>Ga0302325_10008870_pt1 | contig 22063 bp, 18 predicted proteins | sample Palsa_T0_2_FD_201948 | JGI IMG/M metagenome (GOLD analysis project Ga0302325, IMG submission 201948) | Peat permafrost microbial communities from Stordalen Mire near Abisko, Sweden - Palsa_T0_2 | ecosystem: Environmental > Terrestrial > Soil > Palsa > Peat permafrost | place: Sweden: Abisko...
ACGCTGCCAGTTCACGATACCGGCAGATCTGAGCGAACTGCCCGGCATCGAGGCTAGCGCCGCCGACAAGGGCCCCGTCAACGTCCGGCTGCGACATAATCGGCGCGATGTTGCCAGGCTTAACGGAGCCGCCATACAGGATACGCACACCGCCGGCCGTTTCGGCGTCATGGACATCCGAGATTCGCGACCGAATGGCCGCGGCCGCCTCCTGAGCGTCGGCCGGGGTGGCCACCTCCCCGGTCCCGATGGCCCAGACCGGCTCGTAGGCGACCACCATCGCGGCCACCGAGGCGGCCGGGATGCCGTTCAGCGCCACCTCGAGCTGTCCCAGGATGTGCTGGATATGCTGCCCGGCCTGGCGGATCTCGAGCGACTCCCCCACGCACAGGATCGGCGTCAGCTCCCACCGCAACGCGGCCTGTACCTTGGCGCTGACCAGCTCGTCCGTTTCGGCGTGGTACTGCCGCCGCTCGGAATGCCCGGCCAGCACGTAGTCACAGCCCAGCTTGGCCAGCATCGACCCGGAAATGTCGCCGGTATGCGCGCCCGCGTCGTGCTGGGACAGGTCCTGGGCACCGTAGGAGATCCGCAGCTTGTCTCCGTCGATCAGCGTCTGCACGCTGCGCAGCGCGGTGAACGGCGGCAGCACAGCCACCTCGACCGAGTCGAAGTCCTTGCCGGTCAGCGTGAAGGCGAGCTTCTGGACCAGCGCGATCGCCTCGAAGTGGTTCTCGTACATCTTCCAGTTGCCCGCCATCAGCGGAAACCTGGCGCCCATACCGGGGCCGCGGGAACGACTGGTCATACCCTGTCCTCTTCTGTGGAGTCTTCCAGCGCGGTCAGCCCGGGCAGCGTCTTGCCCTCGAGGTACTCCAGGCTCGCCCCGCCACCGGTGGAGATGTGCCCGAACGACTTCTCGGGAATGCCGAGCGCCCGCACCGCCGCGGCGGAGTCGCCGCCGCCGACCACGGTCAGCCCGTGCACGGCGGCCACGGCCTCGGCCACCGCGCGGGTGCCGGCCGAGAAGGCCGGGAACTCAAACACCCCGACCGGCCCGTTCCAGAAGACCGTCCGGGCGTCGGAGAGCTTGTCGGCGAACAGGGCCCGGGTCCGCGGGCCTGCGTCCACCCCTTCCCGGTCGGCGGGAAAGTCGGCCACCGCTACCACCTCGTGGTCGGCGTCGGGCGCGAAATGAGTCGCCGCGACCAGGTCCACGGGCAGGACGAGTTCCACGCCGCGCCGCTCGGCTTCGGCCATCACGGCCTTGACCGCGGGAATCTGGTCGGCTTCGAGCACCGAATTCCCGACCTCGTAGCCTTGCGCGGCGAGGAACGTATACCCCATGCCGCCGCCGATGAGGATCCGGTCCGCCAGGTTAAGCAGGTTGCCGATCACCCCGAGCTTTTCCGAGGGCTTCTTGCCGCCGAGCACCACCACGAACGGGCGGGCCGGGTCGGTGGTCAGCCGCCGCAGCACGGCCACCTCGTCTCGTACCAGGTCACCCGCGGCGTTCGGGAGCAGACTCGGCAGGTCGTACACCGACGCGTGCTTGCGGTGCACGGCGCCGAACCCGTCCCCCACGTACAGCTCGCCGAAGCCGGCCAGCCGCTGCGCGAGCGCCGCGCGCTCCGCATCGTCCTTGCTGGTCTCGGCGGGCTCGAAACGCACGTTCTCCAGGACCGCGACGTCCTCGTCTCCCAGGCTGAACGCGGTTTCGGCCGCCGAGGCGCCCGCCACGTCGGTGGCGAACGAGACGGGCCTGCCGAGCAGTTCGCCCAGCCGCGCCGCCACCGGCCGCAGCGAGGGGCCGCCGGCCGCGCGCTCCTCGAAGGTGGCGCCCTTGGGGCGGCCGAGGTGCGCCAGGATGATGACCCGCGCGCCCCGGTCGGACAGCTTGCTGATCACCGGCAGGCTGGCCCGGATCCGGCCGTCGTCGGTGATCTCCCCGGTGCCGGTCAGGTCCAGCGGGACGTTCAGGTCCGAGCGCAGCAGCACACGCCGGCCCATCACCTCCAGGTCGTCGATGGACCGCATTACCGCAGCCGTGAGGCGACGAGCGCGGCCAGGTCGACGAGCCGGCTGGCGTAGCCCCACTCGTTGTCGTACCAGCCGATGACCTTGACCGTGCTGCCGAACGCCATCGTCAGCGACGAGTCGAACGTGCAGGACGCGGGCGAGCCGACGATGTCGGAGGACACGATCTGGTCCTCGGTGTAGTACAGGAAGCCCTTGAGCGGTCCCTCGGCGGCGGCCTTGAACGCGGCATTGACCTCGTCCTTGGTTACCTCGCGGTTCAGCTCTACCACCAGGTCGGTCACCGAGCCGTCCGGCACCGGCACCCGCATGGCCATCCCGTCGAACTTGCCCTTCAGCTCGGGCAAGACCAGCGCGGTCGCCTTCGCCGCCCCGCTCGTGGTCGGGATGATGTTCTGCGCGGCGGCCCGCGCCCGGCGCAGGTCCTTGTGCGGAAAGTCCAGGATGACCTGGTCGTTGGTGTAGGCGTGGATCGTGGTCATCAGGCCCTTGACGATCCCGAAATTGTCGAGCAGCACCTTGGCCATCGGCGCCACGCAGTTCGTGGTGCAAGAGGCGTTGGACAGGACGTTGTGCGTCTCGGGGTCGTACGCGTCGTCGTTGACCCCCATCACGATCGTGATGTCCTCGTCCTTGGCCGGCGCGGAGATGATGACCTTCTTCGCGCCCGCCGCCAGGTGCGCGCCCGCCGTCGGGCCGGTGGTGAACCGGCCGGTGGACTCGATCACGATGTCCACGCCGAGGTCGCGCCAGGGCAGCTGGGCCGGGTCGCGCTCGGCGAGGATCTTGATCTCCTTGTCGCCGACCCGGATGGTGTCACCGGACACCGACACCTCGGCCGGCAAGGTACCGAGCACGGTGTCGTACTTGAGCAGGTGCGCCATCGTGGCGATGTCGCCCAGGTCGTTCGCCGCGACGATCTCGATGCCACGGTCGCCGTCCGCGGCGTTAGCCGCCCGCCAGAAGTTACGGCCGATGCGGCCGAAACCGTTGATTCCCACTCGAATAGTCACAGTACTAAATCTCCTCGTCGATCCCCGTGCTCGTCAGCGATCCGAGACTATCGGACGCCGCCTCCTTCGATGGCCGCAAGGCGCCGCCAGACCTGCAGGCGCGGAGCCGGTCAAGGCCCCTGTACTGGGCAGGCAGGCGCAGTCTCCTCACAAGGTCTAGACCATAGCAAAAAAGAAAATTCTTTGATCCGAACGGCCCCGCTACCCGCCCACGGCCACCGGCTCAGCGTCCCTGTCGATCGGGGCCGCCCGGATTCGTGTAGCTGGTGACAGGCATCGCCGGGCTTCACCCCCTCTCCCGGCGTAGCGTCTTTTCGAGGGAAAAGAGGTTACCGAGATGAAGCAGTACGTGCTCAGCATCTATCAGCCGGACGGGGATCCGCCTCCGCCGGAGGTCCTCGAGCCGATCATGCGGGATATCTCCGCGGTGGACCAGGACATGCGGGCCGCCGGCGCCTGGGTGTTCAATGCCGGGCTGCACCCGCCGGAGACGGCCACGGTGGTACGGGCCGCGGACGGCGGCGTGCTCGTCACCGACGGGCCGTTCGCCGAGGGTAAGGAGCACGTCGGGGGCTTCTGGATCATCAGGGCGCCTGATCTGGACGCCGCGCTCGGCTGGGCCCGCAAGGCCACCGAGGCGTGCCGGCTGCCGGTCGAGGTCCGGCCCATGGTGGACCTGGCCGGGGACTGAAGTGCGGCCCATGGCGGACCTGGCCGGGGTCTGAGGTTGGTCCCGCCCGCACTCGCCGGCATCGAGCGCGTCTTCCGCGCGGAATACGGCCGTGCGGTGGCCGTCCTGACCCGCGTCTTCGGCGATATCGACGTCGCCGAGGACGCGGTGCAGGACGCGTTCGCCGAGGCGGTCAGGCGCTGGCCGGCGGCCGGTCTGCCGCCCAGCCCGGCCGGGTGGATCATCACCACCGCGCGCAACCGGGCCATCGACCGGCTGCGCCGCGAGGCGGCCCGCGCGGACAAGCACGCGCAGGCCATGCTGCTGCACGCTCGCGAGCAACCTGTCCAGGAGGGTCCGGTGCGCGATGACCGGCTGCGGCTCATCTTCACCTGCTGCCACCCGGCCCTGGCGACCGCCGCCCAGGTCGCGCTCACGCTGCGGCTGCTTGGCGGGCTCACCACCGCGGAAATCGCGCACGCGTTCCTGGTGCCCGAGCCGACCATGGCCCAGCGGCTCGTCCGGGCCAAGGCCAAAATCAGGGACGCGGGCATCCCGTACCGCATTCCGGCAGAGGCTGATCTGCCCGGCCGGCTGGCGGCCGCGCTCGCGGTCGTCTACCTGATCCTCAACGAGGGCTACACGGCGAGCTCGGGTGATCAGCTGGCCCGGGCCGATCTGTGCGCCGAGGCGATCCGGCTGGGACGACTTCTCGCGCAGCTCATGCCGGACGAGCCTGAGGTGACGGGCCTGCTCGCGCTGATGCTGCTCACCGAGTCGCGGCGGGCGGCACGCACCGGGCCCGACGGCTCGCTGGTGCTGCTCGCCGACCAGGACCGCAGCCGCTGGGACCGGGCGCTCATCGCCGAGGGCCAGGCCCTCGTCCGGCGCTGCCTGCGGCGCGACCAGCCTGGCCCGTACCAGCTCCAGGCGGCGATCAGCGCCGTGCACAGTGACGCGCCCGTCGCGGCCGCCACCGACTGGGACCAGATCCTGGCGCTGTACGACCAGCTGCTCACGGTCGCCCCGAGCCCGGTGGTCGCGCTGAACCGCGCGGTCGCGGTCGCCGAGGTCGACGGTCCGGCGGCGGCGCTCGCCATCGTGGAACGCCTGGACCTCGGCGGGTATTACCTGTTCCACGCCATCCGCGCCGATCTGCTGAGCCGCCTGGGTCGCGGCGCCGACGCGGCTCTTGCGTACCAGGCCGCGATCGCCGGGACCAGCAACGCGGCTGAACGGGCGCATCTAGCCTCGGCGAAGCGCCGGGTTGAGAGCGGTTAGAGCATGTCGACGGTGAGGAAGGCTTCGGTGCTCGGGATGCCTTGCTCGCCGGCCCGGCGGTCGGCCATGGCCAGCAGACGGCGGATGCGGCCGGCGATCGCGTCCTTGGTCAGCGGCGGGTCGGCGAGCTGGCCGAGTTCTTCCAGGCTGGCCTGACGATGAGCCATCCTCAGCTTGCCCGCCATGGTCAGGTGCTCCGGCGCGTCCTGGCCCAGGATCTCCAGCGCGCGCTCCACCCGGGCGCCCGCCGCCACCGCGGCGCGCGCGCTGCGGCGCAGGTTGGCGTCGTCGAAGTTCGCCAGCCGGTTGGCGGTCGCCCTGACCTCGCGGCGCATCCGCCGTTCCTCCCAGGCCATCACCGCCGCGTGAGCGCCGAGCCTGGTCAGCATGGCGCTGATCGCCTCGCCGTCCCGGATCACGACCCGGTCCACGCCGCGCACATCTCGCGCCTTGGCGTGCACCTTCAGCCGCCGCGCGGCGCCGACCAGCGCGAGCGCCGCCTCTGAGCCCGGGCAGGTGATCTCCAGGGCCATCGACCGGCCAGGCTCGGTCAGCGACCCGTGCGCCAGGAACGCGCCGCGCCAGGCCGCCTCGCAATCGCAGGCGGAGCCGGACACGACCTGCTTGGGAAGGCCGCGCACCGGACGGCCGAAGCTATCGATCAGCCCGGTCTGGCGGGCCAGGCTCTCCCCGGCTCGCCCCTTACTCACCCGTACCAGGTACCGGTTCCCCTTCCGCAGGCCGCTCGGCGCGACCACGAGGAACTCGGCCGGGTGCCCGAACACCTCGGTGATGCTGGCCCGCAGCCGCCTGGCCACCGCTCCGGTGTCCAGCTCCGCCTCGATCACAACCCTGCCTTCGGCCAGGTGCAGGCCGCCGGCGAACCTGAGCAGCGTGGATACCTCTGCCTGACGGCAGCACGGCTTCAGCACCGGAACCCGGCTGAGTTCGTCCTTCACCACGCCGGTCATCGCCATTCGCGTCGCTCCCCCCACGTTTGCTTGGCTCCCTGTCCCGGCCGCCGGATCTCCGGAGCGCCAAGGTTCCCCCCGCCGTACCGCGCCGGGGGAACGAAGCCTTCTGATCCCCGGAATTTCGCGAAAATCTCCGCGTACGTCTCGGCCAGCAGCCTCGGATCATGACGGGGCGTGCCATCCGCCGCGGCCAGGTCGGCCCGCACCAGCCGGGCGCCGAGCGCGGCCGCCGCCCTCTCCAGGTCGGCCAGGTTCCCGGTGTCCGAAGCTTTGCTGTCGGCCAGGACTACATCTACGGTAAACGCCGGCGCGTGTCCGGCGAGCACTTCCAGGTGCTTGTGCGGAGAAAACCCGTCGGTCTCCCCCGGCTGCGGGGCCAGGTTGAGGACGAGCAGCCGCCGGGCCGTGGTGACATGAAGCGCCGCCGCGAGCTCGGGCACCAGCAGGTGCGGCAGCACGCTGGTGAACCATGACCCGGGGCCGAACACGATCCAGTCCGCGTCGAGTACGGCCCGCACCGCCTCGGGCACCGCGGGCGGGTTTTCGGGCAGCAGCGTGATGGACCGGACCTGCCCCGGCGTGGTGGCGCATTCCTCCTGTCCCCTGATCGTGGTGACCTCGTCCGGTTTGTCCGGGTCGGCCCCGACCACCTCCGCGACGATATCGAGCGGCACCGCGGCCATCGGCAGGACCCGGCCGCCGGTGCCGAGCAGCCGGCCCACCCAGTCCAGACCGGTCACAGTGTCGCCGAGAAGGTCCCAGAGCGCGACGATGAGCAGGTTTCCGACCGTATGGCCGGCCAGATCGCGGTCCCCTCCGAACCGGTGCTGCACCACCTTGCTCCAGGTGGTGCCCCACTCGTCGTCCCCGCACAGCGCGGCCAGCGCCATCCGCAGATCGCCGGGGGGCAGCACGCCGAAATCTCGGCGCAGCCTGCCGCTCGACCCGCCGTCGTCCGCGACGGTCACGATCGCGGTGAGATCATCCGCCACCCTGCGCAGGGCTCGCAACGAGGCCGCCAGCCCGTGGCCGCCGCCGAGTGCCACTGCCCTCAGGCCAGTCACCAGATGCTCACTCCCGACCTAGGTCCCTGTGCACGACCTGCACCGTCCCGATCCCAGCCGCCTCCTCGACGCGCGCTGCGAGCTGAGTGGCAATGGCCACGCTGCGATGCTTGCCGCCGGTGCAGCCCACCGCGAGAGTGACGAACCGTTTGCCCTCGCGCTCATAGCCGGGCAGCACCACCCGCAGCAACTCAGTGTAATAATGCAGAAACTGTTCGGCACCGGGCTGGGAAAGAACATAGTCGCGCACCGGCGCGTCCTGTCCTGTCATTGGGGCGAGTTCGGCGATCCAGTGCGGATTCGGGAGAAATCGGCAGTCCGCGACCAGGTCGGCGTCGACCGGAAGGCCGTACTTGAAACCGAACGAGACGACGGACAAGCGCAGGCCCATCGCGGTGCCGCCACCGAAGAAGTTCCGCATCCGGGCGCGTAGCTCGTGCACGTTGAGCCGGGAGGTGTCGAGCAGGAGATCGGCGTCACCGCGCACCTCGCGCAGCAGCTCGCGTTCGGCCGCGATCCCGTCGGTGACCCGCCCGGTACCCTGCAGCGGATGCGGCCGCCGCTCGCTGTCGAACCGCCGCACGAGGGTGTCCTCGGCGGCTTCGAGAAACACCACCCGGGCGGTGGCCCCGCGCGTGCCCAGGTCATAGATCGCCGACTTCAGGTCGGTGCTGAACGCGCGGCTGCGCACGTCAACCACCGCCGCCATCCGCGACACCGCCCCGTTGGACCTGGCCGCGAGGTCGACCATCGTAGGCAGCAGGCCGGGCGGCAGGTTGTCCACCACGAACCAGCCCAGGTCCTCAAGCGACTTGGCCGCGGTGGACCGCCCCGCCCCGGACATGCCGGTGATGACGACGATGTCCGTCTGGTCCTCAGGCGTCCCCATGGCTTTCCCCCGAGCGGCTAGAGCCCGCGTTGTTCTCCGTGGCGCGCAGCGCCGCCGCGATGGTAACGGCCAGCTTGGGACCGATACCCGGTACCTCGGCGATTTCCTCGGTGCTCGCGGCACCGAGCTTACGCACCGAGCCGAAGTGCTTGAGCAGCGTAGCGCGCCGGGCCGGGCCCAGGCCGGGGACGTCGTCCAGGGCGCTCGTGGTGGCGGCCTTGCCGCGCTTCTGCCGGTGATAGTTGATCGCGAACCGGTGCGCCTCGTCTCGCACCCGCTGCAGCAGGTACAGGCCTTCGCTGCTGCGGGGCAGGATGACCGGGTACTCCTCCCCCGGCTGCCACACTTCCTCCAGGCGCTTGGCCAGGCCGCAGACGGCCACGTCGTCGATGCCGAGCTCCGCGAGCGCGCGCGCCGCCGCGTCGGCCTGGAGCGGGCCACCGTCGACGACCACCAGGTTGGGTGGGTAAGCGAATTTCTTCGGGGCATCCACCACCGCCCGTTCGGCCAAATGATCTTGATCTTGGTCGTCGAGCGCCTCCGGGTCGCCGAGCATGTCCAGTTCCCCGGTTTTCTCTCGTTCGGCCAGGTAACGGCGGAACCGGCGGGTGATCACTTCGTAGATCGAGGAGATGTCGTCGGTGCCGCCGGTGCCCTTGATCGCGAACCTGCGGTACTCGCTCTTGCGGGCCAGGCCGTCTTCGAACACCACCATAGACGCGACCACGTGCGTGCCCTGCAGGTTCGACACGTCGTAGCACTCGATCCGCAGCGGCGCGTCCTCCAGGCCGAGGGCGTCCTGGATCTCGCTCAGCGCCTTGCTCCGGGTGGTCAGGTCGCTGGCCCGGCGGGTCTTGTGCAGGGCCAGAGTCTGGGCGGCGTTGCGGGCCACCGTCTCGAGCAGCGCCTTCTTGTCGCCGCGCCGCGGCACCCGCAGGTCCACCGGGCCGCCGCGGCGTTCGGTCAGCCACTGGGTCATCGTGGCCGGGTCCGGCGGCATCTCGGGCACCAGGACCTCGCGCGGTATGCCCGCGTTGACCGCCTCGGGGTCGGTGGGAGCGTCCGTGTAGACCTGGCCGAGGAAATGCTCCACCAGGCCGGCCGGGGTCACGTCTTCCACCTTGTCCAGCACCCAGCCGCGCTGCCCGCGGACCCGGCCGCCGCGCACGTAGAACACCTGCACGGCCGCCTCGAGCTGGTCCTCGGCCAGGGCGATCACGTCGCAGTCGGTACCGTCGCCGAGCACCACCGCCTGTTTCTCGATGGCGCGCTCAAGCGCACGCAGGTCATCCCGGAGCCGGGCCGCGCGCTCGAACTCCTCTTCTCGCGCGGCCTGTTTCATCTCGGCTTCCAGGCGGCTGGCGAAGCGGGTCGTCTGCCCGGCCATGAAGTCGCAGAAGTCCTCGGCCAGAGCGCGGTGCTCCTCCTCGCTGATCCGCTTGACGCACGGCGCGGCGCACTTTCCGATGTAGCCGAGCAGGCACGGCCGGCCGATCTGGCCTGACCGCTTGAACACGCCGGCTGAGCAGGTACGCACGGGGAACACCCGGAGCAGCGTGTCCACCGTGTCGCGAATGGCCCAGGCGTGGCTGTACGGGCCGAAGTACCTGGTGCCCTTGCGCTTGGCCCCGCGCATCACCATCACCCGCGGGTACTGCTCGCCCATGGTGACGGCGAGATACGGGTAGCTCTTGTCGTCCCGGTACTTGACGTTGAAGCGGGGGTCGAACTCCTTGATCCAGGAGTACTCCAGCTGCAGCGCCTCGACCTCGGTGCCGACCACGGTCCACTCGACGCCCGCGGCCGTCGTCAGCATCATCTGAGTGCGCGGGTGCAGGCTGGCGAAGTCGGCGAAGTAGGAGTTAAGCCGCTGCCGGAGCGACTTCGCCTTACCGACGTAAATCACCCGGCCGCGCTGGTCGCGGAATCTGTAGACCCCTGGGGACTCGGGAATCTCGCCCGGCGCGGGCCGATAGGCGTCGGGTCCGTGGGGATCTGCCACGAAGTCACTTTACGCTCCCGTAGGCCCCGCAAACCCAGCTCCAGCCGGCCACGATGGCCTTCGTGGGTATCTTCTTCGCCGCGGCCGGGCGGCTTTCCGTGCGCTTCCGGTGGGTGATCGTGCTCGCCTGGGCGGCCGGCGCGGTCGTGGCCATGGTGCTGCTGCCGTCGCTGTCGAGTGTGACCCAGAGCGACAACACCTCGTTCCTTCCGGCCAGCGCGCCCAGCGAGCAGGCGGCTCAGCTGGCCTCGCCGCTGCAGGGCGCCTCGCTGACCGCGGTCACGGTGGTCGCCGCGACCGGCGGCCAGCGGCTGACCAGCGCCGACCAGCGGCTGATCATGGGGCTGGCGGCCGGGCTGTCACGGGTCCCGCGGGTCGTAGCGGTGCGGGACGCGGGGCAGTCCGCTGACGGCCAGGGCGAGCAGCTCACGGTGCTCGCCGCGCTGGCCCAGTCCGGCGGGCTCGCCACCACGCAGCAGGCGAGCCTGGTCGCAGGCCTGCGGGACGTGATCCGGTCCGCGGGGCTGCCGGCCGGCCTGGCGGCGCACACCGCCGGGACGGTCGCGACCCGGGTGGACAGCAACGCGACCTCCACCAAGACCGGCGGCCAGGTGCAGTGGTTCTCGATCATCTTCGTGATCGCGCTGCTCGTCGCCGTGTTCCGCTCGGCGCTGGCTCCACTCATCGCCGTGCTGCCGGCGGTCGTGGTGGTCCTAGTGGCCGAGCGGCTGGCCGCGGAAGCCGCCGTGCACGGGCTGCCGGTGTCCCAGATCGCGTCGCTGCTGCTGATCGTGCTCGTGCTGGGCGCGGGCACGGACTACGCGCTGTTCTTGATGTTCAGGGTGCGTGAGGAGATGCGGGCCGGGCTCGCGTGTCACCAGGCGATCGTGTTCTCGGTCGGGCGGGTCGGCGAGACCATCACGTTCTCCGCCGGCATCCTCATCGCCGCGCTGCTGTCGCTGGCCACTGCCACCTTCAGCCTCTACTCCGGCCTGGCGGCCCCGCTGGCCATCGCGATCGGGCTGATGCTCATCGCCGGGCTCACCCTGCTGCCCGCGCTGCTGGCCATCGTCGGCCCGGGCGCCTTCTGGCCCTCCTCCGTCAAGCCGGGCGCCGGGCGGCCCGGGTGGTGGGGACCGGCCTGCGCCCGGATCGTGCGCCGTCCCGCCGTCACCCTGGCGGCTGGCCTGGTCGTCTTCGGCGCGCTCGCGGTAGCCTCCGCCGGGTACGTGGCCGCCGGGTTCGGCGGGGCGGTGACCGCGCCCGCGGGCAGCGACTCCGCGTCGGGCAACGCCCTGCTGGCCAGGCACTTTCCGCAGACGGCGGTCAACCCGACCATCATCGTGCTGCGGCTGCGGCAGCCGGTCTGGTCGGCCGCGGCCCAGGGGAGCCAGGCCGAGCGGCAGCTGGCCTCCGATCCGCAGTTCACCGCCGTGACCGGGCCCTTTGATGCCAACGGCACGGCGCTGACCGCGGCGCAGTACGAGGCGCTGCATGCCGCCTACGGGCCGCCGCGCGGCCTGGCGCCCGCCGCCGCCGCGCTTCCGCCAGCCAGACTGACCGCCTACCAGGCCTACCGGGCCAGCGGCTCGTACGTGAGCATGGACGGAAAGACGATCTCGTTCGCGACCTCGCTGGCGGCGGGGAACCCGACCACCACGCGGGCGGCACAGGCGGTGCCGGCCATCCGCGCGGCCGCCGGCCGGGCGGCACGGGTCGCCGGGGCCACGGCCTTCGGGGTCACCGGGCAGGCGGCGTTCACCTACGACGTCGCGCAGTTGTCCGACAGCGACCTGCGCACCGTCATCCCTATCGCCATCGCCGTCATCGCGGTGCTGCTCGCGCTGGTGATGCGGAGCCTGATCGCGCCGCTGTACCTGATCGTCTCCGTGGTGCTTTCGTACTTTTCTGCGCTCGGCCTGACCGTGCTCGTGTTCATCAAGGCCGCCGGGCAGCCAGGCCTGACGTTCATCTTGCCGTTCCTGCTCTTCACGTTCCTGCTGGCGCTCGGCGAGGACTACAACATCCTGGTCATGCTGCGGATCAGGGAGGAGGCTCACCGGCTGCCGCTGGCCGACGCGGTGAGCCGCGCGCTGCGCGTCACCGGCACCACGGTCACCTCGGCCGGACTGGTGCTGGCCGGGACGTTCGGGGTGCTGGCGGTGGTCGGCTCGGGCAGCGCGGGGGCGCAGAACGTCAGGACGATCGTGGACGTCGGCGTCGGCCTCGCGCTGGGAGTGCTGATGGACACCTTCCTCGTCCGGACCCTGCTGGTGCCGTCGGCGGCCGTGCTGATCGGACGGTGGAACTGGTGGCCTTCCCGGCTCAGCCGAGCGCCCGCGGCCGGCGGCCAGGACCGCCCGCGGCCGGCCGCCGACGGGCCGGACGATTCCTTTACAACGTATAAGTTATTACTTAAGCTGACATAGGAGGGCTCACGGGGGCCCTTACGGGGCGGGGGCACGGGCGAATCTCACGAGGGACACCGATGACCGAAGCGGACATGGACCGGGGCACGGTCGAACACCTCGGCGCGGAGTATTTCCGGGATCCCTACGCCGTGCACGCGCGGCTGCGGGCCCAGCGGCCGGTCTCCGCCGTGATCATGCCGGGCGGGACGCCCGCCTGGCTCGTCACCGGGTACGCCGAGGCGCGTGCGGCGCTGGCTGATCCGCGGCTGCGGAAGAGCAACCCGGGCTGGCAGCCTGACCCGGACTCGATCTACGGCGCGCTGGACGGGCACATGCTCAACCGGGACCCGCCCGACCACGAACGGCTGCGCAGGCTGGTGAACAAGGCCTTCACCGCCCGCCACGTCGAGCGGCTCCGGCCGCGGATCACGGCGATCACCGCCGGGCTGCTTGACGCGATGTCGGATCGGCGCGAGGTCGACTTGCTGGCCTCGTTCGCCTTCCCGCTGCCGATCACGGTGATCTGCGAGCTGCTCGGCATCCCCGTCGCGGACCGGGATGACTTCAGGAAATGGTCGGCCAGCATCATCTCCGACGCGGTCTCACCCGAGGTGTTCGAGGCGGACGCCACCGCGATGGTCCGCTACTTCCGGGCACTGCTGGCCGCCAAGCGGCAACGGCCCGCCGACGACCTGCTGTCCGCGCTGATCACGGTGCGAGAGAAGGGGGAAGGGGAAGGGGAAGGGGAAGCGGGTGGGGACGGGCTCCGGGAGAACGAGCTGGTGTCCATGGCCTTCCTGCTGATGCTGGCCGGACACGAGACCACGGTCAACCTGATCGCGAGCGGCATGCTCGCACTGCTGCTCAACCCGGCGGAGCTGGACCGGCTGCGGGCCAACCCGGCGCTGATCGGCGGCGCAGTGGAGGAGCTTCTCCGGTACGTGAGCCCGGTCAACCACGGGACCTACCGCGTCACCGCGGAACCGGTCGAGATCGGCGGCGCTCGCATCGGGGCGGGCGAGGTGGTGGTCGTCGCGCTGAGCTCGGCGGACCGGGATCCGTTCAGGTACGAGGACCCGGAGCGGCTGGACCTCGGCCGGGACACCTCGGGGCACCTGGCGTTCGGGCACGGGATCCACTACTGCCTGGGCGCGCCGCTGGCCCGGCTGGAGGCGCAGATCGCGTTCGGCGCGCTGCTCGACAGGTTCGGCTCGATGCGCCTGGCGGTGCCCGCCGACTCGCTGCGCTGGCGGCCGAGCACGCTGATCCCCGGCCTGGAGGCCCTGCCGGTGCAGCTGTTCCCGGCCGGCTGAACGCCGGGCGGCCCGGCGACCTCGGACCGGGTGATATACCAACCTGATGCGGAGCTTGACCGAGATTGCGCCGGGGGTGCTCGTCGGGACAAGCTCGTACGCGCTGACCACCACGACCGTTGTCGCCGGATCTACCGGGTCGGGCGGGTGCCTGCTCATCGATCCGGCCGTGACCGTGGCCGAGCTGGCGGCGCTGGCGGCCTCGCTGCGTGCCCTGGGGCTGCGGCCCGCGGCGGCATGGTCGACTCACCCGCACTGGGACCACGTGCTGTGGAGCGCCGAGTTCGGCGGCGCCCCCAGGTACGCCGCGCCCGCCGCGGTGACCGCTGCCGAGACCGAACGGGACGGCATCCTCACCGAGGTCCGCCACGACGCGCCCGGTCACGACCTGTCGCTGGTCGGACGGCTGCGACCGCTGGATGCTTCGGCCATCCCGTGGGACGGGCCGGAGGCCCGGCTGATCGTGCACGACGCCCACGCCCCCGGCCACGGCGCCGTTTTCCTTCCCGGCACCGGCGTCCTGGTCGCGGGCGACATGTGCTCCGACGCGGAGATCCCGCTGCTTGACGTCCTCGCGGCGGATCCGCTCGGCGATTACCGGACCGGCCTGGCACGGCTGGCCGCCGTACCCGGCGTGCGCCAGGTCATCCCCGGCCACGGGCATGTCGGGGAAGCCGCCGAGTTCCGCAGGCGGCTCGCCCTGGATTCGGCGTATCTCGACGCCATCGCGGGCGGTAAACCGTCCCGTGACCCGCGGCTTGAGGGCTGTGCGGACTGGCTGCGGGTCACGCACGAGGAGCAGGTGCGGTACTTCTGGCCCCGACCGGTCTAGCCAGAGATCGGCAGGCGGAGTACCGAGGTATTTTCCGCGGTCAGGCCGATGTCGTACTGCGTGGGCACGAGATCCTCTGCGGCCGCGTCGACCTGCCCATTGCCGGGGTTGCGGGCGAAGCGCGGATGCGCGCCGCCTGAGACCTGGAGACGGAGCCGGTGCCCGGGTCCGAAACGGTGCGCCGCGCCGGACAGCGAGACCCGGACGCCACCGGACAGCGGGTCCTGCTCGGTCAGCCGGACGATGCCATCGCAGACGTTAAGCGAACGGCCCCGCGGGCCGACGTCGCACAAGCGCACGAACAGGTCCGCGTAGGGGTTGTCGCGCGTCACAGAAAGCTCGGCGGTGACATCACCGATGACCTCGACCGGCTGGCCGAGCGGCTCACTGCTGAAGACCAGGACGTCAGACCGCCGCTCGACCGCCCGGTTATCGCGCGTACCCGCGGTCACGGCCAGCAGGGCGCCGCCGACGGACGGCGTGGGATCGGCCGGGTCGTACCGGAAGCGGGCCGAATCCGCGGCTGCGGCGGGCTCGGCGGTGCCGAGCATGCCGTGCGGCCCGAGGTACCATCGCTGCTCCGCGGTGCGGGGCGGAGGCCAGCCCGTGGTTTCACGCCACTGTTCCGCGCCCTCGCCGCCGACCCAGATGCGCACCGAGCTGTCCGGGGCGGCGGGCGAAGGTGCGGCCCGGCCGGTGCCCGCGTACCGGTCGAGCCAGGCCAGGCTCTCCACGACCGCCGAGCCGGCCTTGGTCGCGACGTCCAGGTGCGTCCACGGACCCACGATCAGCCGGGTGGGCACGCCGCGGCCGGCCAGCACGCGGTACTGCTCGAGGGTCTGCTCGATGAACAAGTCCTGCCAGCCGCCCACCAGCAAGACCGGAACCGCGATGCGTTCCAGGGCGGCGCCGCACTGCAGCGGCGCCCAGAACGAGTCGGTCAGCCGCGGGTGTTCCAGCCAGCGGTCCAGCCACTTCGCGTCGTCGCCGAGCAGGTCGTGCGCCCCGGCCGTGACCGGCAGCCGGTCGAGCGCCGGGCGTAGCCGCCGCTCGGCCGTGAAGGTCCGCACCATGCCGCGCAGCATGCCCGTGCTTTCCTGGTGGGCGATCAGGTCGCTCCAGCTCAGGAAGTTATAGAGATCGAAGACGCCGTTGCGATAGGCGACCCGGCTGAAGTCATGCGGGCCCACGTGCACGATGGCCGCCACCAGCTCCGGCGGCGGGTCCATGGCCAGCGCCCACTGGACGAACCCGAGGTAGCTAGGGCCGTAGGTCGCGAGCCGTCCGTCAAACCAGCTCTGCTCGCGGAGCCAGGCGGCGGTGTCGTGCCCGTCCGAGATCTCGTTGCGCATCGGCTCGAACTCACCGCCCGAGCCGAAGGTGCCGCGGCAGCTCTGGAGGAGTGCGTGGTAGCCACGTTCGGCGAGGATCTGGGCGGTCTGCAGGCCGAACGGGCCGCGGCGGCCGTACGGGCAGCGCACCAGCACGGTGGCCGCCGACGCGACGGCGACCGGCAGGTAGTGATCAGCGAGCAGAACCGTACCGTCGGACATGGGCACCCGGACGTCACGCTCGACCATGACCCGGTTGCGTTGCGGCGGCAACGACCAGGACCGGGCAATCACCTTCCCGCCGATGGCCGCGGCCGGGCTCAGCGGGCGGGCGGCGAGGGTCTGGCCCGGGGCGGTCTTGGCGGTCTGCTGGCTCATCACGCTGCCCTTTCCGCGGCTGCTGTTTCGGCTAACTGGTCGGCGGTTCGAAGCCGGGGACTATACCGGTCTCGGATTCGTCGTCATCCAGGTCGCCCGACTCGTCGGCGGCGGCGGCGGCCGGCCGGATGCTGCGCTGCTGGCCGGCGTCAGGCGCGGCCGGGCTCCACGGGTAGGCGTCCGCACCGGCCGCGGGGCCTGACATCGGCCCGAAGGCCTCGCGCGGCGAGCCGGCGGCCTGGTGCGGCGAGAAGAGCATCCAGGCGCACGAGACCATCAGCGCGACGAGGAACCCGCAGTAGATCCAGAACGCCGGCGTGAGACCCGAATCGATCGTGAGGCCGATCTGCGTGGCCTGCGCGGGCGTGATCCCGAACTGAGTCGGAGGGGTGGCTTCGCCGGCCTGGATGAGGGCCGAGATGGCCTGAGCCGCCATCGGGATGACGGCGCCGGCGAGCAGCAGCGCCCCGTGGCGGATGGGGCGCCACAAGGCGGCCACGATGACCACGGCGGCGAGCGCGACCATGACGGCGACGTCCCCGGCGATCACCAGGCCAGGGTTGGAGAAGGCATTACCCGCGGTCAGGGACTGGGACTGCCCGGCCGCCGTGTGCAGCGTGTAGCTGTCCCAGCTGGGAGCGAAGGCGGCGGCCACCCCGAGGCCGGCCAGCACCAGCATTACGACCGGGCCAAGCTCTGACCCGCGCGGACGGCCCAGGTGGCCGCGGCGGGCCAGCCAGCCCGGCGCGTCGCTGGTCTGCTTCGTACCGGCGGTGCGGAGCAGGAAAGCCAGCACGGTTCCGGCGGCGCAGGCGAGCCAGCCCAGCAGGGAGAGCCACAGGCCCCAGCCTCCCGTGTGCGCACCTCCGGCGATCGCGCTGCCCGCATCGGCGAAAAACAGGCCGAACGTAACGACGCTGAGTCCCGCGCTCAGCAAGGCTCCCAGCCGCAGGCGGATGCCGCCGAGCAGGATGAGCACCGTACTCGCGGCCCAGACGGCAAGGTAGATGGCGTGCGGGACAAGCTCTGCAGGCTGCTGGGACAGGCTCGATCCGGCCAGGTAGACCGGGAAGAGCCCCGCGATGCCAAGGATGACCCCCACAGCCAGCAGCGCCGCACCGACCGTAGCGGTCCGCGGGCCGCTGAGCGTGGCCGTCCTCGTGGCGGTCGGACCGCCACCCTGCGCGAACGGGGGACCCTGGGTGAACGGGGAGCCCTGGGTGAACGGGGAGCCCTGGGTGAACGGGGAGCCCTGGGTGAACGGGGAGCCCTGGGCGAACGGGGCACCGCCCGAGCCGGCCGCGCCCGCCCTGTCGTCCAGCACGGCTGTGGCCGGGCCGGCCAGGGTCGTCGTGCCCGCGTCGCGGCCGGCCGCGCTCTCCCCTGCCTGCGCACGGCCGGAGGGAACCGGGCTTGAGGCAATCGGGGGGGTACGCCGGCCGACCGGGGTAATGGCGCCCGGTGCCTCGACTTCAGTGAACCTCGCCCACGCGGCAGACCAGCCTTCGGAGGTTTCCGGCCACCACTGCAATGGCTGCGGCCTGGGTCCTCCGATGGCCCAGATTCCGTAGAAGTTCCGCCCCCGGCCAATCTCGTACTTCGCTCCCCGGTACGTGATGGTCACCTTGTCAAACACGTTCCCAGCCCTTCCTGCTCTAGCCCGCCCATGTGCGTCCGCCAGCGAACCTAACCAGAAACCTAAGCAGCGGGCCTGGATACCGGCTGAACGCTCGCTCCAGCCTTGCTGACTCTTCCATCCGAGCGCGGCGTCGTCATCTTAGGACGCTTCGCCGATCGTGAACATGGCTGCCCGTCTTCCCCCAAGGTGCTGGACTAGCTGGCATGGATGTTCTCGTTCTGGGTGGTACGGCGTGGCTAGGACGCGAGGTGAGCCGGCAAGCCGTCGAACGCGGACACACGGTGACCTGCCTGGCCCGGGGGGAAAGCGGCCCTGTGGCCGCCGGGGCGCGGCTGGTCGCGGCCGACCGGCGCCACGGCGGGGCCTACAACCAGGTACGCGAGCGTGACTGGGACGCGGTCGTCGAGGTGTCATGGCAGCCCGGCCTCGTCCGGAACGCGCTGGCCGCGCTGGCCGAGCGGACCGCGCACTGGACTTACGTGTCCTCGGGCAGCGTCTATGCCTCACACGAAGCCCTCGGCGCCGATGAGAGCGCGCCGCTGCTCGCCGCGGCCGGGGCCGACGAGGTCGACGCTGAGCAGTACGGTGAGGCGAAGGTGGCGTGCGAGCGGGCCAGCGCCGAAGCCGTCGGCGGCCGGCTGCTGATCGCCCGGGCCGGGCTGATCGGCGGACCCGGCGATCACACCGGGCGCTCTGGCTACTGGGTCGCGCGCGCCGCCCGGGACCCGCTCGGGCCCATGCTCGTACCCGACAGCCCGGACCTGGCGACCCAGGTGGTGGACGCCCGCGACCTGGCGGCGTGGCTGCTCGACTGCGCCCAGGCCGGAACCACCGGAAGCTTTGACGCGGTCGGCCCGGTGGTCCCGTTCGGCCGCTGGATCGAGTTGTCCCGCGCGGCAGGCGGCCACACCGGCCCGGTCGTCCAGGCGGACCCGGCCTGGCTGACCGAGCAGAAGGTCGCCGAGTTCATGGGCCCGGAATCGTTGGCGATGTGGATAGCCGAGCCCGGATGGGAGGGTTTCGGCGCCCGCAGCGGCCAGGCCGCGCTCGCGGCCGGACTACGGCACCGGCCGCGGGCCGGGCTGCTCGCCGACGTACTGACCTGGGAGCGCGAACAGGGCCTGGACCGGGCCAGAGGAGCCGGCCTGAGCGCCGGACGAGAACGCGCGCTGATCACCGCCCTCACTCAGGCGTCGTCGTAAGCCACCGCGCGGATCGAGTTGAACCGGCAGCTCACCCGCCGCGGTAGAGCCCGGTGACCAGCCCGGTGACCGCGGCGGTCGCGGGCTGCGGGTCGTCCCGCCACCAGGCCAGGCGGACGGGCACGGGCGGGGCGTCACGCATCGGCCGGTAAAACCACGCCGGGCCGGGGATACTGGGCCACGGTGGACTCCGGGGCAATGCCGACGTAGCGGCCCGTCGCGATCGCGGTCAGCCAGTCGTCGATGTCGCCGGTGTACTCGATGGCCGGGCACGTCCCGGACGGCCAAAGGTCCAGGGTCGTCGTTCCGGTGCGCCGGTCGATGACCAGCGTGCGCTCGCTGATCTCGGCCAGGCGCAGGGAGCGGCGCGCGGCCCAGGCGTCGTCGGCGGCCATGGCACAGCGTGGCGTGGTGGTCCCGGGCTCTTCGCCGGTCGTGAACGCGGCTGCCCGTTGTCCTCCCGGGCTGCTGGATTTTGTCATCAGAATCGCGACGTAGAGACCCCGACCTTCAGGCCGGGAACGAAACGCCGCTTCACCTCCCGGAAATGTCAGCGGTATCCGATAGTGTGTTCGCATGTCCCGATTCCGGCTCATCCCCACCCCTACCCAGGAGACGGTGCTGCAGGACCACTGCGCCACGCCCGGTACATCTGGAACCTCGCTGTCGAGCAGCACTCCCACTGGCACCCGGGCCGCAAGGGCGCACCGGGCTACCTGAAACAGTGCCGGCAGCTCACCCAGGCGAGGGCCGAGCATCCGTGGCTGGCCGCCGGTTCCCAGACGGTCCAGCAGCAGGCACTGCGCGACTTCATCCAGGCGATGGGCGCGTTCTTTGACCCGAAGAACCCGGCCGGGCGGCCGTCGTGGCGCAAAGCCGGCCGCGATGAGGAATTCCGAATCGTCGGACGTGGGCGGCAGTGGGATGTGCGCCGCGTGTCCCGCCATGTCGGCCAGGTCTGGGTTCTAAGGCCGGGTGGGTAGGGTTCCGCTGGTCCCGCGCAGTACCGCCGGGCGCGAAGTCCTACCGGGTGACCCGAGACCGCGCAGGCCGCTGGCATGTCGCCTTCGTGATGATCCCCGGGCCGGTTCCGGCACCGGGTAACGACCAGGTGGTGGGCATTGACCGGGGGGTGGCGGTCTCCGCGGCCCTGTCCACCGGGCAGATGCTGCACTGCCCCGGCCTGACTGCGCGGGAGCGAACCAGGCTGCGGCGGCTGCAGCGCACGCTGGCCCGTGCTAGGCGAGGCTCGCACCGCCGGGCGCGAGTCAAAGGCACGATCGCGCGGCTGCGGGCACGGGAGAGGGACCGGCGCAAGGACTGGGCCGAGAAGGTGTCCACGGACATGGCGAGGCGGTTCGACGTGATCCGGGTCGAGGACCTGCAGATCGGCAACATGACCCGGTCCGCGAAAGGCACCCAGGAGAACCCGGGCCGGAACGTCCGGGCCAAGGCCGGGCTGAACCGGGGGATCCTGGGGTCGGGGTGGGGGCTGCTGGTGCGCCGGCTGCAGGACAAGGCCCCGGGCCGGGTGGAAAAGATCAGACCTGCGTTGACGAGCCAGCGGTGCTCGGCGTGCGGGCAGGTGGACCGGGGCTCGCGTGAGAGCCAAGCCGTGTTCCGGTGCACCGCCTGCGGTTTCGCCGGTAACGCGGATGTGAACGCGGCCATCAACATCGCGGCGGGGCACGCCGTGACTGCGCGGGGAGGCGACGGGGTTACCCGGCCTGTGAACCGCGAACCTCAGCTGCTGGTCCAATCGGCGTAGTAGCTGGAATCCCCGCCTTCACTTCAGGCGAGGGAGGATGTCAAGAGCGTCAATCCCGTGCTGGCCGCGGTCATCGGCCTGGTGATCCCCGGTCAGAGGCTGCCGTGGAGCGCATGGCTCAGCATCGCCGCGATTGTCGCCGCCAACGCCGTCGGCTCCGTCCATGCTGCCGACTCCGCCGGAGCGCACCGTGAGGATCACGGCCATGGCGAGGATGGCCGCGCCCGTGATCCCGGTCGCGCTCAGCCGCTGCCCCAGGATGAGGGCGGACAAGATGGTGCCGGTCAGGGGTTCCAGCAGGGCCAGCAGCGCGGCCCTGCTGGGCGCGGCGGTCCGCAGGCCGCGGAAATACAGCGTGTAGGCCACGGCGGTCGGACCGGTGCCCAGGGCGAGGAGCAGGCCGAGGGCCGCGGGCTCAGGCCGGAAGCCGAGCCCGCCGAGCGCCGCCGCTAGCGGCATCAGGGCCAGGCCGCCGGCGGTGAAGCCGAAACCCGTCACGGTTGCCTCGTCCACCCCGGCGACCGGCCGGGAGCCGATCATCGTGATCGCGGCGAAGCCGGCCGCCGCGAGCACCGCCATACCCGCGCTGGCCAGCACCGCGGTCGGGCTGAAGCCGGACGGCAGGCCCACGAGCAGGCCCAGGCCGATCAGGGCTAGTCCGGCCGCCGCGGCGGCGAGCTTGCCGGGCCTGCGTCCGGTCATCCGTTCGGCGCCGAGCACGATGACCGGGGCGGTGCCGATGGTGACCAGTGTGGCCAGCGGCACCGAGGTCAGCGAGACCGCCGTGAAGTAGCAGCCCTGATACAGCGCGGCCAGCAGGCCGATAACGGCGATCCGGGTCCAGGCGGCCCGGCCCGCGGGCCAGCGCCTGCCGGTCGCGGCCAGGAAGGCGACGATCAGCACGCCGCCGATGGTGAGCCGGTACGCGGCCACCGAGATCGCGGACAGGCCGGCGGTCCGGCTCAGCAGGCTGCCGGTCAGGCCGCCGGTCCCCCACAGCAGGCCGGACATCGCCAGGTAAGGCAGGCCCGTGCCGGGCCGGCGGCGGGTAGCCGCGGACATCGTTCTACAGACACGCATCGGAATCGCTCCTGCGACGAGAAGGAAATGGTCGCGGAAGCGGGGCGCACCGCACTCACCCCGGACGGGAGCACACGGTGGTGCTCGCCGGGAACGGGAAACGCGCGTCGGCTCAGTTAGCTCGACGCGCGGGTCATCGCCCCGCTAGGAGCGGGTCGGCGGGGTGATCGGAAAACAAC
>Ga0302325_10008871_pt1 | contig 22063 bp, 20 predicted proteins | sample Palsa_T0_2_FD_201948 | JGI IMG/M metagenome (GOLD analysis project Ga0302325, IMG submission 201948) | Peat permafrost microbial communities from Stordalen Mire near Abisko, Sweden - Palsa_T0_2 | ecosystem: Environmental > Terrestrial > Soil > Palsa > Peat permafrost | place: Sweden: Abisko...
AGGTCGCGGAAACTCATGACGATGTGCCTTCGCGGTGAGGTGAAACGCGGGCTTTCACGGTGTTCACGGTCGGTCAGCCGCAACGAAAAAGAGAAAATTATTTGCTCGGCTGGGCGGTTAGATAATTGCGAGTATCGTCCTTGCCATCCATCGCATCAACGTGGCAGCGGGGAGACATGAGCGACAGGGCGCCCGACAAACACGAAATCGCCAAGTGGGATCCGTCGTTCACCGAACAGCTCAAGAACGTCGTCGGGCCGGTGGTCAAACGGTGGTTTCGTGCCGAGGTGCGGGGCCTGGGCAACATCCCGCAAGCCGGCGGGGCGTTGGTGGTGTCCAACCATTCCGGCGGCATGATGACGCCCGACGTGTTCATCTTCGCCTCCGCCTTCTACGAGGCCTTCGGCTACCAGCGTCCGGTGTACACGCTGGCGCATTACGGTGTGTTCCTCGGCCCGCTGGACGGATGGTTGCGCCGCGTCGGAGTCATCGAAGCCAGCCGCGAAAACGCCGCGAAGGCGCTGCACTCGGGCGCGGTGGTGCTGGTGTTCCCCGGCGGTGACTACGACTCCTACCGGCCCACGCTGACCGAAAACACCATCGACTTCAACGGCCGCACCGGTTACGTCAGGACCGCCATCGAAACCGGCGTGCCGATCGTGCCTACCGTCTCGATCGGCGGGCAGGAAACTCAACTGTTCTTGACGCGGGGCAACTGGCTGGCCCGTAAGCTGGGTCTGACCAAGGCGCGGATGGGCATTTTGCCGGTGACGTTCGGTTTCCCGTTCGGGCTGAGCGTGATCTTCCCGCCGAACGTACCGCTTCCGTCCAAGATCGTCACCGAAGTGCTGGAGCCCATCGACGTCGCCGCCCGCTTCGGCGACGACCCGTCTGTTGAAGAAGTTGATGCGCATATCAGGTCGGTGATGCAGACGGCACTGAAACGACTTGCCCGCCAACGGCGTTTCCCTGTTCTGGGCTGAGCGATGCCAGGGCCAACATGAAGAGACTCAACGGCATGGACGCCATGCTGCTCTACAGCGAGACGCCGAATCTGCACACGCACACGCTGAAGGTGGCGATCATCGATCCCTCCGGCAGCGAATCCGACTTCGATTTCGATGCCTTTCGGCATCATCTGCTCCGCCGGCTGCACCTGCTGGAACCGTTGCGCTACAAACTGGTCGACATCCCCTGGCGGCTGCACCATCCGATGTGGCTGGAGAACTGCGAGGTCGACCTGGATTACCACCTTCGGCGGGTACAGGTGCCGGCGCCCGGCGGCCGTCGAGAACTCGACACCATCATCGGCGAGGTCGCCTCGACGCCGTTGGACAGGAGTCGCCCATTGTGGGAGTTTCACTTCGCCGAAGGGTTGGCCGGCGGCCGCTTTGCGCTGATCGGCAAGATCCACCACGCGCTGGCCGACGGCGTCGCCTCGGTCAATCTGCTGGCGCGCGCGATGGATCTGCGGGACGCGCCGACCGATGAGCGAGACAACGACGGGGCCGGCGTCACGCCGACGACAGCAGGCCTGCTGCGCGCGGCCGGCCGCGACCACGTCCGGCAAATCGCCGAGCTCCCCAAGCTCCTCTCAGACGCCGCCAAGGGTTTCACCCGGGTGCGCCGCCGCAGTCGGGAGCGCGGCGATCACCCAGACCTCGCGGACGCGTTCGACGCGCCGGCGACATTCCTCAACCACGTGGTGTCGCCGCGGCGCCGGTTCGCCACCGCCGCGCTTCGGCTGGACGACGTGAAAGCGACCGCCAAAGGCCTGGGCATCACACTCAACGACCTTGTGCTGGCTATGGTGGCCGGTGGGTTGCGGCAACTGTTGTTGCGCTATGACGGCCAAGCCGACCGTCCGATCATCGCGTCGGTGCCGACCGCCACCGACAAGTCGGATCGGGTCAGCGGTAATGAGATCAGCGGTCTGTCGATTTCACTGCCGGTGCACGTCGCCAACCCGGTCGAGCGAGCTCAGCTGGTGGCGCTGGCGACCAAGATCGCCAAGGAGGACCACGAAATTCTCGGCCCACGCCTGTACGGGCTGCTGATGGGCTACCTACCAACGGCGATTGCCCCGGCGGCATTTCGGTGGCTGGGTCAGCGCGACGCACCGAACAAGATAATGAACGTTGCGGTCTCCAGTGTGGCCGGGCCCCGAGAGCGGGGCCATTTCGCCGGCGCCCCGGTCAGCGAGATCTACTCAACGGGTGTGCTGTCTCCAGGCGCCCCGGTCAACATCACCGTGTGGAGCTATGTCGACCAACTCGGCGTCGCGGTGCTCACCGATGACCAGACCTTCCACGACCCGCACGAAGCAACCGACGCGTTCAGTGCGGAATTCAATGAATTACGCAGTGCTGCAGGGCTTTCAACTGTCGATTTGCCGGCGGAACACGCGTTGCGCTAACCGTTCGCGGCTCAGGCAGCTAGTACGGCGTCCAGCGCCGAGTAGAACAGACCCAGCCCGTCGTCGGACGGCCCGGTCAACGCCTCGGTGGCATGCTCGGGGTGCGGCATCAGCCCGACGACGCGACCGTTGGCTGAACTGACACCGGCGATGTCGCGCAGCGAGCCGTTGGGGTTGTCGTGGTAGCGAAATACCACGCGGCCTTCGCCTTCCAGCTCGTCGAGCACGTCGGCGGAGGCCACGTAGCGTCCTTCGCCGGACTTCAACGGGATCAGCAGGTCGGCATCGGAGTCGTAGCGCGAGGTCCATGCCGTCGACGTCGAGGCCACCCGCAGCCGTACGTCGCGGCAGACGAAGTGCAGACCGGCGTTTCGGGTGAGTGCACCGGGCAGCAGCTCGGCCTCACAGAGCACCTGAAAACCGTTGCAAATGCCGAGGACTGGCAGTCCGCGGCCTGCGGCGGCGACAACTTCACCCATCACCGGAGCGAATTTCGCAATGGCTCCGCAGCGCAGATAGTCGCCGTAGGAGAAGCCGCCGGGCACCACCACAGCGTCCACACCCTTGAGGTCGGCGTCGGCGTGCCACAGGCTCACGGCTTCAGCCCCGACCGCACGCGCCGCGCGGGCAGCGTCCACGTCGTCGAGCGTTCCGGGGAAGGTGATGACGCCGATACGCGCCGTCACTGCGGTTCTCGGCTGACGGTCCAGTCCTCGATCACGGTGTTGGCCAGCAGCGATTCGGCAATCTCGGCAAGCGCCGAGTCGCTGATGGTGTCATCGACGTCGAGCTCAAATCGCTTGCCCTGCCGTACGTTTGAGATTCCAGCGTGTCCAAGCCGGCCCAATGCGCCGACGATCGCCTGACCCTGCGGGTCGAGAATCTCAGCCTTGGGCATTACGTGCACAACCACCCGGGCCACCCGCACTCCTCCTGCTGATTTGGCTGCTCGGCGCCAACTCTACCGGTCGACATCCAGACCGGCGTGCTAGCACGAGCCGATATAGGCCGCGCATACCGGCGAGGTCATCGCGTCCAGCACCTGGCTGTCCGAGATTATCGGCCAGGGCAGCTGCGGCGGATCCGACGCCCACAGTGTCAACTCGCTGATCGTGCTGTTCTCCGGGCGCGCGACGAGATAGGTATGCATGATCACCGGTCCGCTGATCACCGCGGCCAACCGATTGGGCTCGTCGATGCTGATCGACGGCGACTCTGCTGCGGCCCCCATTTGGCAGCCACGCAGCGCCGCCGCGGCGGTGTCGAACACCGACGTTGCGTTTTGCCCGCCGCGTGCGGTGTCGCCGCGCCAGTGCACCACCTGGGCCCGCAGCTGCCACTGCCCCTGGGGGTTGCCCACCGTCGCCCGGGCGGCGACCGCGGCGTCGCGAGCGTCCTGCGGGAAGCTAGGAGTCGCGCATACCTCCTCGAACCGGAACCGGGGCGTCGCCGTACCGGTCAACGGCACCGCCGACCCGGCCAGTGACGGCCAGTGGTAGGCCGAATTCAGCGGTATCGCGGACGGCGAGATCCACGCCGACTCGGGGATCCGGTCGCACACCGGAGGACAGGTCTCGGGGTCCGCGTGGGCGTTGGCCGGCGACAACACGCACGTCACCAGCAGGCCGCCCGCGGTCAGCATCGCCGCCAAGACTAAGCGCATGCCCTGCACCTCATGAGCGCACAATCGTAGACATGCAACTCACGCATTTCGGCCATTCCTGTGTACTCGCCGACTTCGGCCACACCACGGTGCTGTTCGACCCGGGTAATTTCTCGCACGGATTTGAGGGCGTCACCGGTCTTTCCGCGATCGTGATCACCCATCAGCACCCCGACCACGTGGACCAGGAGCGACTGCCCGCGCTGATCGACGCCAATCCCGGCGCCGCGCTCTACGCCGACCCGCAGACCTCCGCGCAGCTTGAAGTGCCGTGTCAAGCGGTGCATGTCGGCGACGAACTGTCGGTCGGCGAGCTGACCATCCGCGCGCTCGGCGGCCGACATGCCGTCATCCATCCGGAAATTCCGGTAATCGACAACATCTCGTACCTCATTGGTGACGGCGAGCATCCCGCCCGGTTCATGCACCCCGGGGATGCCCTATTCGTCCCGGACGAGCCGGTCGATGTGTTGGCCACTCCGGCGGCGGCACCCTGGATGAAGATCTCCGAGGCGGTCGACTACTTGCGGGCCGTGGCGCCGGCCCGGGCGGTGCCCATCCACCAAGCCGTCATCGCGCCGGACGCCCGCGGCATCTACTACGGCCGGCTCAGCGAGATGACCAGCACCGATTTCCAGGTACTACCCGAGGAAACTGCGGTCGTTTTTTAGGGCCTGGTCACCTTCTGATGCCGAGCCGTCTAACTAGGCGATGTCGCTGGCCGCGCCGCGGCCCGCAGCACGACCGGAGAAGATGCAGCCACCCAGGAACGTTCCCTCCAGCGCCCGGTAGCCGTGCACACCTCCGCCGCCGAAACCGGCCACCTCGCCGGCCGCGTACAGCCCGTCGAGCGGTGTTCCATCAGCTTTGAGTGCGCGTGAATCAAGATCGGTTTCCAACCCGCCCAGCGTCTTTCGCGTCAGGATGTGCAGCTTGACCGCGATCAGCGGCCCGGCTTTCGGATCCGCCACGCGGTGCGGAGCGACCACCCGGCCCAGCCGGTCACCGAGGAATCCGCGGGCAGCGCGGATCGCGGTGATCTGGCCGTCCTTGGTGAAGCGATTCGCGACCTCGCGGTCGCGGGCGGTCACCTCCGCGGCGACCGTCGCATAGTCCAGGGCCACCACGTCGGGCAGCTTGTTCATTGCTGACACCAAGTCGTGCAATGAGTTCGCGCTGACAAAGTCCACGCCGCGGTCGAGGAAGGCCTGCACCGGGCCCGGCGCACCCGAGCCTGCTCGCGACGCCAGCAGCTGGCGCACGCTGCGACTCGTCAGATCGGGGTTCTGCTCCTGACCGGATAATCCGAATTCTTTGCCAATGATCTTGGCATTCAACACAAACCACGTGTAATCGTAGCCGGACTTGGCGATGTACTCCAACGTTCCGAGCGTGTCGAAGCCGGGATACAACGGCACCGGCAGCCGCTTGCCCGTAGCGTCCAGCCACAACGACGACGGCCCCGGGATGATCCGGATGCCATGCAACGGCCAGATCGGGTCGTAGTTGGTGATGCCCTCGGTGTAATGCCACATCCGGTCCCGGTTGATCACCCGGGCGCCGGCCTTCTCGGTGATCCCGATCATCCGGCCGTCGACGTGGGCGGGCACCCCTGCGAGCAGTTGCTCAGGCACCCGGCCCATCCGCTTGGGCCAGTTCGCCCGCACCAGATCGTGGTTGCCGCCGATGCCGCCGCTGGTGACGATCACCGCTTGAGCACGAAACTCGAACTCCCCGAATGATGTTCGCGACGACGGAACGCCGCGCGGTTCCGCCGACGGCTCCAGCACGGTGCCCCGAATCCCGGTCACCGCATCACCCTCGACGATCACCTCGTCGACCTGATGCCGATGCGCGAAACGCACATTCGGGTGATCGCGCAGTCGCCGCGCGAAGATGTCGACGATGGCCGGCCCGGTGCCCCAGGTGATGTGAAAGCGAGGCACCGAGTTGCCGTGCCCCTGCGCGCCGTAGCCGCCGCGCTCGGCCCATCCCACCAGCGGGAAGATCTGCAAGCCCCTGGCCCGCAGCCAACTGCGTTTCTCACCTGCTGCGAAATCGACATAGGCATGCGCCCACTGCCTCGGCCAATAGTCCTCTTGCCGGTCGAACGCCGCGGTGCCGAGCCAATCCTGCAGCGCGAGTTCGTGACTGTCGTGGACACCCAGCCGACGCTGCTCGGGGCTGTCGACGAAGAACAAGCCGCCGAACGACCAGAACGCCTGCCCGCCGAGATTGGCGCTGTTCTCCTGGTCGACGATCAGCACCCGCTTGCCGCGATCCACCACCTCACAGGCCGCCACCAGGCCGGCCAGGCCCGCCCCCACCACGATGACATCAGCTTGGGTATCGCTCATGGCGCTACACAGTAGCGACCCGAACGGTCACGCCGCGTCGAGAACCGCCTGAACGGCCCGCCACCCGTACACGGTGGGTTCGCATGCCTGCAGCAGGGCCAGATCCACCACGTCCAGCATGGCTTGCAGCGGCCCGGGCTTGCGCAGGTGACTGGCCGCGACCGCGACCCGCACGATGCCGTCACGGCGCGCCACCCGCTCGGCCGACAACACCAGCATCCGACACCACCACGGCTCGGCCAGGAAACCTTCTCCGATGCCCAGTACCCGTGCTCGCACCGTCGTGTGCCGAACCAGATCAGTGATCCCATGCAGATCGGCTAGCAGACGGAACCCGTTGTGCGGCAACGCATTTATTGTCCCTGGTGACACCGTCCAACGCGGTGGTGCGAAGAGCCGGGTGCGCAGCCCCAGGTGTTCGAGCACCCGGTCGGCGGCCATTAAACGCAGATTGGCCTCGTGCGCCGGGAGCGTCGCGAACTCGCCGCGGCGTTTTTTGGTGGCCGCGTCGTCGTATCCATTCAGCAGGATCGCGTCACCGGCGGAGCGTCGGCCGGTTAGCCACTCGACCGTGGCCGAGTCACGATCCAGTCGGTAGCCGTCCTTCAGTCGCGGCGCGACCAGTAACGAAACCGGTACCGCCCGAGCATCCATTCTTTCGCAGAACTCAGCGACGTCGTCCAACGTGCTTTCACATATCCCGGAGACCGAGACGATCAACTTCCCAGACACACCACAATGTTGACGATGCCAAGTGTCCAGATGGTGACGTACACGCGGACGGGAGGCGTCCATCGAACCCCGGCGACCAGCTAATTCGGCAGCGCAGCCTCGACGGCCGAGATCACCTCCGGGGCGTCAGGCACCGTTCGCGGACGAAAACGGTTGACCACCTCTCCGCCGGGAGCGATCAAGAACTTCTCGAAGTTCCACTGCACGTCACCGGCCTCGCCGGCGGCATCGGGCGTCTTGGTCAGTTCCGCATAGAGCGGGTGCCGGCCCGGGCCGTTGACCTCGGTCTTAGCTAACAGCGGAAAGGTCACACCGTAGGTGGTGGAGCAGAAGGTTTGGATTTCTTCTGCGGTTCCGGGTTCCTGGCCCATGAATTGATTGCACGGAACCCCAAGGACGGTGAGCCCGCGCTCGCCGTAGTCGCGGGCGAGCTGCTCCAGCGCTGCGTATTGCGGTGTCAATCCGCATTTGGACGCCACATTGACCACTAAGACCGCGCGGTCGCTGTAGTCGGCCAGGGTCGTTGAATGGCCATCGAGGCCGGTCAAAGCGATGTCGGTCACAGTCATAGACTCCGACGCTACCCTCATCTCCCTAGGCGCAAAGTATGTTGGCCAGCTAGCTAGTTTGTCGTTACGCTGGCGAACATGGTTTCTCCCGCGGCGCCCCCGGTCGCGAACACCGAACCCCACCTGCACGACTATCCAGATTCTCTGGACGCCGGCCTGCTGCGCATCGCCGGTGTCTGCATTCTCGCCTCGGTGATGGCAATCCTGGACGGCACGGTCGTCAGCGTGGCGCAACGTACGTTCATCGGGGAGTTCGCATCCACCCAGGCCGTCGTCGCGTGGACGATTACGGGTTACACGCTCGGGCAGGCCACGGTTATCCCGCTGGCCGGCTGGGCATCCGACCGATTCGGCACCAAGCGGCTGTTCATGGCCGCGGCTTTGTGGTTCACCTTGGCGTCGCTGCTGTGCTCGATGGCGTCAAACATCACGGAGCTCATCGCCTTTCGAGTGATCCAAGGGCTCGGCGGCGGAATGCTGGTGCCGCTGACGCTGATCATTTTGACCCGCGAAGCGGGTCCCAGACGGCTCGGCAGGTTGATGGCAGTGCTGGGTATCCCGATGCTCCTTGCCCCAATGTGCGGGCCGGTCCTCGGTGGTTGGCTGATCAGCGCCTACGGCTGGCAATGGATTTTCCGGATTAACCTGCCGGTCGGCGCGATCCTGCTGTTGCTCGCGGCGTTGATTTTTCCGAGAGATCGTCCGCGCCCGTCGGAGGCGTTCGACTTCGTCGGGATGCTCTTGCTGTCACCGGGATTGGCAACACTGCTGTTCGGGATCTCCTCGGTGCCGCGCCGTGACAGCTTCACCGACAACCATGTGTGGATACCGGGACTCATCGGAGTCACCTTGATCACCGCGTTTGTCCTGCACGCGCTATACCGGACCGAGCATCCACTTATCGACCTGGCGCTGTTCAGGAATCGCGCGGTCACGCTGTCCAACTCCGCGATGTTCGCGTTCTCGGTAGGTTTTTTCGGCGTCGTCCTGGTGATTCCCAGTTATCTCCAGCAGCTGCTGCATGAGACACCGCTGCAATCCGGGCTGCAGTTGATCCCGCAGGGACTCGGCGCGATGCTGACGATGCCGCTGGCCGGGACCTTGATGGACAAACGCGGACCCCGCAATGTCCTGCTCGTCGGTATCGCTCTGATCAGTATCGGATTGACCGTATTCGCCTATGGCGCATGGCAACAGGCCGACTATATGCCGATCCTGATGGTAGGGCTGGTCATAACCGGCATCGGCCTGGGCTGCACCCTGACACCGCTGTCCGGAGCCGCGGTACAGACGTTGGCACCCCACGAGGTGGCCCGCGGATCGACGCTACTCAGTGTCAATCAGCACGTCGCAGTGGCGGTCGGCACCGCGATGATGTCGGTGATCTTGACCAGTCAGTTCAATCGCAGCGAAACCATCGGCACCGCGGAGAAACTGGGGATCCTACGAGGAAAATTCGCGAAGCACGGTCCACCGGTACCGTCGCACCACGAGGTCTCCGCCGACTTCACCATCCGGCTGATGCATGACCTCGCACACGCCTACTTGCTCGTCATCGTGGTGGCGGTCGCAGTGGTTGCGTTGACACTCGTGCCCGTTGCGTTCCTGCCCAACAAGCCGCCACCGGCGGCCAAGCGCCAAACGCCGGTGCCGGTCTTCTAGCCGGGGCGCTACCCCTGCGCACCGCTGAGGAGATCGCCTACCTGGCCGCTGCCGTAATGGTCGCGATCGGCGGCAGCTAGCAGCCAAGCGTATTGGTAAGCCACTTCTTTCCAGCGTTCGTAGCGCCCGCTGATACCGCCGTGGCCCGCGGTCATCTGGGTCTTCAACAGCACCGGATTACCGTCGGTCTTGTTGTGCCGCAACGCCGCTACCCATTTCGCGGGCTCGACATAGTAGACTCGAGTGTCGTGCAGTGACGTCATCGCCAGGATCGCCGGATACTTCTGGGCGGCGACATTCTCGTACGGCGAATACGATTTCATGTAGTGGTAAACGTCGCTGTCGCTCAACGGGTTTCCCCATTCGTCCCACTCGGTGACGGTCAGCGGCAACGAGGGGTCCAGGATCGTCGTCAGCGGGTCGACGAACGGTACCTGCGCCAGAATTCCGGCGAACAGGTCGGGCGCCAAGTTGGCCACCGCGCCCATGAGCAGGCCACCGGCGCTGCCGCCCAGCGCCACCAACTTCTCCGGGCGGGTCAGCCCGGTCTCCACCAAATGGTTTGCAACCGCGACAAAGTCGGTGAAGGTGTTCTTCTTCTCCAGCAACTTGCCATGCTCGTACCACAGCCGGCCCATCTCACCGCCGCCGCGCACATGTGCGACGACAAACACCATGCCGCGGTCCAGTAGCGAGAGCCGCGCGATGGAAAAGCGCGGGTCCTCGCAGATCTCGTAGGCTCCGTACCCGTAAACAATTGCCGGAGCGGGCAATTCAATATCGGCGCGGTGCACGATCGAGACGGGGATTCTGGTCCCGTCAGCGCCAGACGCCCAGTCGCGGCGTTCGACGTAATCCTCACGCCGGTAATCCCCGAGCACGGGTTGTTCGCGCAAAAGGCTGCGCTGGCCGGTAACCAGGTCGAGGTCGTAGATCCGCACCGGTGTGACAAACGATCCTGCGCCGATCCGCAACTTGGGTGAGTCCCAATTCGGGTTGGCACCAAGTCCGGCCGACATCAACTCGGAGTCGAACGAAATCTCCTCGGGGTGCCCATAATCGTTACCGTCGATGGGCCACAACTGGATTCGGGGCAGCGCCTCGCCGCGGTAGCTGACCACCAGGTGGCCGGCGAACGCGTCAACGGCGTCCAGCCTGACGTCGTCGCGGTGCCCGATCAGCGTGCGGTGCGCGGTGGGATCGTCGACGGGCGCCTCCGCCAGCGTGAAGTTCACCGCTTCCTCGTTGTGCAGGATCAAGAACCTGTCCTGCCCATCGACGATCGCATGCTCCACCGAATATTCGACGCCGTCGCGGCGCGGCAGCACGGTGACGAACTCGGCCTGCGGATCGGCGGCGTCGGCGTAACGAACCTCTGAGGTAATCGCAGACCCCGAAACGATCAACACGTAGGCATCACTGCGGGTCCGGCCCACCGCGAGCCAGTACCGCTCATCGGCCTCGTGATACACCTTCTCGGCGGAGAGACCCGAAGCCAACCGATGTCGCCAGACCGTGTCAGGACGCCACGCCGCGTCGAGCGTGACGTAGTACACGGTCCGGTTGTCGGTGACCCAGGTCGCGCCCGCGCCGATACCGACAATCTCGTCGGGATATTGCGCTCCGGTCCGCAGGTTCCTGAACCGCAACGTATACCGCTCGTCGCCGACCACGTCGACGGAATAGGCCAGCACATTGCCGTCGGGACTGATGCTGGCGGCACCCAGCGAGAAGAAGTCGTGTCCCTCGGCTTCGATGTTTTCGTCGAGCAGCACCTGCTCGCCGGGAATCTCGGTATGCTCGTCCAAGATCGGCGGGTTCCAGTCGGCCGGATCGGTTACCGCGCAACGGCATTGGACGCCGTACTGCTTGCCTTCAAAGCTGCGGGCGTAATACCACCAGTCGCCGCGTCGGACCGGCACAGATAGGTCGGTTTCCTTGGTGCGCGCTTTGATCTCGTCGAAAATTCGCTGCCGCAACGGCTCAAGATGAGCGGTCGTCTGGTCAGCGTAGTCGTTCTCTGCCTCCAGATAGGAGAGCACCTCGGGGCTGGACTTGTCGCGCAGCCATTCGTACGGATCGACGAACACGTCACCGTGAAACTCTCGTCGCGTTTCGACCCGTTTGGCGGTCGGCGGTGTAGCGCCGTCGGTCTTATGTCCGGACTCGGTCATGCCTCGGGGCCGATCCAATCGTCGAAGCGCAATCCGGAGATGCGCTCGTAGGCCTCGACGTAACGGGCACGCGTGGCGTCGATGATTTTGTCGGGAAGCGGGGGTGGCGGCTGGGATCCGGCGCGGTCCCAGCCAGACTCGGGGCCGGTCAGCCAATTGCGGACAAATTGTTTGTCGAAACTGGTCTGCACCTCGCCCACGCGGTAATCGGCCGCAGGCCAGTACCGCGACGAATCGGGGGTGAAGACTTCGTCCGCCAGCACAAGGTTGTTGTGCCCATCGATGCCGAACTCGAATTTAGTGTCGGCGATGATGATTCCCTTCCGCAACGCGTGGTCGGCGGCCTGAATGTAGATCTGCAAGGTGCGATCGCGCAATTGGTTGGCGCGGACTCCGCCGACCATCTTGATCACCTGGGGGAACGAAATATTCTCATCATGTAGTCCCAGTTCGGCTTTCGTCGCCGGCGTGAACAACGGTGTGGCGAACCTGCTGGCTTCGACGAGGCCCGGCGGCAAGGCGATGCCACAGACTTTGCCAGCGCGCTGGTAGTCCAGTAAGCCGGAGCCGCTCAGATACCCGCGGGCCACGCACTCAACGGGGACCATCTCAAGCTCTCGCACCACCAGCGCCCGGCCGAGGACCTCGTCGGGGATACGCGGATCGTCCGGTAAACCGGCCAGGTGGTTGGGTGCCTCGACGAGGTCGAAGAAGAACACACTCATCGCGGTCAGGATGCGCCCTTTGTCCGGAATCACACTGTCGAGCACGTAGTCGAACGCTGAAATCCGGTCGGTCGCGACGAATAACAGGTGATTGTCGTCGATGCGGTAGAGCTCGCGGACTTTGCCACTGGCCAGATGGCTGTAGTCGGACAGCGCGGGACGCATCGGGATAGCCTAGCCGGGCGACGATGCGGGCCCGGAAGGCCCGCTGAGGAGCCCGGCGATCCAACTGAGCCGGGCGACGATGCGGGCCCGGAAGGCCAACCCAGAAACCAACCCTGTGCTGGGATCAGGATATGAAATCGCGGTTTCTCCCCTACGCCACCACTCCCGGCCGACTGCTGGCTCAGTTGTTCAGCGACATCGTCGTCGTCATCTGGACGTTCGTGTGGGTGCTCATCGGGCTGGCCGTGCACAGCGCCGTGTCGACGATCGCCGCGGTGGGCCGCCAAGTCAAAGGGGGTGCAGACGGTGTCGCCGACAGCCTCAAATCAGCAGGCGACAGCGCCGATCACATACCGCTGGTCGGTGACGCCGTCAGCAAGCCGTTGACCGCGGCCAGTAAGGCCGCTCTCGACATCGCCGGCGCCGGCCACAACTTGGACACCACCGCGACCTGGCTGGCCGTGATGCTGGCCTTGGCGGTCGCAGCGCCACCGACCCTCGGGGTGGCGGTGCCGTGGCTGCTGCTGCGCATCCGTTTCTTCCGGCGCAAGTGGACCGTGAGCACGCTGGCGGCGACACCGGCCGGTGAGCAATTGCTGGCGCTGCGCGCATTGGCCAATCGACCGTTGCGCCGGCTGACCGCCGTCAGTCCAGATCCGGTCAGTGCCTGGCGCGTCGCCGATCCCGGTGCCATTCGCGGGCTCGCCGCCCTCGAGCTGCGCTCAGCCGGAATATCTGTCAGGTTGCGCTAGTCGCGGCCGGCCTCAACGCAATTCCACGACCAAGTGCCGGATACCGGTATGCCGATTGCTGCGGGTCCATTCGACATCCCGAACCACCCGCACGGCACCAAACCGCGTCAGCAGTTCTTCGAACAGCACCCGCAATTCGAGCCGTGCCAGATTGGCACCTAGGCAGTAATGCACACCCTGACCGAAACCTAAGTGCGGATTCGGCTTTCGAGCGATATCGAATTCATCGGCACGGTCGAACACGCATGCATCGCGGTTGGCCGAGCCCTCCCAGACCTGCACCTTCTGTCCCGCGTCGATCGATACTCCGCCAAGCGTGACTGGGCGTGTCGCGGTGCGCCGCTTCGACGGCGACGGCGACGTCCACCGCACCATCTCCTCGACCGCTGTCGGCAACAGTTCCAGATCGGCACGCAGCAAACGCAATTGCTCCGGATGCTCCGCCAGTGCGAGCAACCCACCGGCGACCGCGTTGCGGGTCGTCTCAGCGCCCGCGCTGAACAGCAGACTGAAAAACAGATACAGCTCGAGGTCCGACATTGCCGGCCCGGCTTCCCCTTCGAAGTCGTCAAGAGCCGCGTTGGCGACGGTTGACAACATGTCGTCGGTCGGCGCAGCGCGCTTCGACGCGATCAACTCCAAGCCGTAGTTATACATCCGTGAGCTCGCTTCTTCGGCCGACAACTGGGCCAGCGAAGCCGTACGCGCTGCACCGAAGTCGAATTGCGGCTCGATGGCCTCGAAGAGCCAATGCCGTTCGGATTCCGGCACTCCCAGCAGGATGCAGATCATTTGCATCGGAAGTTCAGCGGCGATGTCGACGACAAAGTCGAACGGCTCGCCGGGCTCTACCGCATCCAGCAGCCGACGGGTCCGGGCTCGAAGGTCGTCTTCGACCAGGCCGATCATCCGCGGTGTCAGCCCAGAGCTGACGAGGCGCCGAATCTGCGAGTGCCGCGGATCATCCATCATGTTGAGCACCTGGCCCGCGATGGCCAGGTCCTGCAGCAGCGTGCCGCCGAACGGTCGGTCGCCGCCGGTGACCGAGGAGTAGGTCAGCGGATCTTTCAGCACCGCAAGTGTTTCGGCGTAGGTGGCGACGGACCAGAAGCCCTCTGCGTCGGGAGTGTGTTCGGTCGGGCGATGCCAGTACACCGGTGCATCGCGACGATGGAGGGCGAACAGTTCGTGCGGAAAACCGATGGCGAAGTTGTCCAGATCGGTGAGGTCGATCTCGGGGAGCGTTCCGGCAAGCGTCACAGGATGGCCCCCGGCGTGTACTTGGCCGCGTCAGGGTAACCCGCCACCAGCGCATCAACCTCGGCGACCACCGCGTCGACTTGGTCACCGGCCGCGCCGATGAACGCCTTGCGGTCAGCCAGCGCGGCGTCGATCGCGGCGCGGTCCAGCGGTAGGCGGGGGTCCGCGGCCAGTCGGTCCAGCAGATCGGGCTCGGCGCCCTGCTCGCGCATCGCCAGCGCCGCGGCGACCGCGTGCTCCTTGATCACCTCGTGCGCTGACTCCCGCCCTACACCGGCGCGCACGGCGGCCATCAACACCTTGGTGGTGGCCAAGAACGGCAGGTAACGGTCGAGCTCGCGTTCGATCAGCGCGGGATAGGCGCCGAATTCGTCGAGTACGGTCAGCAATGTCTCTATCTGTCCGTCGGCGGCGAAGAAGCTGTCCGGCAACGCAACTCGGCGCACCACCGAACAGAAGACGTCTCCCTCGTTCCACTGTGCCCCGGCGAGCTCGGCGGCCATCGAGGCATAGCCGCGAAGTACCACCTGCAAGCCGTTGATCCGCTCGCAACTACGGGTGTTCATCTTGTGCGGCATCGCCGACGAGCCGACTTGTCCGGCCGCGAACCCCTCGGTGACCAGGTCGTGGCCGGCCATCAGCCGAATGGTGTGCGCCAGCGACGACGGCCCCGCGCCCAGTTGCACCAGAGCCGACACCACGTCGTGGTCCAGCGAGCGCGGATACACCTGCCCGACACTGGTCAAAACGGTTGTGAAGCCTAGGAAATCAGCGATCAGGCGTTCCAATCGGGCAAGCTTCGCCGCGTCGCCGCCAAGCAGGTCCAGCATGTCCTGGGCGGTTCCCATCGGGCCTTTAATGCCGCGCAAGGGATAACGGTCGATCAACTCCCGCAGCCTGGTCAGCGCGAGCAGGGTCTCCTGGGCCGCCGACGCGAACCGTTTGCCCAAGGTGGTGGCCTGCGCCGCAACATTGTGACTGCGTCCGGCCATCACCAGGTCGCGGTAGGTCACCGCGCGCTCGGCCAGTCGAGCCACTACTGCCACGCCGTGGGAGAACACCAATTCCAGGGACCGGCGGACCTGCAGCTGTTCGACATTCTCGGTCAGGTCACGACTGGTCATGCCCTTGTGCACCTGCTCGTGGCCGGCCAGCGCGTTGAATTCTTCGATCCGGGCCTTGACGTCGTGGCGCAGCACCCGCTCACGGCTGGCGATGGAGGCCAGGTCGACCTCGTCGAGCACCCGCTCGTAGTCGCCGATGGCGGCCTCGGGAACCACAGAACCTTTGACGCCCAGTTCGATCTGGGCCCGCAATACCGCCAGCCAGAGCCGCCGTTCGGCGATGATCTTGGCCTCCGGCGACCAGATCGCCACCATCTCGGCACTGGCGTAGCGGTTGGCCAGGACGTTCGGGATTGTCACAAACGCACAGCTTAATGGGGCCGCGCAGCGCGCGGATCAGGCACAGTGGCCCCATGTACTTCGTGGGGCTCGATCTGGCCTGGGGCGAGCGGAACAACACCGGTGTCGCGGTTGTCGATTCCGACGGCCGGCTCCTGTACGTCGGTGCCGCGCATGACGACGCGAGCATCGAGGCAGCGGTGGGGCCCTATGCCAGCGCCGACTGCCTGGTGGCGGTCGACGCGCCGCTGGTTGTGCACAATCCGACCGGATCGCGGCCCTGCGAGGCGGCGCTCAACCGCGATTTCCAGCCGTTCGAGGCGGGCGCACATCCGGCCAACACCACAAACCCCGCCTTCAAAGATCCCCGCGGCGCCCGCATAGCAACCGCACTCACGCTGGACATGGATCCCGCGTCGAGTTCGCCGCGTCGGGCGATTGAGGTGTATCCGCACCCGGCGACCATTGCGCTGTTCGGTCTGCAGAAGACCCTCAAGTACAAAAAGGGATCCTTTGAGGTTCGTCAGCATGAGCTGCTGCAGTTGATGACGCTGATCGAGGGACTCGACAAGGCGACTCCCCGGCTGCGGGTGAACCACAACGTGTCGTGGGTGGAACTGCGTAAGCGGGTTTCCGCGGCGACTCGACCGGTACAACTCGACAGGGACGAGGATCCCGTCGACGCCGTGGTGTGCGCCTATGTCGCGCTGTATTGGTATCACCGGCCCGAAGACGTGACCGTGTACGGCGACTTCGCAACCGGCTACATCGTCACGCCGACGCTGCCACCCGATGCTGCGCCCGCCCGCCGTCGTCGCCCCGCGCCACAACCGGAGACCGAGGAATTACGTGCGCAGGTGGCACATGTTGCAGCACTCCTCGAAGAGGCGCAGCGCGGGTTGACCGCGATTCGTCGCCACCTCGACGGCTAGCCTGACGTCGCGCCAATAATCGCCGAAAAGGCCGGCGCGAACTGCTAATTCAGTTGGCGCGTGGCCGAATCTCGACGGGTCGCCGGTCGAACGGCGCCACCGCGTCAATGACGTCAATCACAGTCGCACGCGCGACGGTGCGCGGATCGTGGCTGTCGTCGACCAAGGCGGAAACCACCGCGCCGTCGACCGTGCAGATCAACGCCGAGACGAGCTCCGAGCGCGCCGAGCGTCCCGACCTGTCAATGACATCGGCAATAGCGTCGGCCCGCTGACGCAAGTTGCGGCGCTGAATGTCGCGCAATGCGGGCAAGCGGGCACAGGCGATGTGGCGCTCGTAGCGCGAAATCAGCTGCTCGGTCAACCGTGGTTCGGTTTCGCTGCCGACGAGCAGGTCGACCAGTAGGTCAGCCGTGGTGTCGGCGCCGCGGCGCCGGCGGGACAGCGTGGCCACCGCCGCGCGCAACTGTGCGACCTCCAGCATCCCGATGTGGGCGACCGCACTCGCGATCAGGTCGTCGAGGCTGGAGAAATAGTAGGTGGTCGACGCCAGCGGAAGGCCCGCGCGGCGTGCGACGGCGCGATGACGGACCGCCTCGAATCCGCCCTCACATAGCAGCTCGGCGGCCGCGCTGACCAGCGCGTACCGACGACGTTCACCCTTGGGGGTGACAGCTCCTTTGGGAGTGAAAGCTGCCCTCGGAGCAACGACTGGCTTGGTAGTGACAACTTCCGTGGCAGCCACGGCTACCTCGGGAGCGACAGCTCCCTCGGGAGCCACGGCTGCAGTCACCTAGGTCATGCTGCCAGTCAGGCTGGCGCCGCATTGCCCTTTCGGACAAACACCCCCGGCTGCGCAGCGGCAAGGGGCCAACCAGCGGCGCGCTTTATGATGACCCGCATGCCAGAGCTGAGTCGTCGCGCCGTGTTGCGTCTGGGCACCGGCGCGGCGGCCGGAGCCCTCGGCACCTATGCGATGGACCGACTGCACTCCGGGCGACCTCCGCATGCGATGCCGGTGGCGATGACCGGCACCGGGATTCCACTGGCGCCACCGCCACCGCTGGAACCACCACCCGCGCCGGCCCCGACGATGGTGACCGGCTCGTTCGTGTCAGCTGCCCGCGGCGGGATCACAACCAACTGGGCAATCGCACGGCCGCCAGGTCAAACCCAACCTCTGCGACCGGTGATCGCGCTGCACGGCAAGGGAAGTAGCGCGGCCACCGTCATGGACGGCGGCGTCGAACAAGGGTTGGCTCAAGCCGTTGCCGCCGGCCTGCCCCCGTTCGCGGTGGTAGCCGTCGACGGTGGCGGAAGTTACTGGCACAAAAGGGCTTCCGGTGAAGATTCCAGCGCGATGGTGTTGGACGAACTCATCCCCATGCTGGGCCCCCATGGGCTCGATACCTCCCGGGTCGGGTTTCTTGGCTGGTCAATGGGTGGTTACGGCGCCTTGTTACTCGGCGGTCGACTAGGGCCGGCCCGCACCGCGGCGATCTGTGCGGTGAGCCCGGCGCTCTGGCTGTCTTCGGGAGCGGCTGCCCCGGGCGCCTTCGACGGCCCTGACGACTGGTCGGCAAACTCGGTCTTCGGGATGCCCACGCTGGCGTCCATCCCGATCAGAGTGGATTGCGGTGCCAGCGATCCGTTCTACGGCGCGACAAAACAATTCGTGGCTCAGCTCCCCAGCCCACCGGCGGGCGGGTTTCCCCCAGGCGGTCACGACCCCGGGTTCTGGAGCTCGCAACTGCCCGCCGAATTGACCTGGATGGCACCGCTGCTGACGGCCTAGATTCGCAAGCCTCGCGGGACTGCGGTCCCTACCAGAAGGCTTACGATATTTGATACGATAGTGCGCCCACATAGCGCGCCCCGAGCGCACGGAGGTTACCCGAATTGGCGAGGCAGCCCGTCGCAGACAAGCGGCAGCGCCGTGAACGCGGATCGATCAGCATCGACGAAATCATCAAGGGCGCTTTCCAAGTGGCCGGGGAAGTCTCAGTTGCCGGCTTGAGCATGCCGCTGTTGGCCAAGCATCTCGACGTCGGCGTGACGAGCATCTATTGGTACTTCCGGAAAAAGGACGATCTGCTCAACGCGATGACCGACCGCGCACTGGGCCAGTACGACTTCGCAACGCCGTTCGTCGAAGGCCAGGACTGGCGGGATTCGTTGCGTGACCACGCTCGGAAAATGCGCCAGACTTTCCGGAGCAACCCGATCCTGTGCGATCTGATCCTGATCCGCGGCACCTTCGGCCGGGAGGCAACGCAGGCGGCCTTCCTGAAGCTCGAAAAGGCGGTCGCCACCCTAGTGGAGGCGGGTCTGTCGCCCGAGGACGCGTTCGACACCTACGCCAGCATCTCCGTGCACACCCAGGGTGCGGCAATCCTGGAACGACTGCAGGACAAATCCAGCGGAGCCGAACCCTATCGCCGCGGCGGAACGTCGGTCATCGATCCCGAGACCATGCCGCTGATCGCCCGATTGACCGAAAAGGGACACCGCATCGGCGTGGCCGACGACATCAACTTCGAGTACGGCCTGAAGTGCATTCTCGATCACGCCAGTCGGTTGATCGAAGCGAGCTAGACCTCGATCACCACTGCGCCGCCCTGGCCGCCGCCCGCGCACATCGCTGCCACGCCGATCCCGCCGCCGCGCCGGCGCAACTCATACACCAGCGTGGCCAGCATCCGCGCGCCGCTGGCGGCGATGGGGTGGCCCAGGCTGCACCCGCTGCCGTAGATGTTGACCCGATCTTCGTCGAGCCCATGCTCGCGGCACGCGGCGATCGGCACCGATGCAAACGCCTCGTTGATCTCCCACAGCGTGACGTCGCCCGGAGCAAGACCGGCACGGTCCAGCACCTTGCCGATCACCTTGACCGCGCCCAGGCCGGTGTCCTTCGGTTCGACGGCGGCCGACGCCCATGCCTTCACCGAGCCCAGCACGGTGAGCCCGGCGCACCGGGCGAAGTCGTCGTCGGTCAATGTCAGGGCGGCAGCCGCGTCGTTGGTGCCGCTGCTGTTGCCGGCGGTGATGGAGAACCCTTCGATCTCCGGGTGCAGCACCTTGAGCGACGCGAGTTTCTCGATGCTGGTCTCGCGGCGAGGATGCTCGTCCACACTGAACTCCACCAGTGCGTCGTCGAGGCCCTTAATCTTCAACGGGACGATCTCGTCGACAAAGGCGCCGCTGTCGATTGCTGCGATGGCACGTTGGTGCGACCGCAGCGCCCAGGCGTCCATTTCTTCGCGGCTGATCCCAACTGCTTGTGCGGTGTTCCATCCCACCGTGATCGACATGTCGCGGGCCGGCGCTTCGGGTGACTCGACGTGCGTGGGCGGAATCCATCGCTCTTCGAATTCCAGGGTCGGCCCCGGGATGCGCTGGTTCATCAGCGGGGTCATCGACAGCGACTGCACTCCACCGGCGACGACGACCTTCTCGGCACCGGAGCCGATCTGCGCGGCCGCGTTGGCAACCGCGGTGAGGCTACCTGCGCAATGCCTGTTCACCGCCTGGCCGGGCACCGTGAACATTCCGGAGTTCGCGGCCGCGTAACGCGCGAGATCGCCTCCGCCGTAATGAGATTCGGCGAATATCACATCGTCGATGTCGGACGCCTCGACCCCGGCCCGCCGGACCGCTTCCTGCAGGATGGTCGTCGCGAGTACCTCGGGGGGCGTGTTGACCAACGAGCCTTTGAACGACGTCCCGATAGGGGTCCGGACAGCGCTGACGATGACGGGCTTGGGCATGTGGTCAACCTTCGGTTCGGCTGCATCAACGGGCAGCGAGAGCGTCGAAGTGGCAATCGTATCAGCTACCGTAGCGCCAACAATATCGGCACCGAGCAGGTGTGCTTGCTGAGGCCACGACGCGCTGAGACACTGGTAAACGGCGGTAGCGCAACGGTGCGGAGACGGAGACTGAGCTGTGCGGCCATTCGGATGGGAACTGCCGTACGCCTGGCCGCGCAAGCCCGTGCTGGCAACGAACGTGGTGTGCACGTCTCAGCCGCTCGCGGCCCAGGCCGGTCTTCGGATGCTCGCCGACGGCGGCAGCGCGGTCGATGCGGCCATCGCCACCGCGATCGCCTTGACGGTGGTGGAGCCGGTCTCCAACGGCATCGGCTCGGACGCCTTCGCCATCGTGTGGGATGGTCGGCAACTGCATGGGCTGAACGCGTCGGGACGCTCGCCCGCCGCATGGACGCCAGAGTATTTCGGCGGCAAGGGCGTTCCCGCACTCGGCTGGAACTCCGTCACCGTCCCCGGTGCCGTGTCGGCATGGGTGGAGTTGCACGCCAAGTTCGGCAAGCTCCCGTTCGAACGGCTCTTCGAGCCGGCAATCTCCTATGGAAGCAAGGGGTTTCTGGTCTCACCGACGATCGCCGAGCAGTGGGCGGCGCAAGCCCCGCTTTTTGCGTCGCAGGCCGGATTCGCCGAGACATTCATGCCCGGCGGTCGAGCGCCGAGGCCCGGCGAACTGGTCACGCTGCGCGACCACGCCGCCACCCTCGAAACGATCGCCACGACCAACGGCGAGGCGTTCTACCGCGGCGATTTGGCGGCCAAACTCGAAGCCCACTCATCGGCCAACGGCGGGGCCATGCGGGCCGGCGACCTCGCCGCACATCATGCCGACTGGGTCGGCACCATCTCCGGCGGCTACCGCGGGTACACAGTGCACGAGATACCGCCCAACGGTCAGGGCATCGTTGCGTTGATCGCCCTCGGAATCCTCGAACAATTCGACATGTCCTCGTTCGCAATTGATTCCGCCGACAGCGTGCATGTGCAGATCGAGGCGGTGAAGCTCGCCTTCGCCGACGCGCAGTCCTACGTGGCCGACATCGAACACATGACGGTGCGCCCGGAGCACCTTCTCGATAGGGAGTACCTGCGCCAGCGGGCGACGTTGATCGATCGGGACCGGGCCAAGCCGGCATCTGCCGGGACGCCCCGCGGCGGAACGGTTTATCTCACCGCCGCCGATGCCTCGGGCGTCATGGTGTCGATGATCCAGTCCAACTACATGGGGTTCGGCTCCGGCGTCGTGGTGCCGGGCACCGGGATCTCGTTGCAGAACCGTGGCGCGGATTTCACTGTGGCACCAGGACATCCGAATCAGGTTGGGCCGAACAAACGGCCTTACCACACCATCATCCCGGGCTTCCTGAGCAAGGACGGCGCCCCGGTGATGAGCTTCGGAGTAATGGGCGGCCCGATGCAGCCGCAGGGC
>Ga0302325_10008872_pt1 | contig 22062 bp, 23 predicted proteins | sample Palsa_T0_2_FD_201948 | JGI IMG/M metagenome (GOLD analysis project Ga0302325, IMG submission 201948) | Peat permafrost microbial communities from Stordalen Mire near Abisko, Sweden - Palsa_T0_2 | ecosystem: Environmental > Terrestrial > Soil > Palsa > Peat permafrost | place: Sweden: Abisko...
GCGTTCTCGCACCTGGCGCTGATCGAGGCCGCGGCGCGGATCATTCTGGCCGAGCAGCTGGCCTTGGAGGGCCTCGGGCCACCGAGAGCGTCCGCTCTGGCCAGCTCCATTCCACCGGCATCGGGAGACCATCTGTGAGCCATTACGACGTGATCATCATTGGGACCGGCGCGGGCGGCGGGACGCTCGCCCGTCACCTGGCGCCCTCGGGCAAGCAGATCCTGCTGCTGGAGCGCGGCGGATGGCTGCCTCGCGAGCCCCAGAACATCTCCGCCGAAGAGGTGTTCGTGAACAACCGTTACGTGTCCGCTGACACCTGGCGCTATGAGAACGGCGAGGAGTTCCAGCCCCAGATCCACTACTGCGTCGGTGGCGCCACCAAACTCTACGGCGCCGCCCTGTACCGGCTGCGCGCAGAGGACTTCGGTGAGCTGAAGCACCACGACGGCCTCTCGCCGGCCTGGCCCATCGGTTACGGCGAGCTCGAGCCTTACTACGCGCTCGCCGAGCAGCGCTACTGCGTCCACGGAGCCCGGGGGGAAGACCCGACCGAGCCGCCCTCCAGCGGCCCCTATCCGTTCCCGGCCGTGTCCCACGAGCCGCGCATCCAGCAGCTCTCAGACGACCTGGCCGCCCTCGGTCATCACCCGTTCCATGCCCCCTGCGGGGTCTTGCTCAACGAAACCAACATGGCCTTCAGCGCCTGCATGCGCTGCAACAACTGCGACGGCTTCCCCTGCATCGTGCATGCGAAGTCCGACGCGGATGTGCTCGGGGTCAGGCCAGCGCTGCAACATCCCAATGTCGAGCTGCGAACCGACACGGAGGCGGTGCGGCTGACCACGAATCCGGCCGGGACTGCCGTGACCGGCGTCGTGATCAACCACGGCGGGACCGAGGAAACCCTGACCGCGGACCTGTTCGTCGTCGCCTGCGGGGCGGCGAACTCAGCCCGGCTGCTGTTGATGTCGGCCAACGATCAACATCCGCGCGGACTCGCCAACGGCTCGGATCAGGTCGGGCGCAACTACATGTTTCATAACAGCCAGGCGGTTCTGGCCCTCTCGCTGGAGGAGAACCCGACGGTGTTCCAGAAGACACTGGGGCTCAACGACTTCTACTTCCGGGGCCCCGACTTTGAGTTCCCGATGGGCAACATCCAGATGGTGGGCAAGTCACAAGCGCCGATGTTCCGAGGAGAGAAACCGGGCGAAACCAGGTTCGCCCCCAACTGGTCGCTGGAGGATGTCGCCCTCCATGCGGTCGACTTCTGGCTCTCCACCGAGGATCTCCCGCGGGCGGAGAACCGCGTGACGGTGGACGAGAAGGGCGCGATCACGATCGCCTACACGCCGACCAACGACGAGCCGAAGCAGCGCCTGTTCGAGCAGCTCAAATCGATGCTCGGCGACCTCGGGATGCACCACCACCACCTCCTGCCCCACACCGCATATCTCAAGAACGAGATCCCGGTGGCCGGCGTGGCCCATCAGGCCGGCACCTGCCGCTTTGGCGCCAACGCGAGCACGTCCGTGCTCGACGCGAATTGCAAAGCGCACGAGCTCGACAACCTGTACGTGGCCGACACGAGTGTGTTCCCGAGCATCGGGGCCGTGAACCCGGCCCTCACTGCGATGGCCAACTCGCTGCGCGTGGGCGACCGCCTGCTTGAGCGGATGGGGGTCGGCTCGAGCAGCAACCGAAGCGAGTAGCTCACGGTCGTGAGCGCAGCCTCATAATTTCAGCCGAGCGAGCGCCGGCCGGTTCGCAACCGGCCTACGCTCGTTTCTGTGACAGCGTTCATTGCGTCGAATGTCTCACGTCCACATCCATGCGCCACACGAGCTGAGCGAGCCTCCCGAGCCCCAAGCCGAGGAGGAGAAGAAGTCATTTTTCAGCGACCGCTGGCTGGAATTCGGTGCGGTTGTGCTGCTGTCGCTGGCGACGCTGGCCACCGCCTGGAGCGGCTACCAGGCCGCGCTGTGGTCAGGCGAGCAGTCCCAGAAATATGCGCAGGCGTCGACCCTGCGGGTCCACGCCGACGAGCAGTCGGTGCTGGCGGGTCAAACGCACCTTGGCGACCTGGTGCTCGTCAACGGCTGGTTCAACGCGATCGAGTCCGGCAACCCGAAGCTCGCCGCGGACTACCAGCGCCGGTTTCGCCCCGCCTTCCAACCCGTGTTCAAGGCCTGGTTGGCGCTGCATCCGCTGACCAACCGGCGCGCCCCACCGGGTCCAACCTACATGCCGCAATACCATCTGGCCGCGACGACGGCCGCGACGACGCTGGACGCCCGCGCTGACAAGCTCTACGACGAGGGGACAGCGGCCAAGACCAACGATGACCGCCACATCCTCTCGACCGTGTTCTTCGCGGCGGTCCTGTTCCTGGCCGCGGTATCGCTGCGGCTGGAGTGGAAGCCGCTGCGGATCGCGGTGCTCGCGTTCGGCACGATCATGTTCCTCGGGTCGCTCGTGTTCGTGCTGACGCTGCCGACAACGTCGTAGGCCGCGGTCAGGAGAGGCGAACTGCTGCGGGTGGGGAGGCAGCTGGACTCACGCCCCCGACGTGGGGGGGGTCAGGCTGTCCGCGACCTCGGGGTCCTGGGGTTCGTGCCAGTCGATATGGGCGGCAGCGGAGCGCTGATCGAGGACTGATGGTCCGCGGGTGTCTGAGAAGTAGTCCCAGCCCCAGTCGATGAAAGCCTCGATCCGGTTTCTCACGCCGCTCATCAACGCCGCATGCACTCCGAGCCAGGCCGCGAACGCGATCGAGCCGTGCAGCTCATGGCGATGCTTCCCCACCTCCGCCACCGCCGCGCCGCGCCCGATCATGGCCATGATCCCCTTGTCCCGGTAGTGAAACTCCTCGCGAGGCTCGCCCTTGATCTCAGCCAGGATGCTCTTGGCGACGCACTGGCCGCTCTGCTGCGCCACCGACCCCAACTGGGGGAACGGCTTGCCGTCCGGATCGGAAATGTTCGCGATGTCACCGACCACATACACGCCCGAGTATCCCTCGACCGTGAGGTCAGGACCGACGTCGATCCGCCCACCCCGCCCCTGCGGAATGCCGCTCGCCGCAGCCGGCGCGGCAGCCATCAAACCCCCCGCCCAGGCCACGCACCGAGTCTTGATCACCGTCCCATCGGACAGCAGCACATGATCAGCCGCGACCTCCTTGACCCCCGTGTGCAGCAGGAGCTCGACGCCACGCTCCTGAAGCACCCGGCTGGCGTACTTATGCGCGCGGTCGGAGAATCCTCCCAGCACCACATCCCCCAGATCGACCACACGCACGCTCGCGCTGTTCTTGGCGAGATCGTGATATTCGGCCGGGATCGTCTCGTTGACCAGGTCCGCCAGCGCCCCGGCCAGCTCCGTCCCGGTCGCGCCCGCACCCACAATGACGAAATTCAGCGCCCCCTGGTCAATCAGCGATGGATCGCGATCAGCATCCTCGAACACGGCCAGGATCCGCGTCCGCAGCTGCTCGGCATCAGCGACCGAATACAACGGAAACGCGTGCTCGGCCGCACCGGGCGTCCCAAAGAAGTTCGGCTGAGCTCCGGCCGCCAGCACGAGCACATCCCCGGCAAACACGTCACCATCAGCGGTCGACACCGACCGGGAGTGCGGATCCACCCCGGTCACGTTCGCCCACTTCACATCGACATTCTCGACGCCATGAAACGCCTGACGTAGCGAGAAGGCAATATCGGTCGAGGACAGCTGGGCCGTCGCGGCCTGGTACAGCAACGGCTGAAACTGATGATAATTGTTCCTGTCGATCAGCGTGACCCGGACCGAATCCTCGTCCGCGAGCGCCTTGGCACAGCCCAGACCAGCAAAGCCGCCACCGACAATCACCACATGCGTCCTGGGATCATTGTCGGCCGTGTGCGAATCGCCAGATGTCACGCCACACCACCTCCACATCGACTCGATTGACCCGCGGCACACCATCGACCGCCCAGAACCGTCGATTACATATTGTGAGCCACGGACCGGCATCGCCCAAAGCGGGTGAAATCACGATCCACCGCGGGGGACGGATGAGATCATCCGAAACGAGCGATGACCGGGACTGAATTGACCGCTGCACTTGGCGATATGGAACCCGCGAATGACTGATCGCCGCTCCACGCCGGTCGGGTATCGCATTGAGGCGGCGCTGGCCGACGGGCTGGGCGCGTGGATCCTGCACGACGACGACGCCGATCTCCACGCCACCTGGGTACCGGAGGCGGGCATGCTCGGCGCCTCGCTCGTTCACCACGGGGACGAGCTCCTGTGGCAGGGCGCCGGCGTCGGGGCGTATGCGAAGGCGCGCACGTTCATGGGCATTCCCTTCCTGCACCCATGGGCCAATCGCCTGGATCATTTCGGCTATTCGATCGGCCCGGCCGAGGTCGTGCTCGACCCAGCCTCGCCGCTGCTGCTGCTGGACGAGCACGGCCTCCCCATTCACGGCGTCTTGAATGCCAGCCATCGCTGGTCGGTGCTCACAGCGAACGCCGGGGCAGACGGCGCGCGGCTCGTCGCCGGGCTTGATTTCAACGATCCCGCCCTGCTCACCGTGTTCCCGTTCCCCCATCGGCTGGAGATGGCGGTGCGGCTCAGCGGCGGCGCGCTCGAGGTGGGCATTGACCTCACGGCAACGGGCGAGACGGCCGTGCCCGTCGCGTTCGGCTTCCACCCCTACCTGCAGCTGCGAGGAGCGTCGCGCGCGGATTGGGAGGTCAGTTTTCCGGTGCGCCGCCAGGCTCTGCTTGACCACCGCAACCTGCCCACGGGCGAGCATCAGGCTGTCGCTCCGATCACCGGGCCGATCGGTGAGCGAACGTGGGACGACTGCTTCGACGTCCTGGAGCACCCCGCTCGCTTCACGTTGTCCGGAGGAGGCGCGACCGTGCAGATCGACTTCGCCCACGGTTATCCGGTCGCGCAGATCTTTGCCCCCCCCGGGCAGCAGTACGTGTGTGTCGAGCCGATGACCGCGCCCGTCAACTCACTCTCCGGATCAGGTCGTGCGCCGGCCTGGGTTCGCCCCGGCCAGCGACACACCGCAACCTTCCGGATCGACTTCCAGCGGAACTAGCTCCAACGCGAACCTTGGCGTTTGGCGTCCACCCCTCGGACGCCAAACGCCAACGTTCGGACATCCAGCCGGTCGTCGTCAGCGTCTAGCCGGTGCTGGCGGGAGCGGCGGTGCCGGACGGTGGGGTGGCCGACGCCGAGGCCTCCGACGGCCCGTCCGAGGCTGCTGCCGAACGCTTCGACAGCCTCAACGTCACCACATACGCCACGGCCACGCCGACGATCACTAGTGGCTCGGCCGCCGCGCCCGACTTCGAGGTCAACAACGACGCGATCACGATCGCTGACAGCGGCAGGCGCAGAATCGAGACCGTCGCCGCGCCCATCCCCACCGCCACCGCTGCCGTGACCGGAAACCCGGGCAGCCGAGAAGCGAGTATGCCGCCCGCCGCGCCCAGGAAGATGGCCGGAAACGTCGGGCCACCACGGAAACTGCCCAACGAGATCGCATAGCCAATCCCCTTGAACACAATCAGCCACACCAGCGCCGCGATCGACCACGTCCCTGCCCCTGACACCAAGCCCGGAAGTGCACTCTGGCCTGAGAACAGCACCTCATCGACACCCTTACCCGTGATCTGGGAAAACGCGATCGCCAAGCCGGCCACCACCAACCCACAGATCGGCAACCACACAAACAGCCGCGGCTTGACCACGGGCTGGACCCTCCGGCCGCCCGCCATGATCAGATGCGCGACCACCGCGATCACCAACGCCAACAAGATCGACCAGCCAAAATTTCCGATCGTCGGACGATCAAACGACGGCAACGGCAACGAGCCCAACGCATACGCGCTGCTGCTCAACCCCGTAAACGACCCCATCCCAATCGACACCAAGGATCCGATCCCGGCGCCCACCAACCCCGGCACCAACACGATCGGCAGCCTCGCTCCACCCAGCCCCGTCGCCTCGATCAAGATGATCGCCGCGATGATCGGCGAGCTGAACACGAACGCCAACGCCGCGAAACTCCCCGCCGCGGCGACCACCACCACCAACTGATCCGGCGCGTCCTTGCGCGCCAGCCGCACCGTCAACACCGCCAACCCGGCCCCCAACGCGATCAACGGCGCCTCCGGCCCGATCACCAGCCCCAAGCCAATCGACGCCAGACCCGCCAGCACGACCCCGGGCACGATCGCCGGCTGCGGCGGACCGCCACCGACCTTCAACCCCTCCGCCGGAATATGCCCACCATCCCCCGGCAACCGCGCAATCGCAAACGCCGCCACCACCCCCGCGATCGCCAACACCGGCAAGTACCACCACTTCGGCGGGCCGTTGTGATACCCCAAGGCGCTCGGAAGATGCGTAAACACCTCCCGCTGAATCTGATAGATCAACTCCACAAAACACCAGGCCGCCAACGACACCAGCACACCCACCACCGCGGCGATCACCAACAACACGAGAAACCCCCGACTGACCAACAGCGCCGCCGGATCCACCGGGGCCGAAGGACCAGCAGCGGCTCCCGGCGCAGCGGCGCCATGGTCATCCGGCGCCGCTGGTGTCGAATCCCCCTGCGGGGGATCAGCCGGATCAGCCATGACTAGCGGCCTCCGTAGTGGTGACGGCGACCACTAGTAGCTATCAGTACGACGTCGGATGCCATCGTCGACGGCCGCGACGGCCGCGACATACGCGGCGTGGGTACCGAACGCCGTCACGATCACGCTGGGCGGCCAGCGCCAGGGCGGCGGCGTCCGGCCGAGCAACGGGAACAGCGTCAGCGTCGCGCTCATCAGCGTCGCGCCGAACGCGGCGCTCGCCCATGGCTCCCCGATCCGTCGCCGTAGATAGCCGTGCCAGATGCCGAACACCGAACCGTAGCTCCACCGTAAGGCCAGCCCGAGTTCGTTCTCCTCCCCGGCGGTGACGTTGCCCAGATGCATGATCCCGGCCACGATCTCGCCCGGGACCAGGCTGTCGTCGTAGTCAAGCGGTCCCTTCACCTGCGGACGCAACCGCCGCTCGGTCGCGTAGGCCAACGTCATCGACGCCGTGCCGGCGGCGCCGGCCAGCACGCTGCGGACAGGCCACGGCACCTTCACGGCGAGCTCTCCAGCGCATGCATCTCGCGCGCCTGCGCCCCAGTGACCAGCCCGACCTCGACCAGGTCAAGCGGGCTGATGAACCCGTCGCTGATCCGGTGGCCGCTCGCGCGCGCGACAGCGTCACGGAGAGGAACCGCCCAATGATGCTCGAGCAGGACCAACGCGGCCGCGGAGTCGTTGGGGATCTCGGCCAGCACATCCCACGCCTCCTCGTCAGAGAACGCGTGCACGCCGTCCTGCGCCGCCACCTGCTCACCGACCAGCGCGCTAGCCTCGATCCCGTCCTCACCCTCGATCCCGAGACCAACCAAGGCGCCGATCACCGTGCCCAGCTCGATCGCGTCCTCGCGGGTCAGGTTGCTGAGGTGCGCCACCTCGATCCAGCCATCCGCGTCCTTGTGCACCGCCAGCGCGTCGATCACCCGCACGGTACCGCTCTCACCTAACCGCTCAAGCTCGGCGATGACGTCGCCGTGGAACTCGGGATGATCGAAACCCAGCACGATCAGCTGAACCGGTCCGATTGCCATACGCTGCCTCCGATGTCATATCTTGATCCAAGCTGATCCCGGCTCCGCCGCGTCGGCTGCCGACGCTGGCCGGCAGCCACGAATCGGTGCATCAGCGTCTCCTACGACGCGGCCTCCGGGGTCAAAGCCTCCTGGAGCTGCTTCGTGTCCTCGTCAGACAGCGACGTTCTGATCACGGTGCCGCCGTACTGCTCGAGCGCCGCGGCCGTCTTGTCCTCAGTCATGTGCTCGACGATCAAAAACAATGCCGACGTTCCGGGCTGCACATAGTCGCGCACCTGTTCCTGAAATGCCTTATCGATCCCCTTCTCGCCGAGATGGCCGAACAAGGCCCCAAAACCCGCTCCGAACGCCAAACCGACCACCGGCATGAAGAACAACAAGCCAAACAGCAGGCCCCAGAAGCCACCCCATGCGGCGCCGCCGCCGGCCGAGGCGCCACCGTGAGTGGTGGTGACGTGGTATTTGCCGTCCGGGTCGCGTGAAATCGCCGCGACCTGGTCAGCCTGAATGATCAGGTCGGACTCCAGCTTCTGCACCGTCAGCCTCGCCTGCTCAGCGGTGTCCTGATCCGGATAACCAATCGCAATCAACGTGGCCATACGCCCAATACTCCCTTCATTAGCCTCCGATCCAAACCCACCCAACCTTCCCGCCCGCCGGCCCCCTCAGCATCACCCGAATCGGATGAAACACCGAGCCCAGCGCAACCTCGCGAGCGAGCGCCGATTCAGCTACCGAAGGTCGGCCGCATCTGCCGCCCGCGGAACCTGCGTGGCCGCCGGGGCGGATGCACCCGGCGACTCGCGGCGCCGATCATAATCACGAGTCGCCAGGACGGCCACCACCCGCCGCTCCGAGACCTGTGCGACTCGGTCGGCCCCGGGCTCAGCCGCGGTCCGAGTTTCGGTGACGACCGTGCCGGCGATCATGTCGGGCACGGCTCGGCGGCGTGAGTTGGTCAGCGCGGGCAGGTAGCCCCAGAACAGGGGCAGGCTGATCACCATCCCCACCAGTCGCATCAGCGCATGGCGAGGACGCAGCCGGCTGCCGTCGGGTCGGGTGAGGCGGATCTGCATGACGCGGCTACCGACCGTCTGGCCCGTCGTGGTCCAGAACACGCCGAAGTACGCGACCACCCAGACGAAGAACGCCACTCCACCGAGCGCGAACGCCAGCGGATGGTTGCGCCCGGTGATCGAGAACACCGAGAACACCAGCAGCACGGCCCCGCTCACCACCAGCGCGACCACATCGATCACCAACGCGTCGATGGTGATCGCGATCAGCCGAGTGACCAGACCGACATAGGCCACAGGCTGGTCCGGTTGGCCGCCCTGACCAGCTTCGATCACCACCCCGGCCGCCGGCTCCCGAGCCCGGTGCCAGGAGGAAATCTCCCCCACCATCATGTCCCTTCAGACGGCAGCCGACCACCCGCCGGCACGTCGTTCACGGGGGCATCTCCCACGCGCCCGTTGCCCGATGGCGTGCCGCTTGGGGGTGCTGGCCCCTCGACCGTGTCCGCGGCCTCGATCCGGGCCGCGCGACGCGTGAATCGCCGGGCCAGACGCTCCAGCCGATCATCCGCCGTGCGCGAACGATCACGCATCACCCCCGCCATCTGATTGGCGAACCCAACCCCTTGCTGACTGATCGCGTTGGTGACGGTCGGACTCTGCACGATCTCCTCAACCAGAACCCACAACCCCTCGCTCTCGAGCAACTGCACCAACACAGCATCGACCAGGCGACTATCCACCATCCCCCGGACCAGCCGCTCAACATCAGGACTATCCGCCACCCGAGCGATCACGCGATCCAAGAAATCATCGGCAAACGCGCTCGCCAGCACCCGGTCAAACGCCTCCTGAAACACCTCTGAGCGCACCGCCGAGTCAACCCCGGCCAGGGCCACATCAAACACTGACAAGAACGCCCGCCCGGCCGGCTCCGCCAGCGCCTCCCGCAGGCGGCGGTCGGCCCGCCGCCCCAACCCCAGCGCAGGGCGAAGCGCCGCGGCGCCGACAGAACCTAACCCAGCCACAACAGCGGCCCCCCCACGTCAACCGGCCAGCAGCTTCGCCTTCGCCTGAGAAAATTCCTCATCCGTCAATACTCCCTGATCATGCAACTTGCCCAACTCGCCCAAGCGCGCCAGTCCGTCCGAACTGATCCCTGCAGCGGGAGCCGGAGTCGGAGCCGCGACCGCCGCTGGGGCTTGCTGAGCCTGCAGATCACCGATGGCCTGATCCTGATAGGCCTCGCGCTCCTGAGCCTGCGCCCGATGCTTACCCATCATGTAGGCGCCTCCACCGACCGCTGCCGCACGTAACAAGGGACGACGACGAAAGAACGGCATCTCAGGCCACCTACTCCGAGCCCTCAGGCAACGACAGACCCAGCGCCACCATGATCTCAGGGGCAGCCGCGACCACCCGCGGACCACCCACCTGCGGCGCGACCGCCCGCAGCACGGCCACAATATCCTCCGGAGTCGCGCCGTCCCCCAACGCATTCGCGACCTGCCACGCATACGACGCCGGCGGCGCATCCAAAGCAATCAGCGCGGCGATCTTCACCAGCGCAAACGTCCGCGCATCCAGACCGGTCGCCGCCAACTGCGCCTCACGCAGGCCGAACAGCTCATCCAACACCGAGACATCACCGGTCGCAATACCCGACAACGTCTGATGAGTATCAGCACCAACCACCGTCATAAAACCCCCCCTTCCAGGGATCGAACCAGCAACCACCACACCTAGCCCACCTACAACCCACCCTCCGTGGAATGCCCAGCCGGACTCTGATCGGCCAGGAAGATCAGCGCCGCCTTGACGCGCCGGCTCGTGTCACCGGTCTCACGCAGGTTCAGCTTCATGAAGATCGCGTTGATGTGCTTCTCGACCGCTCGCTTGGTCAAGAACAGCAACGCCGCGATCGCAGCGTTGCTTTTCCCCGTGGCCACCTCGGCCAGTACCTCACGTTCACGCGTCGTGAGATCGTCGAGCGGCGAGGAGGATGAACGGGCCCGTTCGGCGATCAGCTCGTCAATGATCTTCGGATCGATCACCGAGCGACCATCGGCGACCGCCTGGATCGCCGCCACCAGCTCCCCGCGGTCCCCGATCCGCTCCTTGAGCAGATACGCCCGGCCCCGGGAGCCGGACTCGAACAGCTCGAGCGCCAGGGCGGGATCGGCGTACTGACTCAGGATCACTACGCCCATCTCGGGATGAGTCTCGCGTAATTGCGCTGCGACCTGGATGCCTTCCCGGTCGCGAAACGGTGGCATGCGAATGTCGCTGAGCACAACATCGGGGCAATCCCGCTCGATTGCCTCCAGCAGCGAGTAGCTGTCCTCGCACACGGCCACGATCTCCAGCTCGGTCGCCCGCGCCAGCAGCTCGCGCAGTCCCTCACGGACCAGATAGCTGTCTTCGGCGATCGCCACGCGCAGGGTCATGTCCCCCACAGTATGCAGCGCCCGGCTAGGTGGCTGCGCCACGACGTCGCACGGCCACGACGGGGCGTGGCGGCGCGGCGCGTAGCCGGCGCCGACCGCGGACATCAGGTCCCCTCGATGTGTGCGGGGGGGAACTCTCGGGCGGTCTGACGGCGCAACGCCTCGACGCCCAACACCAGCAGCACCACGAACAACACGATGTACGCGATCTGCCGCGTGGCGGCCGTCGGACCCCACACGATCACCAACAGCAACACGCCAAACACCGCGCCATACGCCGCCGCGGGACGCTCGCGCAGCGTCGGCGCCAGCCAGCGACGCACCGCCACCGCCGGGCGGGTGTCACCCGCCACCCACGCCGCTACGACCAAGACCAGCCCATACGCGAGCAACGCCACCGCGATCGAATACAGCAAGCTCGTCCCGATCGTCCACACCTCATGGCCCGCGGGACGGTTGTCGGGATTCTTGACCAGGCCATCCACAATCGCATTCCCACCCAGGCGGCGCGCCAACAGCACCAACAAGCCAACCCCCACAAAGCACCAGCCCGTCAGGCGCAACGCCTGACGCCGACGACCCCGCGCGAACCAGATCGCCAACGCGAACAGCAGGAGGCTCAAGATCGGCAGCACCAGCGCCAAACCCTTGATATCCGCCGCGATGTCCTGCACCGTCTTCAGCTGCGAGGAACGCATGATGACGAGCTCGCCCGTGGCCGGCGGCAACGTAATTCCCACCTTACCCGCCGCGCCCTGCACCGCGCCCGCATTCCCAGCCAACTGCGACCGCGCCGCGGATACCGCGCTCTGCGCCCCCAACGCGCTGGCCAGCTGATCCACGATGGCGTGCAGATTCAACGTCACAACCCCGCCGTTGGTCGACGCCAACGACCCCCCGCCATTGATGATCTTCAACAACGTCGCGTGCGCCGAACGGTTCGCCTCCCGCCACAACGTCTGCACCTGCGCAGACGCCAACACCCGCGGCGCGACCTTCTCGGCCAACTGCTCCAAGCCCGAGCTCAACGGACCCGCCACGGCCTGCAGCTTCTGCGGCAACACCGACTTGATCTCGGCCTGCGGAACCCCGGACGCGAACAACTGCGCCACCGCATAGGACCCCACCGCCGACTGGACCTCCGGATTCGCCAACAGCCGAGAACTCGTCGTCGTCCAGTTATTTGTATTCAGGGCCTGGCGATTGGCCCACACCGCCAACACTGCCACCACGCCGACCAACGTCGCCAGCACAAACAACCCACCCACCAACCACCGCCGCCGGCGCGGCCCATCCACCTCCGACGCCACCCCGTCCGGGACCGCGGCAGCGCCCGACCCCGAATCGGCAGTCACGGGCCCAGAATCGGGCGTCACAGACCCCTCCGGCTCCGCATCCGGAGCGCCAGTCCCCAGCTCATCGCTCATGGTCCGAGCATCCGTCCAACCCGACACGGCCGCAAGCAAGCCCACCAGCACGTCACCCGCCTGTCCGCACCACCGCATGGGGGATGCCCGCCCCCGGGGGCCGAGGCGCCGCACCGCGTCGGATCGGGATCCGGGGCAGTGGGCTCGCTCTAGTCGACCCGCCGTCGAGAGGCGAAATTTCCGATCAGCAGCCCGATCACCGTGACGAGGTAGAGCTGGCCCGTGAGCATCTCGATCACCGCGATCGCGTGGCCAACCGGTGTTGCGGGCGTAAAGTCGCCAAACCCGGTCGTCGTCAGCACCGTGAAGCTGTAGTACACCTTGTCGCCTTGGGTGCCGTTGGTGTGCTGGGCGAAATATGACGTGCTGCCGACCTGCGCGACAAAACCGATCACCCAGGCAAAGATCAGGCCGATCGACAGGTAGATCGCGAGCGAGCCCGCGACGGCATGGACCGTGACCCCTCGGTCGCGCAGCAGGCGCAGCAGTCCTCGCACCAGGGCGACTGGAACCCCCGCGGTCACGAACACGGCCAGCAGGGCGATCAGCCAGTGAGGCGCGTCTCCCGCGGCGATCAGGCCCACCGCGACCGCCAGGGCCATGGCCAGGACGATCGCCTTGCGGTGACGCACCGATTGGCGCTCGCGCGAGGTCGCGACCGATAGCACCAGCGCTGCCCCCTCGATCCCGATGGCCAGACCACGCGACCAATTGGCCGTCGGGGCCGCGATCAAGAAGACGACGGCAACGAGCATCATCCCGAGTACCACGAAGTAGCGGTACTGCGGAGCGCCGGCGTCGGACTCGCCGCTGCCGTCTTCCGTCACCGTGCCGACCCTCCCGCCGCTACGCGGACCCGGAGGCCGCGAAGCGCGCGAGCACCTGGATCCCCTCCCAGGCATCCGGCGGCATGCCCGCCGAGGGCGAGGCGCCGGGGTGCGCAGGCGCGATCCGAACTCGCAACGCCGCGGGGCGCGATCGAAACCGCAACGGCGGGTCGAGCCTCACCGCCTCGCCGTCGATTCCGGCCGCCACGCTGTGCCCAGACTCAACCTCAAACGACGCCGTGGTCCATTGCTGAACTCGGCCGGGTCCTGCGCCATGAGCGCCGATCACCGCCACGCCGAGCCTCCCGGCGTCCAGACGCGGACGTGTACCCGAGCCCAGCGCACGGCCCAACCGGTAGGGATCGTTGGACACCAGCACCACGGCGTTGGTCTGCGCCCGACGACCATCAGGGCCGACCCAGTGCAGATCGAGTCCCTCCCCCTGCGGCCCCAACACCGCCGGGATCGTGTCCACGAGCGTGCGCAGCTTGGCGTCCCGATAGGAGTCCTTCTGCACCGCCTCGGCGTACACGCCCAACGAGACGTTGTTTACGAACACCTGGTCGTTGACCTCGGCCAGATCAACCACGCGCTCACCGCCGTTGACGAACGCGTCCAGAGCGCCCACGACATCGTCGCGATCAACCCCCAGATCAAGTGCGAAATGGTTACGAGTCCCCGCCGGCACGCACACGTACGGCAGTCCATGCTCCGCAGCGATGCCGGCGACGACGGCCTGCGACCCGTCACCCCCGGCCATCCCCAGCGCGTCGGCGCCCCGCCCAATCGCCTCACGCACGATCACAGCGAGATCATCGCCGCGCGCCAACTCGATCGGCTGCACCCCCCGCGCGCGCGCTTCGCCGGCGACGTCAAACCGCTCGGCCTTGCCTCCACCCGATTTCGGGTTATAGAACAGCACGGGGCGGGTCGGGCGAACCCCGGCGGGTAGCGCCACGTGAACCGTAAACGCGTCTCGGGCCGCAGCCAGCGCCAGCACCACCCCGGCGAGAACAAGCAGATTCGCCAGCACGTGACCCTCGACCACGAGCAGCACCACCGCACCTACGAGTAACCCGGCCGCGACGATCCCACCCACGGCCCGCTCCCATCCACCCCGCACCAACCCCCACCAGCCGACGACGACCCCGGCCAGTAGACATAGGAACACCGATAGCCCACGCGGGAACGACGTCACCGTCACCACGACCGCGAGCCCGAACGACACCGCCAACAGCAGCAGCGCCGCCGCCGCGGCCAGCCGACGACGCGCCATCACGCCACGCTCATGACACCGCTACCAGCCCAATAGCCCAGCGTGCGTGGCGTTGGCGACCGCCTGTGAGCGCGACGACGCATCGAGCTTGCGATAGACGGCGTGGACATGGGTCTTGACCGTGTTTGAGGACACATGCAGGCGCTCGGCGATCTCATGGAACGAATAGTGGGTCGGCAGGAACCGCAAGACTCGCAACTCCGCGGTGGTCAGTGACGCGACCCCGACCAGCGACGTCTCGGCGCGCACGTCGAACTGCTCCCACGCGTCGTCGAACCAGCGATTGAACACGACCACCTCAGGCGTGCGGCGAGCCACCCGCGACGCAGCCGCGAGCTGCTGCCGGGCCCCTATGACATCCCCCAGCGCGAGCGACCCCCGGGCGAGCAGGATCCGAGTCTCAGCGCCATACCACCCGACGAACTCATCGAGCCCGCCAAACTGAACCGAGCAGCGGGCCGCAGCCGCTTTGGCCTCGTCGACGTGGCCGTCACGCACGCTGGCGGCCGCCGATACGGCAAACACGAGCGCCGACAGCGGATAGCGACCGAGCGCGCGTCCATCGACCACGGCGCGCGCGCGGCGCGCGAAATCAGAGGCGAGCTCAGGATCGTCGCGCTCGCCCGCCAGGACCGCGAGCTGCGCCAGGCACAGCGCGGCCACATCGGGGGCGAGGAAGACGCCGCGAGCGGCTCCTTCATCGCACCAGCGCTCGGCCTCGGCGTGGGCGCCGCTGAGCAGCGCCGCCGTTCCGCGCAGGAAGCAGCAGCTCGCCCGCCACGGACTGTCCTCTGGCAGTAGCTCATAGGCCCGGGCGGAGTCCTGCCCCATGCGCGCGACACCTGACCGCGCTGCCCACGCCCCGATGATCAGGACTCCAGCGCGCAGCGCGCGCGTTGCCCCTTCAGGCGCTCCGGAGACAGCCACCGCCGCGGACCGAGCCCATTGCTCGGCCAGCGCGATGCGCCCCTGCGCCAAATGGCTGTGCGCGGCGGCGAGCGCAAACGGCGCGCAGCGGGCCGCCTGATCCGCACTGGCTCCGCCCAGCCACCGTTGCACCACATCGTTGCGTCCCTCGCCGAGGTACCCGGGCAGGTGTGCCCACAACAGCTCACCTGCGCGATCGAGATCCCCAGCACCCAGGGCGTGATCGATCGCGCGATCAGAGTCACCGGCGCGGCTGTGCCACACGCCGGCCCGCTGGTGCAACGCTCCGCACACCTGCGGCTCGCCCCGGCGCAGCTCGGTCCGCAGCATGTCTCTGAACAAGCCATGGCAGCGATACCACTCATGGCTCGGATCCGCCGGCCACAGCGGCACGCTTGAACGCGCGAGCTCGGCCAGCACCGACGCCGACCCCTCACACTCCAACACGGCATCGCACAGTGAACCGGACAAACGGTCAAGCACCGAGCTGCGGGTCAAGAAACGGCGCGTGGCGGATGACAGAGAGTCGAGAAACTCGGCCCGGAAATACTCGGCGAGCAAGTGATCATCACCGGCGAAGGGGGCCAGCTCGTCCGGGCCATCGCGTCGCGCGACCAACGACATCGCAGCCAACTCCAACGCGACCGGCCACCCCTCGGTGCGCGTGACGAGATCCTGAACGGCGGTGAACTCGAGCTCGAGTCCAGCCGATCGCAACAGCGCCGCCGCCTCAACTGACGACATCGCCAGATCCATGACGCCGAACTCGGACAGCATCCGCTGGCCACGCAACCGCCCGAGCGGCAGCAGCGGCTCGCACTGCGAAGCCAGCGCGAGCTGAGAACCGTCTGGCAACCATCGAAGCAGCCCGAGGACGGCCTCCGCCAACGCGCCCGAGCGAACGACGTGAGCGTCGTCGAGCACCAGCAGGAAGCGACCTCTGAGGCCCCGGTGAACCCCGATCCGGGCCAGAGCAGTCGCGATCGAGCCCGCCAACACCCCCGGCTCAGCGTCAGCCTGATCGAGCGTCACCCACGCACACGGGCGCCGATCACGCTCGCGCCACTGTGCGAGCAGCGTTGTCTTGCCATAGCCCGCCGGAGCGGACACGAGCACCAGCGGACGGGTACGCGCCCCGGCCAAAGCCCGCAACAGCCCGGACCGGCGGATGAAGTTATCCGGTCGCCGGGGAGCCCGGAATTTGGGCTCCAGCACATCGATCGGAAAACGCGCAGGCGCCTCATAATCGACGGACAGCAATTCGTTGCCCACCTGGGTCGCGCCGGCCACGGATACAGCGTCGCCGGACAGCGGCGGTCCCGGCAAGGTGGTACGCCTCTCACCCGGCGGGGTGCGCCTACCACCTTGACGCGCGTGCTCGTTCCTCGCTCGCCTTAGAAGATCGCCAGCGGGTTGATCGGTGAGCCGGTGCCTCCGGCGATCCGCAACGGCGCCGCGACGAAGAGGAATTCCCACCGTCCCCTGCGCTCGCAGGCGGCGCGGAGGTCCTCGAACTGCAGATAGTCCAGCAGATGCACGCCCATCGCGTTGATCGCCAGCACATGGATGGGAAAATCGACCCCTTCGGTGCTGCTGGGGGCCGTATCGCTGTTCCCGTCCGAGCCGAGCGCTGATACGGAACGCTCAGCCATGAACGAGAGTGCGGTGGGATGCAGGCCGGCCTTGGCGTGTGCCGTGTCCCACGGTCCCAGCTCGCCCAGGCGCCGGGCGTGGCCCGTGTTGACGAGCACGATGTCGCCGGATCCGACGGCAACGGCCTGTTCGGTCTCGGCGGCCTCGAGATCAGCCCGGAACACGTGCTCGCCGGGCTCCAGCCAGCGCTCGCCGCGCACGCGCGGGATGTCGAGCAGTACACCCCGCCCGATCAAGCCGTCCTTGAGCGCGTCGATGGCGTCGGCCGGGGCTCCCTGGGGCGTGACCGCGTCCTCTGGTTTGCCGTTGTAGAGCAAGCCTTCGTAGGCGATGTGACACAGAGCGTCGATGTGCGTATGGCCGTCGTTGTGGTAGTCGACGCCCACGTAGTCCTTGAGGAAATGCAGTGAGCCTGAGCCGATGTTGGTCCCGCTGGAAGCTGTCATGTAATGAACCGCCGGGTGGGGATTGTGCAATCCGGACTCCGTGTTGAGCGGCAGGCTCAAGCTCACCCCGACGCCATCGCGAACCAGTCGAGCTGCCGCGGCGATCCGCTCGGCGGTGAGCTGGTGCAGCGCTCCGCGCTCGTCCTCCTCGCCCCAGCGGCCCCAGACGCTCAAAGATCGAAACAGGGCACTGAATTGGTCGGCGCTGACGTGCAGGGCACCGGCTTTGAACTGGGTCACAGTGCCGATCCCGGCCCGGTGAGGGCAGCTCCAAGCGTCCGCACCGCGGTTACTCTACGCCTGCAGGGCTCATCTGAATGGGATGATGTGGTTCTGCTGCCCGTCGTCAATCGTGGAGATCTGTGGGTTCCGTCTTTGTCTTCTCGCTGACCGCGGCGCTGAACCCCACGCTGTTGGCGGCCACCACCCTGATGCTGACGCTCCCGAGTCCGGACCGCCTGCTGCTGGGGTATCTGCTCGGGGCGCTGATCACGAGCATCACCTGCGGCCTGCTGATCGTGTTCACGCTGCACGGATCGAGCGCGTCGAACACCGCCAAGCGCACGGTCAACCCGATCATCGACATCACCCTCGGCGCGCTGATCCTGTTGGTCGTGTTCGTGGTCGCGACCGGTCGCGACCAGCGCCGCCGGGCCTGGAGCGAGCGGCGGCGCGAGCGGGCACAGCACAAGGCGCCTCCGCGCTGGAAGCGCCAACTGAGCAAGGGGTCCGCCCGCGACACGTTCGTGGTCGGGATCTTGCTCAGCTTCCCTGGCGCGTCGTACATCGCCGGGATGGATGAGCTGAGCAAGCAGCACATCGGCACGGCAGAAACGGTGCTCGCGGTGCTCGCGTTCAACGCGATCATGCTCGTGCTGCTGGAGCTCCCACTGATCGGCTACGCGATCCGGCCGGCGTGGACGGCGGCAACGGTCGAGAAGTTCAGCGCCTGGCTGAGCCGCAGCGGTGCGCGGGCGGCTCTGTACGGCGCCGGGGCGATCGCGATCATCCTGATCGGCCGCGGCACGATCAGCCTCCTGAGTTGACGGCCGTCTTCCGGCTCACCCCACGGGCGTGGGAGGGCGGCGCCCGTCGATCACGGCAATCACGTTCTCAGCGCACAGACGCGCCATGGCATTCCTGGTCGTGACCGTCGCTGACCCGATATGGGGCAGCAACACCGTATTGGGCAAGGCGCGCAGCTGCGCCGGCACGTCCGGCTCATCCTCGTAGACGTCGAGGCCCGCGGCGGCCAACCGCCCGGACGCGAGCGCCGCGATCAGCGCGGAGGTATCCACCACGCCACCCCGACTGGTGTTGACCAGGATTGCGCCGGGCTTCACCAGCGACAGCGCGTGGGCATCGATCAGATGCCGGGTCTGGGGAGTCAGGGGCACGTGGAGGCTGACGAAGTCCGAGGCGGCCAGTAGCTCCGGCAGCGGGCACGATCGCGCGGGGGCGAGGGCCGCCAGGGGTTGGTCTGCGTGCACCAGCAGCGCAACGGCAAATCCCTCCAACCGCCGTGCCACGCGCTGCCCAATGCGGCCGAAGCCGATCAGTCCAACCGTCGCGCCGCCCAGGTCTCGTCCCAGGAACTGCTCCGAGCCGCCGCGGCTCCACCGGTCCGCGCGAATGAACGCGTCGGCTTCCGCGATCCGGCGTGCGGCCGCCAGCATGAGCGCGACGGCGAGCTCGGCGGTCGAGTTCGTGACGACGTCGGGCGTGTTCGTGGCCTGCACCCCACGTGCCCTGGCCGCCTTGAGGTCGATGTTGTCGTACCCGACGCCAAAGTTCGACACGACTTGGAGCGCCGGCCCGGCCGCATCGAGCAGCGCCGCGTCGACGGCGATCGACGGATCGGCCACGATCGCGGCGGCACCGCGCACATGGTCCTGCAGCCACCCATCGCTCGCGCCCGGGCCGGGCATCTCGACCTCAAACCGCTCGGAGAGTAACTCGAGGCCGGCCTCGGGGAGACGGCGCGCAATGACGACTGTGGGCCGGGCTGCCATATGCCTCCGCAGTTTCTACGACGTCGATTGATCGTCGTCTCGGCCCTGGCGCTCCTTGCGATGGCGCCGGCCAAAGAAGCCCTCCACGCGATGCACTTCGCGCTCGGCTTGCGCCATCGGAGCCAGCAGGACGACCAGATCCTGCATCGTGTCGGTGAGCCGGTCGACCGAGCTGGTGAGCGGGCCAACCGACGTCGCGAGCGTCTCGATGACCGCGACGTGCTGCTCGATCGACGCGGTGGCGCTATGGATCGCTTCCACGGCTTCGAGGATGTGGCCCTCAATCTCGCGCGTCTCCTGCAGCGGCTGCACGACGTCTTGCTCCGCGGAGCCGAGCAGCGCACGGATCGGACGTGTGGCGAAGTCGAGCACGGGCGCCTGAGGCTACTCCCTCCGCCCGCGGCCGAGTGCCCATCGGCCGCCTGAACCTCGACGACGCTGACAACGCGAACTGATACAACCCAGATCCGTGCGGACCCTCCTCAACATCATCTGGCTGGTGCTGTGCGGATGGTGGATGGCCTTGGCCTACGTCATCGCCGGCATCGTCATGTTCGTCCTCATCATCACGATCCCGTTCGCCCTGCAGGCGTTCAAACTGGCGGGCTTCATGCTGTGGCCGTTCGGCCGCACGGTGGTTCGCCGCCCTGACGCGGGCGCAGCGTCAGTCGTGGGCAACATCCTGTGGGTCGTGCTCGTCGGCTGGGAACTGGCGCTCGGGCACCTCGTCTCGGCGGTGCTCCTGGCGATCACGATCATCGGGATCCCACTCGCCTTGGCCAACCTGAAGCTCGTGCCGATATCGCTGCTGCCGTTCGGACGGGTCGTGGTGCCGGTCGACGACGCGGCCGCCGCCGGCGCCAGCTTCTTCTGAGGTCGGCGCGCGGCTGGACGCCTGCCCGGGCTGACACCGCGGCGCGGGTCAGCCGCGGTGCGCTCGTCGGTGCGCTTCCCACAGCGCCCTGAGCTGCTGCGGCCGGAGGTCCTGCTTGCGCGCATATACGACGCCGTCGCCGAGCGCGCCGACATCGGGGTGTAGCGCCGGATCATCGACCGAGATCAGCACCACCACGACCTCCGGACACCGGCTCAGGATCGCCTGCGTCGCTGCGATCCCCCCCATACCCGGCATGACAACGTCCATCAGCACCATCTCCGGCGCGAGGCAGTCAACCGCGCGTAGCGCCTCCTCGCCCGAACTCGCCTGGCCCACCAGCACGAACCCCGGCGCCGCAGCGATCACGTCCCTCAGCGCCTCGCGAAACGCGCGATGGTCATCGACCGCCAAGATCTTGACATCGTGACGGCTCACAGCCTCGGCCGCGGGCTCGGTGACGGAGTCAAGCTCGGGGTGAGGCTTCGTTGAGCATCAGCACACGATCAATTGCCTGGCCCACTGGCGCATCATCCGATTGGGATGAAGCGACCCGGCCCGGAGCGTCTAATGCGCTGCCGATTGGTGCCGGGATGCACCCGCGACATCCACGCACCAGGCGAGCACCGGGCCCTCGACGGTCATCGTGACCGCGCTACCGACGGCGTAGGGGACCTGGCCCGCGATGCGGGCCAGGATCACGCCCGGCCCGTCCGCTGCGCCGGCGCTGATCCGGACCACCGAATCGTGGCCGTGATACTCGAGATCGAGGATCCGATCCGCGTCCGCGGCGGTCGGCGCAACCGGGCACAGCTTGATCTGCTCGGGACGGATCAGCACCACCGCGTCAGCCCCCGTCCGCTGTGTGCCGGCGCGGCAGTGGACGGGCAGATCACCCAGCGCGGTCCGGACCGATCGGTCGAGGAACACGCCGGGAAACAGGTTTGCGTCGCCGACGAAGCCCGCCACCTCGGTGTCGGCGGGAGTGTCGTACAACCCCTGTGGGGTGTCGATTTGGCACACCCGCCCACACCGGATCACCGCTACCCGATCCGCGAGTGACAGTGCCTCGTCCTGGTCGTGGGTGACCAGCAGCGCCGTCGCCCCAGCCGCCCTCAGCAGCCGCCTGACGTCGGCGCGCACCTCGGCCCGCAGCGACGGGTCCAGCGAGGAGAACGGCTCGTCCAGGAGCACCAGTTGGGGTCGCGTCGCGAGCGCGCGAGCGAGGGCCACCCGCTGCTGCTGCCCGCCTGAGAGCTGATGCGGGTAGCGGCCCGCGAGGCCCGGCATCCCGATCAGCTCGAGCAACTCGTCCACCCGACCGCCGCCCCGCGCTGCCCTGGGTAGGCCGAACCCGATGTTCTTGGCCACCGTCAGATGTGGGAACAGGCTGCCCTCCTGGGGGACGTAGCCGATGCGCCGCCGCTCCGAGGGGACCCAGCTCGAGCCCGCTGCGTCGACCGC
>Ga0302325_10008873_pt1 | contig 22062 bp, 26 predicted proteins | sample Palsa_T0_2_FD_201948 | JGI IMG/M metagenome (GOLD analysis project Ga0302325, IMG submission 201948) | Peat permafrost microbial communities from Stordalen Mire near Abisko, Sweden - Palsa_T0_2 | ecosystem: Environmental > Terrestrial > Soil > Palsa > Peat permafrost | place: Sweden: Abisko...
GGACGTTCCCGCCTCCGGCGCGCAGAGCAGCGCTGTGCCAACTTGCGTCATAGCCCTCATCGTCGCAGCGTGGCTCGCCGAGAGCGACCGCGAAGCGCTCTGCCTCGGGCTGTAGGAATGCGGCGTAGGTGGCGATCTCAGCGGGATCGCCGGCGACCGATGGCATGAACAGGTTTACACCGAATGGTGCTGCAGTCATTGGGCTGTCGGCGGTCAGGTAGCCGGCGGCAACGGTGCCGTACATCGAACGCTGTCGACCTAACGCCGAGGAGGTGAGAGCCAGCGCCCTGGACGGCGTCGGCAGAACCGAACCCGCGAGTCGTTTGTGGTGACGTCGGACATGTGCTCCAGATCAGCCGTGCAGGACAGCACAAGGGTTCCGAAAGTGTCAGCGAGAGCGTTGGTCGGCCTCACGGAGGCGCACGGCAATGAGCCTCTTCACGACAGCCTTGGGCAGGGTCTGATCGACCGGAAAGTGCAGCGAGCCCTTGGTCATCGTGTAGCCCGACAGGTCTCCGGCGAGCTGCCCCAGAACCTTTCCGCTGTGCGGCAAGTAGCTGAGGTGGTCTCTAAATGCGGCGAAGCCGGCGATCGTCTTGCCGCGCAGCCGGAAGGCCGGCACGCCGTACGAGATCCCCTGTTCTGCGTCTGGAAGCACCTCGAGGATCGTGCCTCGCAGCGCCTCAAGGGTGCTTCGCTTGGGCTCCTCGACACCGCAAAGGTAGTCGTCGATCTCCTCGGCGGACACGGACGGCATTCTAAGGAGCCTCGATGCTCGCGACTCATCGACGGATCAACCTTGACGACACCCTCCGAGGATCCGCCCGCGGCCAGACACCGCCCGGCCGAAATGTCGCCGTGCGAGCCACCCCAGCGTTCCGGGCGTGTCCGCTCCCGATCGACAAACGGACGGTCCGGGCGGTCGATGATGGTGCCGGGATTGACCCTGAGGGCGTCTCACATCCCAACGTCCACTGCGAACGAGTCGATGCGGCGCCTCGCGTGTCCCCTTCCGGCTCACGGCGCCGGCGGGTCGATCCGGCGCCACTGGCCGCGCTGGCATGTCTCGGGCGCGGCGGCTGTCTGCGGTCGCGTGAGAAGTAGGCTAGGTCAATGGAGCGCGTCAAGGTCACGATCTACACCGACCCGGGTTGCCCGTTCGGGTTCAACGCCCAACGTCAGGAGACGCAGCTGCTCTGGCACTACGGGGAGGCGCTCGTCATCCTGCGCAGGATGATCGTCCTTACGGAAAAGAGCTCGACGTTCGAAGAGCTCGGGCTGAGCCGCGAGATGATCGCTGGTAACGCGAAGCGCCTTCGGTCCTCCTACGGGATGCCGATGCTGACCCAGCCGCCGGATCGTCTGGCCGCCACGATTCAGGCGTGCCGAGTGTACGTCGGCGCGCGGCTCAACGCACCGGCGCGCGCCGACTTGCTGCTGCGCGTCTTGCGTCGTCGCGCGTTCTCGCAGGGTCAGCCTCTCGACGAGCTCGACACGATCCACGCCGCCGGCGTGGACGCGGGCGTCGCACCGGGCACGCTCGATGCGTGGCTGGCTGACGAGCGGGTTCAGAGCGCGCTGCGCGAGGACATGGCCGCGACCAGGGCACCGCTGCCCGAGGCGCTCGCCCTCGCCCATCGGCTCTCGCGCGCCAACGGCGGACTGCGATATTCGACTGCCTCGGCGGTGTTCGAGCGCGGCGACCGGCGCGTGGTGATGCCAGGCTTCCAACCGTTCGCGGTCTACGAGGTGGCGGTCGCCAACGTAGGCCCGGACATCGAGCGCCGACCCTCGCCGGAGACGGTCGAAGAGATCCTGTCCTGGGCGCCGTATCCGCTCGCCACGGCGGAGGTTGCCGAGCTCCGGGGCGTGGACATCGATCAGGCGCGAGACGAACTGCAAGGGGTGGGCGCGACGCTCGCCGCTGCTGCGGGCGACGGCCTACTGGACTGCTCGCTGACGCCGCGCGCCGCGCGGAGCCCATGGTGCAGACGCGGGCGGCGAGTCCGTGGCGCGGGACTGTCGAAGGCGACCGTCTGCGGGTAGTCCGGCCGCGGATCGATCGATGCCGTCGGTCAGACGAGCTCGGCCGCCCGGCCAAAAGCTCAACCGAATCGTCCGGCCCTCTCAATGCACCAAGGCTCAGCGAACGCTGGCCGGGCCCAGACGAGAGTGTTGGAAATCGATTAAAGCACAGCAGTAAGCGGCTGGCTGAATCGGGGATTGCCTTCCGCTGCCCGGCAGCAGCTCTCCTAGTTCGGTCACTCGGTCTGACGCGTCCGGTCAGCGGTTGAGGGACGACGCGGTGTTGGGGACCGTGTCTTCACGTCTCAGCAAGATGACGCTGCTCACGAGTACGAAGATGAGGAACAGCACGAACCCGATGATGTCGAGAACCAGCCCGAACGAGGCGATGACGCCGCCCAGGCCGAAGCCTTGAAGGAAGAGCAGGATCCCAGCGACGATCGCAATCCACCCAAGCCAACGCGGCAGCACGCCGCTCCTCATCACGAGCAGGCCTGCGGCAATAGCAGAGAGACTGCCGAAGACGTCCGCCACGCTGTCCAGCGCATACGTCGTCAGGTACAGCGCGTAGGAGACGCCCTGATCGTGTTGAGCGCCAAACGCCGCGAGCTTCGCGCCGACCAGCCCCGTGATGCCGATATCACTGACGGCATGCAAGACAATGAAGACCACTCCGCCGACCAGCACCAAGGAGCCGAGAATCCGCAGCCGCTCGGTGGCGGCCCCGCGCAGCAGGTTGTACAGACTGCAGAGGTAGATCACGAACGCGGCGGCGTAGACGACGGAGAGACATGCGATCACCAGCAGCCGGTCGCGGTGCTCGTACAGCCCGCTCGCCATCTTCGCGGCCGAGTCGTTCTGGGTCAGTCCGACGCCGATCGCGATCACAGACTCCGCCACCAGCGCGATGACGTACACGATGCCCGCCGTCCAGGCATACCGCCCCCACGGTCTCGACGTCCGCGCCGCTATCACGATGCGGACTTCTCCCGTGACGTCTGCCCGCATCCTCCCACCGAGAAAATTGGCATCACCATCAGCTCCCCGTCGAGAGTCCCATCCACACGACCGATCTAACCGACGGACGGCCTCAAAGTCAACACACGCCGACTGCCGCAAAGGGCTCCAGCGCGGCGGCCGTTGGTCGCGTTTCGTCACCCGTGACGCTCTGAGGCGCGTCGCCGACTACGTGACGGTTGCTTGTTGTAGGACGGTAACGAGTTGCGCCAGCGTCTTGGTTGCGGCGGCGAGCTCCTCGATCTGCTGGTCTGGCATCTCTGTCAGGTATTTGCCCAGGGCCGCACTGGCCTGGGCGCGGTAGTCCTCGAGCGAGGCGATCCCGGCGTCGGTCAGCTTGACCAGGACGACTCGGCCGTCGTCGGCTCGGCGCTCGCGGGTCACGAGGCCGTGCTGCTCGAGCCGTTTGACCAGCAGCGTCGTAGTCGGTTGGGCTAGCCCCTGGAGGTCGGCGAGCTCGGTGATCCGCCGCGGGGTGCCGCTGGCTGTGTTCAGCAGACTTGCTTCGCTGCGCGAGAGCGGTCCGTGTAGTTGCTTTGCGAGCAGCCGCACCAGCGACGCGGAGCGGACAAGCAACTGGCTTGAGACGTACTCGGTTTGCCGAGAGCGATTCACGCTGGACATGAGCGCAGATTCACATTGACAAACTATATTGTCTAGCGATATAGTTTGCCCGTAGCACTCCTCGGGCGCAGCTCCGGCCCATCCGCCCCTTCCGCCCCCCGGCAGATCCAGCTCTGGCGCACTAACGACACCCAGACGATGCTCGCAGGCCTTCGGGAATGCCCACCAGTAGCGCCGGCTTGCGTGACGCCACAGGCCCGGCATCCGGCAGCCCGGCGGGGCCGAGACCTCGCCATGCCGCGGGCATTCGCCCCAGCTCCTAGGGCTCCTCGTGTGCGCGCGGATAGGAGGACCCGGCGCAAACGCCCATCGACGGCTACGACAGGTCGGAGCTTAGCCCGATGGGTTGATCTCGTCGTCGAGCCGATAGCGAGGAGCTGCTTGTCAACGACGCGGGGACCCGGCGGGCGCACTCGCTCAACGCCGCGGCGGCCTCGGTGTGGCGCGCGTGTGACGGAAAACGCGATGTTGCGAGGCGCACGCCCGGGTCGGCTTCCGACCCCAAGCGTGCGGCTCAGGTGACCTTCGACCACCATGATTCCGCAGGCGCGGGCGACCGATGCGCTCACGCCGCGAGGGTTTCCGTGCGATGTGTCGCGGTTCGTGCTGCCAGGGCCCCGAGCGCAAAGCCGCCTTCGCTCGCGGCGGCCGCGACGGCGGCGGCGGCGGGCAACGATCGCACCGCCGCCGCGTGTCCCGCGACGCCGAACCTGAAGTCAGCAGCCCTTCGGCAGGACCGTCTTGACCGTCTCGGTCTTGCCTTTCTTGCCCGCCCGCGCGGCGCTGGCATTCGTCGACGAGGCGATCGGGCTGAACTGCGCGTTCGCGAGCAGACCATCGGTATTGCCCGCGCCATCGACGTAAAAGCCGACGAGGTCGCCGCAGGCGTTGACGCCGTTGATCGTGGTCGTGCCACTGCCGTGCGGATCGTTGATCGTCTTGAACCCGAAGCCGGGGGAGAACGTGAAGCCCAACATCGTGGCGCTGGTGCCGCTGCCGACCGTGGCCATGCCGACGACCTCATCGTTGTTGTTGACGCCCAACGGCTGGGTCGAAGCGGCGCCGGGGAAGCTTAGGTCAGCGACCCTGGAGCCACCCTTAGCGAGCAGGAAGCCATCCGTACTACCATCCGAGGCCGTCCCGAAGCCGACGATGTCGCCCTGGTTGTTGATGCCCGAGGTCGTGATGTTGCTGAAGCCCGAAACAGTGATCTCCTTGAACCGGCCGCTGGAGATGGCGAACTCGTAGCCGTGGTTGACGCCGGCCGCATCGGTGAAGAACCCGACGGCCTGATCTTTATCGTTGACGCCCAGCAGCTGATCGACCGGCGGACTCGCCGCACTTGCCGTCGGAAAGTCGGCGGTGAAGAACTGCCCGTGCAACTTGTACCAGCCGTGATTGTCGTTGACGAGGCTGGCGTTGTTCATCGACGAGTCAAAGCCGACGAGCACGCCATTGTCGTTGATCCCGGTCACCTGCGTCTGGACCGAGCCGGGGAAGTTGTTGTCGGCATAGTAGTTCTGGTAGTACGAGGGAAAGAGCAGGTAGCCCCGATTGGGATGCCCCTGTGCTCCAGAGCCAAAGTAGCCGGCGATGACGCCCTGCTGGTTGATGCCCAGCAGCTGATTGAACGTCACGTCGGCCGGGTCGTTGAGGGTTTGAAACTTGTAGCTGATCTTCGGACAGGCGACGACGCCTTTCACCTTGGAGCAGCCGAGCGGCAGCGCGCTCGCGGCAGGAGCAGCGATGGTGAGCGCGACGAGTACGGAGGCCGCGCCAGCCGTGGCCAGCGCCATCGCTCGCTGTAACGGCGCGGTCCGCCTCGGCCGTCGCGTCGACTCCCGCATCGCCCCGCCGCTGTCACGTTGCCGTTGCTTCATGAGAACGCCTCCTTAAGCCCTTGTCATCCAGCAGTGTGGTCGGACGTCGCAGCCGCACCTGGGGTGCGCCCGCACAGGCGCCCCGACTTCACAACGAATGCCCGCCAGACAGTCGGCGAGGGTATCTCGCGTCCGGCACGCATTTGGTGAGGATCTCCTCACAGAAACCCATGAGGTCGGTTCGCCGGCAATGTCGTCGGTTGGGCACGAAGCATCGGTTGCCCCAATCCTCACTCGATCGTGACGCGATCATGCGGATTGTCGACCGGTCACGGCGACCCTCCAGGTCGGGCTGCACGGGCGTTTCACTGGGATCGGTCTGCGAACAGACTGTCGTCGACCGCGACGCGCCGATCCAAGCGAAGGCGTACTGACCGGCTTCGGTCCTCAGCGCTCGAGTTCTCGGAGCCGTGTTAGTGGTCGAGTCCGGGGAGCCTTCCGTTGAGGTATCGCTGAACGGTCGGGGCGACGAGTGTGATTGCCTGGTCGGGTGGGATCGTCGCGATGGCGCCGACCTTCCAGACGTAGCGCATCATCGCCAGGCCGACGATCTGCGTGGCGGCGAGGGAGGCTCGGATGAAGCGCTCGTCGTCATCGAGTCTGGAAGAGACGGCGTCGAGGATGTGAACGGCGAAGTTGGTGGCGAGGCGTTGCTGGGCGATCGGCTCGTGTGCTGCGGTGAGGATGGTTGAGCGCAGGAACTCCTCTGATGCGCGCCACGATCATCGAGTGGGCCGCCGAGCAACCATGGTCCGACGGGACCGTGGTCACCTTCGGGACCTCGTACTACGGCATCACCCAGCCCCAAGTCGCCGCCAGGCAACCCCAGGCACTGAAGGGGTTCTTCACGATCGAGATGTGCACCGACTACTTCCGGCACATCGTGATGTTGGGCGGGACGCCGCAAGCGGCTTTCCTGTCGCTGTGGATGGGCGGGAACTTCACCGATAGCCAGGAGAAGCTCCAGGTTCCGCCCGTGCTCAGGGCAGCGTTGAGCCATGTGTTCAACTCCCGGCTGAAGGCGCTGTGGTGGCCGCAGCTCCAGAAGCGCCTCGCTCAGATCCAGACCGGCTTCATGAAGAAGCCCCCAACGCGGGCGTACAAGGAGCTGTTCGCCAACCTGGTCCTCGACGGAAAGACGCGAGAGACCAACGACATGCCGCCCGGTCCTTACCAGGAGATGGACAAGATCCAGGCACCGTTCGTGGTGGTGCAGAACCCCGGACATCTGAACCTCCATCAGTTCGGCGCGTACGACCTGTTCGAAAACGCCGCCACCCCGGATGGTCGCAAGTGGTTGATCATCGGCCCCGCCGAATATGACCTGCCATGCATGCACTGGCAGCTCGAGGCGCTCGCGTTCTTCGATCACATCCTTCACGGCGCCGAGAACGGCTACGCGCAACAGCCCCCGGTGCGCGACCTGACCGACGGCACCGACGAATACCACGGCGCGACCGCCTTCCCGATCCCCGGCAGCGACCGCGTGCACCTGCACCCCACCGTCGACCCCGCACATCGTCAGACGCTCACGACCGAACCCGGAGAGGCAGCCGGAGTCAACAGCTGGGGTGCGGCGCCGATCGGCGCCCCCGTCACCCCACAGTTCGCCGACGTCACCAACCAAACCGTCACCTACGAACTCCCGATCGAGGAGCTGACCGAGTTCTCGGGGCCGGTGACCGCGACCCTCCGCTTCAGCTGCAACGAGATCGACTCCTAGTCCTGTGGTGCTGTGGGCACCTGTTGGAGTTCGATGTAGGTGTCTTGGCCGTGGTGCAGGGTGACTGAGACGCCAGCTCGGCCGCTACTCCCGGCCGCTCCTCCGAGCACCTAACGCTCCTCAGCCGCAGCCAAATTGTCTTCGCCAGGGGGGGATCCGCTTGCGGACGTTCCTGAGGGCTCTTCAGACCGTCGCGCTCCGCCCGAGAGCGCGTCGCAATTTCGGAACGTTGATTGCACGAGTCGAGTCTGGCGGGCAGCACGTCGTTTCGGGCCACGAGTCTGCCTGTGACCGAGCTTGTGACTGGATTCGGCCGAAAGCGGCTGTCTCGTTCGCGGGGTCGGACGTCGTCGAGAATGCTGCACGTTCGTGAATGCGGAAGCGGGCAGCTTCGCGCTCAGGTTTGAGGAGCGACGGTCTCGTCGGGTGTGTGCTGAGCGTCGTAGTGGCGTTGGGCCGCGATGAGTTCGTGGGTGTGCTCGCCGATCCATTGCATGAGCGTGAGGAGCGGCACGGTCATCTCGGTCCCGACGGCGGTGAGGCTGTAGGTGACCTGCGGGGGGACGGTCGCCTTGACGGATCGATCGACGAGGCCGGCGCGGACGAGCGCTTTGAGGTTCTGGGAGAGCATCTTCTGGCTGATGCCCTCGATCCTGGTGTGGAGCGCCGCGAAGCGGTGCGGCTCGTCGGTGAGTGCGGCGAGGATCAGCGCTGACCACCGGTTGGTCACCTGATGCAGGATCGATCGTGTGGGGCATCCCTCCTCGAAGGTGTCCCTCAGCAGCAGGCTGCGCGCCCTGGGGACGTTGTTCGTCATCGTCACGATGAATTCGTAGCTTACAAAAAGGTACGTACTTCCCAAAAGTAATCTACGGGCTTACGCTTGTCGCGACGGCCTACCCGCTGCTCATCCGCCCCGCCATCGCCGTCAACGCGGGACCGCACCACACGAGGTCAGAGATGCAATCGCTCGCAGGCCGGGTCGCGATCGTGACCGGCGGATCAAAGGGGATCGGAGCTGGGATCGCCATCTCCCTGGCCGCCGACGGCGCCGCCGTCGCGATCAACTACGCCGCCGACGCCGACACCGCCGGACGGCTGGTAGCCGCGATCACCGCCGACGGTGGCCGCGCGATCGCTGTCCAGGCCGACGTCTCAAACCCCGACGACGTCATCCGACTGTTCGCCGAGACCGACGAGGCGCTGGGTCCCGCGGACCTCCTCGTCAACAACGCAGGTCGCTACGCGTTCGCTGCGCTTGACCAGATCACCGTGCCGGACTACCGACGCGACTTTGACCTCAACGTCCTGGGGCCGCTGTTAACGATGCAGCAGTTCGCCAAGCAGCCCAGCGTCGACGGCGGAGCGATCATCAACATCACCGCCGCCGTCGTATCCACCAACCCCCCAGGAACAGGGATCTACACCGCGAGCAAGAGCGCGCTGACGTCGCTGTCCCGCGTGATCGCCAAAGAACTCGCACCCAGGCGCATCCGCGTCAACGTGATCGCTCCCACCGCCACCGACACTGAAGGCACCCGCGCCCTCGGCTTGACCAACAGCGACGGCGAGAGCCCGATCGCTAGCCAGATCCCCCTCGGCCGAATCGGCGTGCCGGAAGACATCGGCCCCGTCGCTGTGTTCCTCGCTTCCGACGCCGCCCGGTGGATCACCGGCGACGTCATCCACGCATCCGGCGGCCACCGCTAACCCACCACTCGGCGTCAGACGTCTAACCAACAGAACTCCCCCATCGTCGCCGTTTGAGCAGTCTGAACGAGGCAACTCCTCTCCGCCGAAGGCGGCCATCTGCTGAAGGCCGGGCGTCCTTCGCCGGCGCCGTTCCTACGGCAACGTGCCCCGTCGATGACCCAAAGGAGCAGCTTCCCGGCAACTGAGGGCCCGCCGACCGTCTCCGGCGGGCCTCTCGGGAGCGCCTCGTGGAGGAGGTAGAACTTGTTGCTCTGATGCCCCCGCCGAGCCGCAGTCGCGTCGGAGCTTGCTGATGCTCCTCGCCCACGGCTGGCATCGTCATCCTGGCGTCCTCGGTCCGGTCCGACCACCGCGGGAAGTCCTGTGCGACGAGGCTAGCTGCGGTGCGAAGCTCGGAAACCGTCTGCCACGCGAGCTCTGGTGCCAGCATCGTTTCCCGGCGTGCCGCCGCGAGCATTTCAATCTCGCCCAGCAGCGCGTTGGCGCTTCTATTCTCCTCAGCCGTCCACTCGTGCACGCTGGCTTCTGGAGACGCCGACCGGGGCAGGGGCGCGGGCGCGCTCTGCGTCTCTTGGGAGGTTGGGGACTCGACGCTGTGCTGGAGGTGGTCCCACTGAGACTCTGAGCGCGACAGGAAATAGTCGACGACCGTCACTGTGTGGTAGGCGGCGAGCGCGAGCTGCACGGCGATGCTCTCAAGCTCGAACTGCCGCGCATGTCTGTGAGCATCTGCCCAAGGGTGTGCGCAGTTGCGGTAGACACTTCGAAGCTACTGTCAAGCAGCTCTGACAGTCCAATGGCGCTGTATACGCGGACTTCCGTGGCGGGGGTCTGAAGCCACGCGTTAATCGCCCGAGTCAGCTCGCGCTTTGCGGCCGTGACGAGCGCCTCCAAGAGCCCCATGCGCGCCTCTTGGCTTCCCTAGGAAGCTTCCAAGGCCCACGGCGACGCACACCGTCAACCATGCAGGGATGACCGCACACAACGCGAGAACCCAGATGAGGAGCACGTCGGTGGCCACGCCATAGACGATGAGCCCTATGAGTGCCGCGCCGACGACAAAGCATCCACCAAACGCCTGGAGGATGGCTGTGCGGCGCTGGTCGTCGAACGCCTGTGTATGCGTCGCGACATCCGCAAGTAACACGTCACGCCGGCTGCGCAGCTCTTGGCGGAGCGCATCATCGTCTAGGAGGAGCACGCCTTGGTATTCGTGCCGGAATTCAGCGACGCGCGTTCAACCGCGGCCATCCATATCCTCGTAACGCTGAGCGCAGGCGCCTGCCGTTTTCCTTCGGGCATCTGCGCAACGTACGAGACTTGCGGGGGGTCGGCAGGTCTCGCTTCAGATGAGACCCGCTCGTCAAGCTGGTGTGCCGCTGACTCCGCGCACGCCGTCAGCGCCCACTGTGTCGCCGCCGCGCGCGCTATCGATACGCGGACGCACCGCTGACGTGTTTCGAGGACGCCTCCCATGCGCGGATACCGGGTCCGCGTCGCAGAAGCCCATGGCTGAGCGGACGTCCAGGGCGGCCGATCTGGGTGCTCGAATCCGGCCTTCACCTGGTCGCATATGCCAACCTCCTGCGTACAGAACCCCGGGGCCCCTCTTGGCGCGAGCAGCCGGTCGCTTGAGTCCTCAGTCGAGACACCTGCTCCGCGGTCGTTGCGGTAATCACGCCGGACGGTCACGAGGCTTCCCTGATCGTTCCGGGGGAGGATCGCGGCAGCGCGGGAACGCGACTCCTGCTCGGCCAGGGCATTGCGGGCGTCTCGGGTCGATGCCGCCGCTTTCGCTTGCAGCCCAAGGGTGCCCCGAGCGGGCGGGCCGGGTCGCGGCACTTGCGCTTTGGTTTCGAAGCACTATCGTCCGCTTCGACATCCGAAGCATCCTACGCGAAGGAGCAGCTCATGCCCACCACCAGCGCCCGCCTCCTCATCGACGCCTTCCTCACCGGCGACGCGCCGTCGGCCGCCGCCCTGCTGGCCGCCGAAGCGACCTTCCACAGCCCCATCCGCGACTACGCCGGAGCGGACCGAATCGGGTCGGTCTGGCAGGCGGTGGCCGGCGTGGTCACCGACGCCCGCCCCACGTCGGTGCACGAGCGCGACAGCGAGACGATCGCGTTCTTCGCCGGCGCGATCAAAGACCAGCCCGTCGACGGGGTCCTGCGCGCGCTCACTGACGACGAAAACCGCGTCACCGACATCACGCTCATGCTCCGCCCATGGGCCGCAGTCAAGGCCGGCATCGCGGACATCAAGATCTGAGCACGCGCCAGGCCCGGCGTGCTCGCCACCCACGCGCCGAGACGCGGCGGTCGTCGACCTCGAACCTGTCAAGGCATTCATCGACGCGCACGCGAGAGGTACTCCATCACCAGGACGGAGACCTCGTGTTGGCAGTTCAGTGAGCAATCCCCTCCCCCATCGCACCTCCCTTGCGCGGAAGTCGAGCACATCTCGATGGCGGTGCTATTGGGCGGGGCGGCGCTTCGCCGATTACCGGCCTCGGCGAGGGACCGATCCATTTCCATTACACCGATTCGGCCGTTGAATTCCAGTTTGCCGCGGGAACGCTTCCACGAGTGTCCGCTCGCGATCGGGCGACTCCAACCACTGCGGGACCGAGCCGATCCGGCAGTTCAGGAGGGGAACACTGCGACACTCTGGCGACCGTGTGGGCCCTGCTCTGCGTCGCGGCCGCCATTGAGGACGGGCGCACCTGGAGGCCGACAAACGTCAGCCAGATCTCGGTCCGCCGTCACGTTGCTGCCCACGGCGTAGACGTCGCTGGCCGAGCGGCCCGCGACGCCGCCGAGCGATGGATCAGCGCCAGGAGTCGGGCTCGGGACGATGCTCCACGCGGTGCCGTTGTAGTGCTCGATCAAGGTGTTGCCACCGGTCGCGGAGCCAGCCCTGAGATCCTCGCCTACCGCCCAGACGTTGGTTGGCGAGAGCGCGGTCACAGCGTTCAGCGAAGCGCTGGTTTCGTTCGGCTGTGCGACCGACAGACGGTCCAGGTCGTCCCGTTCTAGTGCAACGTCTCGGGCACGATGGCGTCCGACGCGGCGCTGACCGTGCTGCCCACGACCCAGATGTCGTTGGCCGAGTCGGCGGAGATCGCGTTTCCGTTCGCCGGGCTGAGGTCCGGATCGGGGAGGTTAACGACGCTCCAAGGGGTGCCGTTCCAGTGCTCGATCACCCCGGATGAGCTCCCTTCGCCGACCGCCCACGTATTGGTGGGGGTGAGATCGACAACTGCGGTCAACCGGGCCGCGTAGCCCGTGATCGCGTCGACGGAGCTGGCCGACCATGTCGAGCTGTTCCAATGCTCGGTCAGCGTGCCGTAGTCGAACTTCCGGATCATCGTGAACCAGACCACCCATGCATCGGTGGGGCTGCTCGAGCTGACGCCGTCAAGGGCGGCGTACTGACCCAGTTCGGGCGTCGGCGTCAACGTCCAGGCCGTTCCTGTCCAGTGGTAGGCGACTCCTGTCGCGGGTGGCTGTCCGGCCGCTACGAACTGTTGGCCGACCGCCCAGGCGTCGGTGCTGGTATCGGCAGATGCTCCCAACCGCGATATGTTGTTCCCGTTCGACGGGACGTTCACCTGTGTCCAGCCGCTAGCCGCGGACGCGGAGCCCGCGGGCGCGCCGGCGACGCCCAGAGCGAGGGCGATGAGGATGACCAGCTTCTTCATCTATTGCTCCTATGTAGGAGAGTGGCCCCTGCTCGGACTGAAGACTCCAGCGCGTCACGATCCTTCCCGATGCTCGCCGGCGTTCACTACTGAGTCACGTCGGGCACGGTCAGGCGTCCAGGTCAGGAGCCGGCGGCCTGGGGGGAATGATCAAGGAGCGCCACGGAGTTCTTGGTCAGGACAACGTGCACATCAGCGGTGCGGTCGACCGGTGCGATCTATGCGCCGCGGAGTGAAGCCTGACACCTCCGTGCTACTCGCAAAGGGGACGCCGATGGGGATTTTCAAGCAGCTCAAGGACGCGAAGGACATGGTCGAGGCCGCGCCCGAGATGCTCCGACACACGCAGACCGTGGGCGCCCGGGCACATGAGCTCTTGACCGCACCGCGTGCGGCCGCCGGTGGTGGAATGGCTTCGCTCGCCGGGTCTGGTCACCACCGCGAGCCGGTAGCGCTTGTACCGATGGTCTGAAGGAGGCGTGCGCGCCGAGCCGTTCCGGGCGCGTGCATCCCGTGTCAAAGCAAGCGTCCACCTACGATGAGAGCGGATGTTCGGAATGACCGAAACGGCGCGGTCCGGTAGCACCGACTGCAGCCGGTCGACACCCCGCGGGACCAGAGCCCGGAGGGTGTAGAGACCGAGGCGGGAAACCCGCGCGCTGGCTGGCTAGACCAAGGTCAATTTTCGTTTCGCGGGCTGGGCCGCCGGTGGCGTTAGCGTCGAAAACCTGGGGGAAGGAATGCGCAGATGGTGGCGTCTGGGCATGTAACGGTCGGAGCATCCGGCAACGGCCCCTATCAGGCGGACCTTCTCGGCTCTTATCCACTCATCGAGTTCACCTAGGCTCTGGCGCTTTGGCGTGTAGTTGCTGGGTGACACTCACGTGGGCGCCCGGTCGTAGCCGCCAATAACTGCTCTCTTTCACAAAGGAAGGAAACACATGACAGTGCATGACTTGCGCCCTGGCGCGTCATCGGAGGTCGCTGCGCAGGAACACGAGCTGCAGGCGCTATGGCAGCGAGTGGTCGGCCGTCGCTCGTTCTTGAAGCAGGCGGGCATCGTCGGCGCCGCGGCTGTGCCGTTTTCGGCGCTGATGGCTTCGTCCGCCAGTGCGAAATCAACCGGAGCGACCGATGGCGACATCGCCATCCTGAGGTTCCTCGCAGCGGCCGAGATTCTGGAGACCGACCTGTGGGAGCAGTACAACGAGCTGGGCGGCCTCCAAGGCGGCAATCCGGCCTACGTCGCGGCGCTGGCGAACATTGATCCCGATGCGCCCGCCTACATCTCCGGCAACACGCGTGACGAGCGCAGCCACGCCGACTTCATCAATGCCTATCTGGTTTCTCAGGGCGCTCAGCCGGTCAGCCTGGAGCGGTTCCGCACGCTCAAGGGAAGCCAGGCGACGGGCGCCGACCAATCGCGGCGGCGGATCACGAATCTCAAGACGAACAATGTCGATACCAGCTGGTATCTGCGCTACCGGTCGATGGCGAACCCTGACTTCGGCGCGACGTTCGGCCAGGCGGTGACTATCCACAACCAGCCGGTCATCCCATTGAACGACACCGACACGCCACCCAACATGTCGGCCCCGGTACCTCCGAGCACCCCGCAGCAGTCCCGGATGCAGGCGATCGCGAACAGCGCGGCGTTTCACTTCTCGATGATCGAGCAGGGCGGCTCGAGCCTGTACACGACGCTGTCGCTACAGGTGACCAGCCTCGAGGTCCTCCGGATCGTCGTCAGCATCGGCGGAACCGAGGTCGATCACTTCGGCGTCTGGCAGGACGTCGCCGCCAACGCGGTCGAGCCACCGCTGGCGGGGGTCAAGGACCCCGAGACAGGAACATTCTTCCCCAATCTCGACGCGAGCGGCCGTGACTCCACTCGGGCGAACAACATCTTCCCGCAGCCGTGCGAGTTCATCGACCCGAGGCTGCCCGACTGCTCGATCATCCGCCCGACACTGTCGAAGAACGGGGGCGCCATGGCAGCGGTTAAGTTCCTCACATCAACCGGGCTGTTCGAGGGCCAGTCGCACGCGTTCTTCGCCGCGGCGACAGCGCTCGCGAAGGCAGCTGACGCGGCGGTGCGCAGGGTCTGAACGACATCTCCAGCGGACCCCCAACGCCGCTCGCACCTCACTGCCGGCCGCAGCCCATTACCGGGTTGCGGCCGCTCCGCTCACCCCAACCATCAAAGGACACCACCACCGATGCTCACCGGAATGCTGCAGCCCGCCCACCTCATCATCCTGCTGGCGATCGCGCTCATCGTCCTGGGGCCCAAGCGCCTCCCCGACGCCGGCCGCGCCCTCGGACAGGGCCTGAGGGAGTTCAAGGCCTCGATCGGGGGCGAATCACCGGACCAGTCCTCCCTGCCCCCGGCCACCCCCGACAGCAAGACGCCTCCGGTCGAATGACCGAAGGTATCCGCGGTTGAACCACCATGGCGATCTCCGTCAGACCCATCAGCCACCACGACCAGGTCTCGGTCTTCGCCCACCTGGGCGAACTACGCGTGCGACTCATCGTCAGCGTCGCCGTGCTCGCTTTCGCATTCGCGTTTGCGTTCTGGCAGAACCACACCGTCCTTCGAGTGCTCAACCGCCCGCTGGCCAACGTCGGCGCCCCGTCGCTGACGGACTCAAGCGACCCGCTGTCTGAGACCACCGGCACCCAGCAGAAGCTGCACGCCGCGCTCGACAGTCAGCGGGTCGCGTTTGGGCTCCTCGCCGCGTCCACCGGCCCGCTCACCGTGACACAGCGCCAAGCGCTCGCCTCCGCCGCCCACGCCGATGCCGACTATCTCGCCGCCGGCCAGGCCCCACCCGCGGGCCTCCGTCCGGTCACCCTCGGAATCGGCGAACCGTTCTCACAGACCGTGATCGTCTCGGCGTACTTCGCGCTGCTGTTGGCCCTGCCGGTGATCCTGTGGCAGCTGTATGCGTTCATCACCCCGGCGTTCACGCCTCGCGAACGACGGGTAGCGACGCCGCTGCTCACGTTAGCGCCGCTCCTGTTCGCCCTCGGGCTCGCGTTCGGGTACTTCGTGGTGCTACCGGGAGCCGTCGGCTTCCTACTGCACTTCAACGCGAGCTCATTTGGCACCCTCGTACAGGCGCGCAGCTACTACCAGTTCATTCTCTTCACGATGCTCGCCACCGGCCTCTTCTTCGAGATCCCCATTGCCGTGGTCGGGCTCAACAGGGCCGGGATCCTCAGCACGCGCCAACTCCGCAAGCACCGCCGCTACGCCATCGTGGCGATCGCTGCGCTCGCGCTCCTGCTCCCCGGCAGCGACCCCGTCACCACCCTCCTCGAGTTGATCCCCATGCTCGCCCTGTACGAGCTCAGCATCCTCAGCACCGCCGCGCTCGAGCACCGCGACCGGCAACGCACGCGCCGGCAGGCCCACCTATAAGCCGGTCACCGGCCAGTCCTCCGCGACCTCCACAACTATGACTCCGCCGACGGGTCAGCTTGATCTCCAAGGCAGGCATGCCGGTCGGCCGGCACATCGAGAGGAACCGGACGTCGACGGCGTCGCGCACACGCCGGTCCGTGCTCGTTCTCAACCCACGATCTGCGCGACCTGGCCGCCACAATCGACGCTGAGGACGGATTCGATCTCGCCCGCTGCCCGACGATCGCCAGCCCCGACGCTGCTGTTTGCGATGGGTTATGCGGGTGCGGCTCGTACCCGGAGCCTCGGGCGGGCATTGTTGACATATCCCTTGGGGTTCCAAAGGCCCGCCTCGTCCTCGGGCTGGGTCGCTGCGGAGGAGTCCCAGGCTCGAACGAGGATCTCGTGATCTCCGGGCGAGAGGTTGAGGGTGATCTGCCAGTGCCGCCAGGCCCACGGCCCGAGGTCGTCTAGTAGTTGCGCCTGTGACCAGCTTGCGCCGGCGTCGAGCGAGACGTCGACCCGCGTGATGTGACGCTCCCCGCCAGCGAATGCGTAACCGCGGACCTGGACCCGGCCGGCATCGACGGTTTCGCCGTCTGCTGGGGACAGTACGTCGGAGTTCAGCGCGATCAGTCCGAGCGGCATCCCTTCGCCCGGTCCCGCCGTCCCGTCCTCGGGTAACAGCCGGTAGGCGACGTGCTGAAAGTAGCCGTGCCATGGCTCTGAGCGGACCTCGATGCGCTTTAGCCACTTGACGCTGCGCGCTCCGATGTAGCCGGGCACGACCACTCGCAGCGGGGCGCCGTGAACGGCCGGCAGTGACTCCCCGTTCATCGCCCAGGCGAGCAGCACCTCGGGGCGACACGCCTTTTCCAGCGGGATCGAACCGCCGAACTGCTGCGCCGGCTTTGCCTCCGGACTGATGTCCGCGCCTTCGAAGCCGACGTGGCCGGCGTGCGGGCCGGCGAGCGCCAGCACGTCGCCGAGCGCGACTCCGGTCCACGTCGCGGTACCGGTCGCGCCCGGACCCCACGGCGCTTCGCCGGGAATGTCGCGGATGGCGATCAGACCGGCGCGGCGGTTGCCCGCGCACTGAAGTGTCGCGGTCACTTCGCGCTCGGGCAGCGCTTCCCGCAACGTATCCAAAGATAGGTCCAACTCTCGCTCGACGGCGCCGTGCACGTGCAGCCGCCATGCGGCGGGGTCGATCTCCGGCACCACGCCATGGCCGCGCACGTAAAACGCATCCGTGGCGGTTACCGGGCCCTCCGCTAGCGCCGCCAATCCGGTCTCGGCGTTGAACGGCTCCTGCTCGTGCACAACCATGTCCGCACGCTTTCCGTAACGAGTCATGCGACGAGCCTACGGGGACCGATCCCGGTGCGGCGTCTTACAGCTCACAGGTGTGCGAGGCCTCTTGGGCATGGCTCAGTCGCTGGCGCGGGTGGGCTCGTCGATCGGCCAGCCCTCTCGCTGCCAGCGAGGTACACCGCCGTGCACGACGTGGATGACCTGCTCGGCCCCGTGGCGCTGCAGCAGGCTGGCGGCGACGGCGGCGCGTTGCCCTGACCCGCACACCACGGCGAGTGGTCTGCTGGGATCGAGACCGTCGGGAACGTCGCGGATGTCGTGGTAGGGCTGGTGGACCGAGCCGGGAATGTGACCGGCGTCCCATTCAGAGCGCTCGCGCACATCGAGGACCTGCAGCGTGCCGTCCTCGTGCTGCCAGCGAACATACAGATCGATGAGCGCGAGCTGTTCGATCTGGTGAATGTCGCGCTGTTCCTCGCGCCACGAGGTCATGCCCCCGGCCAGATAGCCGGCCACGGTGGTGACCCCAACCGCGGCGGCCAGCGTGACGGCGTCGCGCGCGTCCTGGTCATCGCGCCCAACGATGAGAATCGGGATCTCGGGATCGGCCAGCCACGCGAGCTTTGAGCCAAATCCCGCGCGCAGCACGGTCAGGCAGACCGAATCGGGGATATGCGCCTCGTCGAATTGCCACTCGGTCCGGACATCGATGACCAGCGCACCGTTTCGCAGGTGCTGAGCCAGCTGACCGGGAGCTACCGCGGGCGCGACGGGAACTTCGTAGCGCAGGGGTCCTTGATTGAACGCGACGATGTTCTCGAAGTTAGGCGGCTGCGGGCCGAGCGACGCCGTCGCCCGCGCGACGAACTCCTCCTCGTCGATCGCCAGTAGTTCCTGGTGGCGGCGCTCGTAGCCGACCGTCGAGGCGACCTTCATGTCCATGCCCGGACCGCCACACAACGATCCGCCGAGGTGCGCCGGCCACACCTCACAGTCGTCGGGAAGCTTAAGCAGCGTGTCGCGCAGCGAGTGAAACATCCCCCGCGCGCCCTCCTGCTTCTCGACGGCCAAGTCCGGGCGGGCGATGTCGCCGACGAACAGCGTGTCGCCGCTCAGCACCGCCCACGGCTCCGGACCACGGACAGTGTCAATGAGCGCGAAGGCACTGTGCTCAGGGCGGTGACCCGGCGTGTGCAACGCCCGCACCGTGACCGAACCAAGCCCCAACTCCCAAGCGTCAGTGAACGGCTCGTGCGGATAGTGGACCCCGGCGTCCTGGTGAATATGAATCGTCGCGTCAGTGGCGGCCGCCAGGGGACCGTGGCCGGAGACATGGTCCGCGTGCGTATGGGTCTCGAGGATGTGCTCGATCCGCACGCCGAAGTAGCGCGCCAGACGCAGATACTCATCAATCTCGAGCTTGGGATCGATGACGGCGGCAACACCGGCGTCCTCGTCGCCGATCAGGTAGCTCGCGCACCCCAGGTCATCATGAGTGATCTGGCGAAAGATCATGCCGTCTCCTTGTTGTGAGGCTCAGGCTCGCGATGCAGAGTTGACGCGGGCTCAGGGCGAACGATCGTCGGCGCCAGGCTCGTCGAGTGCTGTCCACGCCGCATCCCAGAACGCGAGCGCGTGGCGGCTGCTGGTGAGGAACGCTGTCTGCATCCGGTCACGCGTCTGGGGTCCGGCGGGGAGGGCGATCTCGTCGCAGACCTCGCGGCACCACCCGGCCAGCGCGGCAAACTCCGCGGCGGCATACATCTCAATCCATTGGGCGTAGCGCGCGTCGCTTGGGCGTGAGCTGCGAGACAGGCGCTGTCCCGCCTCGCTGTAACCCCACATGCATGGCAGCAGGACGGCCACCAGCTCCGCGTAATCGCCGAGCGCCGCGGTGCGCAGGAGGTAGTCGGTGTAGGCGCGGGTTGCCGGGTCGAGCGCTCGCGTTCGAGCTCCTCGCGGGAGATGCCCCACTCGGCGGCGTAGCCGCGGTGCAGCTCCATCTCGGTCAGCAGGGTGGAGTGGGTGAGGTCAGCGAACCGCTCCATCAGCTCGAGCCGTGGGGCGCGAGCGCAGCCCAGGGCGAGCAGTCGTCCGTAATCGATCAGGAACACGTAGTCCTGACGAATGTAGAACCGGAAGCGGTCAGGGTGCAGAGTGCCGTCACCGATGCCGGTCAGGAACGGGTGCGTCTGGGCGGCGTCCCAGATGTCCGCGGCGGCGTCGCGCAACTCGTCGCTGAAGGGCACCGGCACCGTATATCAGACCAGTCGAGGTGGGCTAGCCGAGGCGACCGAGCGGGCTGCGGATTTGCGCGGGCCGGAGGTCGAGGATCAGCCGATCCTCGTGGGGGCCCCCGGTATGGGTGGCCCAGGTACGGCTCTGAGAGCGTGTCGATGTGGTCGCGCGCGCCCTCTCGCCGCACGCCGACCAGGTCCGCGTCGACGTGCGCGGTGCGCAGCGTGTCCAGCGGGTCGATCACGAGCAGGATGGCGCCTCGCGGGCGCTGGACGCGCCTGGGCCAAATTGCTGACTGGTAGCTGTTGAGAGAGAAGCCGACGTCGCGGTATTCGAACCAGACCGGGTTCAGTGCGATCTCACCGCCCCGGCGGTTGGTTGCAAGCACGGCGAGAAGGGGCTGATTCAGGAACGCCGCCAGGTCGCTGCCGATGGAACTCATGTCGGCGAGGTGGCCACGCCGCCGGGCGCACTCAGCGCATCGGCGAGCATGTGGGCGGCATGCTCCCCGACCATCATGCAGGTCAGACATGAGTTGACGGCCGTGAGCGTGGGAAGATCGAGGCGTCGGCGACGCGGAGGTGGCTCACGCCGCGCACTCGCAGGTCGGGGCCGACGACGGCGTTCTCGTCGTCGGGCCGGCCCATTCGGGCTGTCCCGGCGGCGATCGAGGTGCCCCTCGCGGCGTACCGCAGTTACCGCCTCGAACCCGCCGCGTGGCACAGTGAGGTCTACGGTGCCGGCGTCCCCGGTCTCAGAAGGGAACCTTGGCTGCGACGGGGTGCTCGGTCCAGCGCGAGCCGTCAGCAAGCGTCTCGATGCGGGTGTGGGTTGGACGCACGACGGGCATGTGCACTCAGACGCCGGTTCGAGATTGACTCGTTCGAGCAGGCGCGTGCTGGCGGCCACATCTTGTACGGTTCGACGTGCATCGTAAGCGTCCGCCCACGTCTAGGCGAAGGGAGCGCCGAACCATGACAGCAGAACAGCAGCGCGACGAGGAAACCGTTGAGGAGCCGATCGAGGATCTCGACGCCCCCGCAGCGGCCCAAGCTGATGTCGTTGGAGGCGCTGTCGAGGCAATTGACGCTCAGAACACGACCGCCTTTGCGCAGGGGGATATAGCGCGTCCGCTGGTTACGGGCAGCCTTTATAACGGAACAGATTCGAGCACCGGCTGTTCTCCCACACCAGCCAGAACTGGCGTGGTCCGCCGCTGATCCAAGGGATCTCGATCGGGTAGGTCGCTCGTTTGCGCTTGTGTTGAACACTGCCAAGAGCAGGGTTCATTCTCGGAGCGCGCCTCGACAGCCACCACAAGTAACGCTGCGGCGGGCGTTCGGGCGGCGCTCGCGTAGCGCTGGCATCGCGCCAGGTAGAGGGTGCGCCGGTCACGCTCCTCGGCGATCGGGGCGCCGCACTGCTCGCATCTGCGTCCGTCGACGCGCTCCACGCCCGAGTCGGTGAGCGCAAGCAGCGTGGCTCAGCTCACTCGGCTGTCCCGCGTGCTCTGCGACCCAACCGTGCAGCGATTGCGAGCTGAGCTGGCACTGCGCCGGTTCGATCTGGCCTCCTGGACCGAGGTGGCTGAACGCCTCGCGGTGCGCCGGCTCGTTGCGCTGAACGAGCTCTGGGACCTCGACGCCGAGCTGCTTGGCCCAATCGGTGGGAACCGGACGCCACTACTACTCCGCGTGGCCGTCGCTGTCGTCGCTGACCTCGCCCCGCCGTTGGTCTCGGTGGAGCGGTCGTCTCGCTCGGGTGCTCGCTGGCGTTCGGAGGCGAACGGCGTTGGTCGGTGTGGAGGGTTGGGTCCGAGGAGCAGCGTGTTGACGGTGGGCTCGGGGTTGGTTATGTGGGCCCGGCGGTGACGTTGATGGGTATGTCCGCGCGTGTGTTCCAGCCGCCGTCGGCGGTGGGGCCTGCTACGAGTCGTCCGCCGCATGCGCTGAGGCGCTCGCGCAGGCCTCGGAGGCCGTTGCCGGTGCCGTGGCCGGCGAGCGCCGACGCGCTGGGGGGTGCAGGGTCGTTGACGACTTCGACGATGAGGGCGTCCCGCTCGCCGTTGACCAGTACCCGGACGCGAGCGCCGGAGGCGTAGCGAAGCGCGTTGGTGAGGCTTTCCTGGACGACGCGGGTGGCGGTGTGGACGACCTCGCTGGGGAGTCCTTCGCGCGTGCCCTTGAGGCTGAGGGTGACATCGAGTCCGGTGCCGGCCGCCCGGGCGACGAGCTCTTTGACCAGCTCAAGGTCAGGTGCCTGCCCGGTCGGGTGCTCGTCGGCGAGGAGTGCGACGAGCCGGCCGATGTCATCCTCGGCCTGCCGTGCGGCGCCTGCGATCGCGTCGAAGGTTTCGGTTGTGAGCTGTGGGTTGGTGGCGGCGAGCCTCTGGCCGGCGCTGTCTTGTACCACCATC
>Ga0302325_10008874_pt1 | contig 22061 bp, 18 predicted proteins | sample Palsa_T0_2_FD_201948 | JGI IMG/M metagenome (GOLD analysis project Ga0302325, IMG submission 201948) | Peat permafrost microbial communities from Stordalen Mire near Abisko, Sweden - Palsa_T0_2 | ecosystem: Environmental > Terrestrial > Soil > Palsa > Peat permafrost | place: Sweden: Abisko...
TGGCCGCCCAGGACGGGAACCGAGTACCCGGCTATCAGCGATCCACACCAGCAGAGCCGGTCCGGAAAAAAGCTGATAGCCGGGACAGCTTCCGCCGGTTACGGCTTCAGGGCCTTGCCCGCGTCCTTGATCTTCTCGCCGGCCTGCTTGACGTTGCCCTTCGTCTGATCGGCGGCGCCTTCGGCCTCGAGCCGCTCGTTACCAACGGCCCGGCCCGTCGTCTCCTTGATCTTGCCCTTAACCTCTTCGGCCTTGTTGTTTGCCTTGTCAGCAGTGCTCACGGCCGTTCCTTTCCATTGAAGACCTGTTTGTCCGCACCCCCCTGCCCTCAAGACGGCGTTCATAACGCCCCGCAGCCGGTTTTCGCCTGGCCGCTGGCCAGCCCCGGCGGCGAGCGCTGGCCAGCCCGGCTGCGAGCAAGGTGCTAGTGATACCCGTTTGACGCTAGCTGCCGGGGTAGATGCATCAACGCGAGGGAGGGAGGAGGTCGGGTTGGCGAGTGCTCCGCGCGGCGACGTGCCCGGCCGGCTGGCCGGCGACGCAGATACCGTGCGGGATGCCTTTGAGCAGATGCCCGCGGTCTTGCTGGCGCTGGCGGGCCCGGACCATCGCATCGTCGCGACGAACGCGGCCTACCGCGCGTTCACCGGCAGGCCGGATGTGATCGGCATGCCGTATCGGGAAGCCTTTCCTGAGATCGAGGGGCAGCAGCTCTATGAGCTGCTTGACCGGGTATACGCCACCGGGAAGCTGGAGACGGGGAAGGAGTGGCGGGCCCAGATCGACCGTGATCCCGGCGGGATCCAGGAGGTTTACGGTGATTTCACCGTGGCGCCCCGGCGGGCTGCGGACGGGACGGTCAACGGTCTGCTGGTCATCGGTTCCGACGTCACCGAGCAGATAGCGGAGCGGCGGGCGGCGCGGCAGCGGGCGAAGGACGCGGAGGACGGATACGAGGCGGCCCGCGAGGTGGTAGCCGAACTGCAGCGGGCACTGCTGCCGACCGCGCTGCCGGTGCTACCTCAGGTCCGGATCGCGGCGCGCTATCTGGTCGCCGGGCACGATCAGACGGCCGGCGGGGACTGGTTCGACGCGATCCCGCTCGGCGGCGGAAGCGTCGCGCTCGTCGTCGGGGACGTGGTCGGGCACGGGCTGAAGGCCTCGGCCGCGATGGGGCAAATGCGGGCCGTGCTGGCCGAACTGCTCGCCGCCGAGCCCGATCTCACCCGCGTCCTCGAGCGGGCCGATGCCTACGCCGCCCGCACCCCGGCGCTGCGTGCCGCGACATTGACCCTGGCGGTCTTCGATCCGGCCGACGGGACGCTGCGCTACACCACCTGCGGGCATCCGCCGCCCCTGGTGGTCGGGACGGACGGGACGGTCAGGTTCCTGGCGGGCACGGGCACCGGACCGCTTGGCACTGGTTCAGCGCCGCACCTGGCGGTCGGCGCCTTCGCCCCCGGCGAGCTGATGCTGCTCTACAGCGACGGCCTCATCGAACGGCCGAACCGGACCATCGAGGCGGGGATGGCCGAGCTTGCGAAGGTCGCCGCCGATGCCGCCGCTAACCGGACGCTGAGCGCCGGCGCGGCGCCCACCGCAGCCGAACGAGTGTGCCAGCTCACGGTGGAACTGCTGACCCGTACCGGCTACGCCGATGACGTTACCGCCCTCGCGGTCGAGCGGCTGGCCGATCCGGTCCCTGACCTGCACCTGGAATTGCCCAGCGCAAGGGCCAGCCTCACCGTGGCGAGAGATGCCTTCACGGACTGGCTGAACTCACTCGGCGCGGCCGCCGAGGACACCGAAGCGCTGCACCTGGCCATGGTGGAGGTAGTCACCAACGCCATCGAGCATGCCTACCCGCCGGGCCAGCCCGGGATCGTGACCCTAGACGCAACGCTGGCCGACGACGGGAATGTGGAGTGCCGCATCACCGACCACGGGAACTGGCGGCGGCCCGATGCCTCGGACGCCGACCGCGGTCACGGGCTCATGGTGGCCGGACACGTGGTCGACACCTTGCGGGTGAGTCACCCGCCGGGGCCTAAGGGCCCGGCCAGCGGCTCGCCGCGCGCCCGGGGCACCGTAGTGTCGCTGCGGCTCAGCCTGCGCAGGCCCGCCTACCTGGCCTGGCGCCACGAAAGCGCCCGCGCCGCCGCCTACCCGCCTGAGCCGCCCTTCACCGTGGACACCGCAATCGAGGCATCCGGCGTGGCCCGGGCGCGGGTGACCGGCGCCGTGGACATCGTCACGGCCGGCCAGCTGGCCCGGCGGCTGCTGGCCGTCAGCCGGGGCGGCACCGTCCCCCTCGTCGCCGACCTGACCGGTGTGACCCAGCTGGCCAGCGCGGGGGTGCGTGCGCTCTACCAGGTCAGGGACCGGCTGACGGTCCATCAGCGGGACATGACCCTGCTGACCGCGCCCGGCAGTTCCGCCCAGGTCGTGCTCGACCTGGTTCAGCTGGCCCACGTCGCTGCTGACGACCCGGGGCGGCGCTTACTGACTCCCATAACGTCATCTCCGGGTTGGGCATGGCTCAGATCGCTCGCATCCGGTTGTTGCGAGGGTCGTGGCTGACCTCGGCGAGGCCGAGCGCCTCAAGCAGCGGGGGAAGATACATCCCGAACCGGCCGCGGTAGCCGCTGCGCAGACCGTACCAGCCGCCGACGGGATTGTCGGCCGATCGCCCCCACGCCTCGACTGTGCCCTCGGCGGCGGGCTTCTTCTCGTCGGCCGCACCGAGCGGCACCCAGTCGTCCTGCTTGACCAGCCAGGCATGCAGGTCATCGACGGCGCTGAGACGGTACTTCAGGGTGGTGGAACCGACCTGGCAGACCAAGGCCGGCGGATTAGCTTGCTCATCCTTGTACATGGTGTAACTCGAGGTGCCCGGCGGGGTCTTGAGCTCCCACGGATCGTCCTTGGTACCAGCTGCCATCAGGTGTCCCCTCTCACTATGACCGCCGCGAAGTGCGGCAGCAGCGTCTGCCAGCCGGCCCGATTGCGGTCACGCCACTGACCGGCTGAAGTTCCCAGCCGTTCCCAGCCCTGGTGCTCGATCTCTATCCGGGTGGCGGCCACGCCCTGGGGCAGGAAACGGATCTCCACATCGGTGGCATGAGCGGGATCCGTGCCGAGGTACCACCGGTAGGCCAGCCTGGAGGGAGGCTGCCACACCGTCACCTCGCCCCACTCATGCTCGGTGCCATCAGCGGTTCGTTCGTAGATCCGGCCACCCACGCCACTGGTCAGGACGACCAGCGCGGGCTGCCCGGTCACGGTGTGATCGGGTGGCCACCACGTGCCGATTCCCGAGGTCCAGACGCTGAACGCGTGCCCCGCCGAGCAGGCCACGTCAAAGGACAGCCGCAGTGGGTCAGTCATTCCGCGGCTTGTTCCCGGTGTCCCCGGTGTTCTCGGCCAGCAGGCGGAATCGGCGGGCCGCGTCACCCCACACGCGCTCAAGATAAGCCTGGACCGCGTGCATCCCCTGTTCTTGCAGGTGGTAGATCCGGCGGGTGCCCTGGGCCTGCTCCGCCACCAGGCCGGCCTCCTTAAGCAGGCGCAGGTGCCTGGAGACGGCCGGACGGCTGATCGGCAGCGCCGCGGCGATCTCGGCCACCGGCTTGTCGCCGTCGCTGAGCAGGCGCAGGATGTCCCGCCGGTTCGGATCGCCGAGCGCCTCGAACGGATCCCCGGAAGCGCGTGCCTGGCTCATCTGCTCCGGCTCTCCTCCCGCTCCCGGTATTGGTAACAACCAGGCTACCGTAACGCACCAGTTACCGATATGCCAGCCGGGGCGCCAGGCGGGACCCGCGGGGCGGAAATCTTAGCCATACCTGAACCTGTTCAGGGGTGGCTTCTAGTAAGCGATTGGGCATGCTGTTAAGCAGAGATCCTTGCTCTGAGCGCGGCCCGCCCCCCTACGGCGGTCCGGGCGGATGACAGGGAGCGGATGCCAGGGAAGGGTCCGCGTCGATAAGGCAACCCTGCAGCCTTATCAACGCGGACCCTCGTTGTATCTGCCGGAGATCTTGGCGGTTGCCCTCCGCCCGGACCGCCGCGTGAGCGGCACTACCCGGCCCCACCCGGCGAGCATGCTGGCCTGGGCCGGGGTCCCGGTCCAGGACCAGGACGACCGCGTGATGGGGGTGCTCTGGGTCGCCGACCGGGTCGCACGGCAGTGGAGTGCCAGCGACATCGCGATGCTGGAGACCCTGGCCCAGGTCGCCTGGAGCGAGGTTTCGCTGCTGCGAGCCGCGTTGGCGCGCAGCGCCGGACGAGCCGCCCTGGCCCGGATTCTCGAAGAGAGCCTGCTGCCGCCGCGGCTCCCGTATATCCCCGGCCTGCAGGTGGCGGCGCGGTACGCCGCGGCCGGGACCGGGGGCGGCACGTGGGGCGGCACCGGAGGCGGCACCGGGGGCGGGGCCTGGGCTGGGGCTGGGGCTGGGGCGGGGACCGGGGGCGAGGTCCTCGCGGATTTCTGCGACGTGTTCCCGTCGGCGAACCGAACGTGGGGAATCGTGGTCGGCGACGTGTGCGGCAAGGGTCCGGCCGCCGCCAAACGCACCGCGCTGGCCCGCTACGCCCTCCGCGCCGTGGCCCGCAGGCAGACCCGGCCGAGCCTGCTCCTGGCCGACCTGAATCAGGTGCTGCTCGACTGGCCGACCGATGACCCGCGGTTCCTGACCGCGATCTACGCCGCGGTGCGGCTTGTCCCCGGCGGGACCATGGTCCGGATCAGCTGCGCGGGTCACCCGCTGGCGCTGGTGCGCACCGCGAACGGCCAGGTCCGGGAGTTCGGCCGGCCGGGCGACCTGCTCGGCGTGCTCGCCCATCCGGAGGCCATCCAGCTGGCCACGTTGAGTTTCGGCGGCGGGCGGCGCAGCGATGACACCGTCGCCCTGGTGATGCAGGTTCCCCGGTGCTGACGTGCTCGAGCCACTGCCGTTCCGTGGTCGTTTTACCCCGATCGCGGTCAGACGCTGATGCGGGGGAGTTCGGGGACCAGGCTGCGTCCGATCCGGATGAGTGCTTCGGCGTGGTCGGCTTCGACGGGCATGGCGAGCAGGTATCCCTGGCCGTACTGGCAGCCCATCGAGACCAGCAGGTCGCGCTGGAGCTCGGCTTCGATTCCCTCGGCGATGACCGACAGGTGCAGCGTCTCCGCGATCCTGTTGATGCCCTCGACCAGGGCCAGGCCCTGGTCGGAGGTGGCGATCCCGTCGATGAAGGACTTGTCGATCTTGAGCACGTCGAAGGGGAGCTCGCGCAGGTAGCTCAGGGAGGAGTAGCCGGTGCCGAAGTCGTCGATGGCGAGCTTGACGCCGATCGCCTTCAGCTCGCCCAGGTCGGCGTGGATCCGTTCGTCGCGGCGCAGCAGGACACCCTCGGTCAGCTCGAGCATCAGCGCGGAGGGCGCCAGGCCCGAGGCGGCCAGGACCCGCCGGACGCCGTCGACGAAACCGGGATCGCGGAACTGGCGGGCCGAGACGTTCACGCTGACATACAGCGGCGCCGGGCGGGTGATCCGCCGGACCCACTGGGCCACGTCGGCGGCGGCCTGCCCCAGGACCCAGGAGCCGAGCGGGACGATGTGACCGGTCTCCTCGGCCAGCTCGATGAACTGACCGGGCTGCATCATCCCCCACTGGGCATGACGCCACCGCACCAGCGACTCAAACCCCGCGACCTGCCCGCTGGTCAGGTCCACGATCGGCTGGTAGACCAGGCTGAACTCCGAGTTCTTCACCGCCGTCTCCAGCGCCGCCTGCACCTCGCGGCGCCGCACCATCCCGGCACTGAGGATGGGCTGGTAGCGGCGCCACTGCCGCTTGCCGGCCGCCTTGGCCGCGTACAGCGCCAGGTCCGCGTGCCGCAGCAGCTCATCGACATCCGCGCTGTCCTGCGTGGTCGCCACCCCGACGGTGGCCGTGGACAGCACCGACCCGTCGGCCAGCGCGAACGGCTCACCGAACGCGGTGACGATCCGCTCGGCGAACGCGTCCACCGCGGCGGAATCGGGCACGCCCTCGACCAGCACCGCGAACTCATCACCGCCCAGCCGCGCCGCCATGTCAGAGTCCCGGACGACTGAGGACAGCCGGGTCCCGGCCGCCACCAGCAGCTCGTCGCCCACGCTGTGACCCATCGTGTCGTTGACCACCTTGAAATCGTCCAGGTCCACGAACAGCACCCCGGCGGTGGTCCCGCCCCGCCGGGTCGCGACCAGCCCCCGGGCGGCCCGGTCCTGGAACAGCAGCCGGTTCGGCAGCCCGGTCAGCGCATCATGGAACGCCCGGTGCTTCAGCTCCTCCTCCAGCTGATGCTGCTCGGTCACATCCCGCAACGTCAGCACCAGCCCCCCCACCGTGCTCTCCCCCCGCAGGTCACTACACCGCACCTGCACCCGCACGCCGACCCCGTCCCGGCGGGTGATCTGCATCTCCTCGTAATACGACCGGCGCCCCGCCTGCTCCCGCATCCGCCCCAGCGCCCGCACCAGGTCCTCCCGCTCCCCCTCCCCGACCAGATCCTGCAGCGCCACCCCCTCCATGATCACCGCACCGAAAATGCTCGCCGCCGACGGAGTCGCGTACCGGACTATCCCGTCATCCCCCACGATCAAGATCGCGTCCGAGGTGTCCTGCACCAAGGTCCGGAAGTAGGCCTCGCTGCCCCGCCGGATCACCTCCTCACTCAGCATCACCCGCTCCACCGCGAGAGCCGCCTGCTGGGCCAGGATCTCCAGCGTCGCCGACAGGTCGGCCAGGGTCCGCTGCCCCGCGAACACCGCCAGCACCGCGATCAGCGGATCACCAGAGGGCCGGTCCGTCAGCGTGACCGGGCACAGCAAGATCCCGTCACACCCGGGGAGCAGCACGCCCGCCTGCCCGCCGAGCCTGGCCGCGGGCAGGAAAAGCGGCTGCGAACCGGTCAGCAGCGGCACGCATGACTCGATCAGCCCGGCCAGCCGGTTCAATCGGGACGAATCACCGGACCCGCTGGCTACGGCGCGGAGCGCACCGTCATGGCGCACCACGAGCAGGGCCTCGCGCGGCGAGCCCGGGTCGATGAGGGCGACCGCCGCATCCCTGACCGTGGCGGCGGCCTCCGGCACGGTCACGGCCGAGGCCAGGGCCGCGCCCGCCACCCGGACGGCTCGCTCCCGGCTCAGGGCGCGGCGGTGCGAGGCCGCCACGTCCCACAACCGCGAGAGCACCAGCAGATACAGCAGGGCCGAGAACACCGCGATCACGCTGTCGTCGGGACTCCGGCCGGTGACCGACTGGATGAACAAGACGACCGGGGCTATCAGCGACGCGAGCATCAGCACGGTCAGCCTGAAGGGCGAGGTCACGGCAGGCAGCCGGGCCACCGGCTGGGTCAGCTCGGACATGCTCGGGTGCAGGGCCGCGGCCCCCCACGCGGTGTAGAAGACCGCCCAGCCCAGGTCGACAATCGTCCCGCTGCTAAACGACCCGTACAGCTGGATCAGGCCGAACGAAACGTCGGAGGCCAGCATCCCGACGATACCGAGGATAAGCAACTGGGCGGACCTGGACCGCACGGTCCCCGGCGCGATGAGCCGGGCGATCATCGCCAGCAGAAGCACATCGCCGAGCGGATAGCCGATCGCGACGCTTTTCTGCAGCCACGACAGCGCGGGATTATGCACATACGGAAGGATCAGGTAGATCCACGACAGCAAAGCCAGCCCGACGGTCAGCGTCAGCGCATCAATCAGGCTGCGCCGGTCCCGGTCCGGGGTACGCCACCAGATAAAAATGAGCAAGCCGACGGCGGTCAGCGGATACTGCGCCAGGTAGAAACCGTCCGCGAAGGACGGAAAGGGCACCGTCACCTTCATGATCTCGGTCAGGACCAGGAAGCTGACCTGGCCAATGGCGAAGCTCAGGTTCCCGAAGACCAGCAGCAGCCAGGGCGCCTTACGGGCAGGCCGGTTGATGACCACCCCGGCCGCGATGGCCAGCACTCCGCTCAGACCGATCAGGCCCCACGCCTCGGTGCGCAGGCCGGGCCGCCCGAAGTACACCGCGATGAGCAACGCCATCCAGATGAAATAACCCACCAGCAAATTCCGCCGCGATGTCAATGCATCATCCCCCATGCTCACCGGCTCGCTCCAGCACGCTGTCCTCAGCAGTGCACGCCCTGCCCCTAACTACATCTTCCCCCCAGAACACCGCCACAAGCACCTAGCGCATGTCCCCTCAGTAGCCCCAGTAAGCCCCAATTAGCTGTTTATGTTAGTTCCCGGCTCCGGCCTGTTACGAAGATCACATCGCTCTTTCCTGATTCTCCATGAGTTTTCTCGATTCTGCCCGAGATTTTCTGGGTTCTGGCTGGACCAGAGTGAATGTTGTGACTATTTATCGTATTAAAATGATAATCCGCGCCGCGCACGCGTTCTCCGGCCCGCCGACCGCCACGTTCGTCGGCCATAAAGCGTGTCAGCCCCGCCCTGAGCGGGCATTAAGATATTGCTCCGGTCAGCGTCTGGGGAGCCAAGGAACGGTACGGCGAGACACGTCAGGGCGCGGCGCGGAAGCAGGTTACCCAATTTCGCCCGAACATAATGTGCGATATGTACACCAACTATTCGGTGAGCAGGCATGGCAGCACCCGCACTGGACCGCGGTAGCCTCCGGCCGAACCCAGCTGACCTATCGTCAGCTGAACCAGTCGGCCAATAAGCTGGCCCACCAGCTGGCGGGCATGGGCGTCGGCCCGGAGACCTTGGTCGGAGTATGCCTCGAGCGCGGCGTAGAAACGATTCGCTGTCTGCTGGCGATCTTGAAGGCGGGCGGCGCCTACCTGCCGTTGGATCCGTCGCTTCCGGCCGCGCGGCTGCGCCAGATGTGCGCCGAAGCCCGCCCCCTGGTCATTCTGGCGAGCCACCCGGACGCGGGAACTTTCACGGAAACCGACGCCAGGCTGCTGCTGATCGACGAGCGCGACCTGAAGCTCGCGGACCGGCCGGCCACGGCTCCCGAGGTCCGCCTGCACGGGGACAACCTCGCGTACGTCATCTACACCTCAGGCTCCACCGGCCGGCCCAAAGCCGTCGCCGTCAGCCACGGCTCGCTGGCCTGTGTCAGCGCCGAACTAGCACGCGAATACCAGATCGCACCTGACGACCGGGTGCTGCAGCTGGCTTCCCTTGGCTTTGACACGTCGGTCGAGCAGATCATGGTCACGCTGACCTGCGGAGCGACCCTGATGCTGCCGGCCGAGGGGACGACCGCGCCCAGCGACCTGCTCCGCTACCTGGCGGCGGAGCAGGTCAGCATCATCGACCTGACCCCCGCGTACTGGCACCAGCTGCTCGCGCTCACCGGACCAGAAGACGAGCGGCTGCGGAGCGTCCGGCTCATGATCACCGGCGGCGACCGGGCGAGCCCCGCGGACTGCGCCGCGGCCATGCGAGCCGCGCCCCGGGCCAGACTGCTCAACGCCTACGGGCTCACCGAGACGACGATCACTTCGACGCTGTACGAGACCGATGAGAAACTGCTGGCCACTTCCGCCTCGGTACCCGTGGGCAAGCCGATCCGGCACGCGCAAGTGCTCGTGCTCGACCAGAACCTGAACGAGGTGCCCGCCGGTACGGCGGGCGAGATCTACATCGGCGGCTGCGGCGTCGCCCGGGGGTATCTCGGCCGGCCAGAACTCACCGCCGAGCTGTTCCTGCCGAACCCGTACGACGTCTCGCCCGGGAGCAGGATGTATCGCAGCGGAGATCTTGGGCGCTGGCGTGACGACGGCAACCTCGAGCTCATCGGGCGGGTGGACCACCAGCTGAAGATCCGCGGCTTCCGGGTCGAGCCCGCCGAGGTCGAGAGCGCTCTGGCCGGTCACCCCGAGATCGCCGCGGCGGCGGTCATCGCCCACGAGTTTGGTCCGGGTAACCGGCAACTCGCGGCGTACTACACCCGGCGTCGCCCCGAAAACCCCAAAGAGCCCGAAAACCCCGAAGAGCCCCAAGGCCCCGGGCCACGGGACGGATCGGCCGACGGCACGGCGCAGGATCCGCTGTCGGTCGCGAGCCTGCGGAGCTTTCTTGCGGCCCGGGTGCCAAGCTTCATGGTTCCTGCCGTGTTCATCGCGCTAGAGGCGATGCCGCTGACGCCGCAAGGAACGATCGACCGGGGGGCGCTCCCGCGTCCCGTGACCGTGGCCAGCGGGGGCCTCACCGGGGGATACACGCCGGTACAAGCGGGAATGTCGCATCTGTGGTCCAGGATGCTCACCAGGGGGCGGGTAGGCCTCGACGACGATTTCTTCGCCCTCGGCGGCAACTCGCTGCTGGCTGCGGAGATGCTGGCGCACGTGCGCGTCATGTTCGGAATCGGGCCGAGCTACGTCCGTCCGCTCACCCGCCGTCTGCTCCGCGACCCGACCCTTCGGGGTTTCTCGAAGGCCACGCAGGACGCCCGCGCGGGCAGGCTCACCGCCCGGGGCGCGGATGCGCGGGTCGACTTCACCGCCGAAGCCAGGCTGACCGATCCTGTCCACCTGGACGCGGGTCCGCCACCGGACTGGAAGCGACCGCGCGAGATACTCCTCACCGGGTCGACCGGTTTCCTCGGGCTTTACCTGCTGCGCGAACTGCTGACGGCCACCACCGCGCGGGTGCACTGCCTGGTTCGGGCCGGCACCGCCGCGGACGCCCGGCGACGAATCGAGCAGGCCGCCGAACGCTACTGTATCGACAGCCTGCCGACCGATCGCATCGTGCCGCTGCCCGGAGATCTCGCCGACCCGAATCTGGGCCTGGACCCCGGCACGTTCAGCGAGCTCGCGCGGACCATCGACGTCATTCACCATGCCGGCGCGACGGTGAACTTCGTCTACCCGTACCAGGATCTGCGGGGCGCCAACGTGACAGGTACCCGGGAACTAATCCGCCTGGCCGGATTGTACCGGGGCATACCTATTCACTATGTTTCCACTACTACGGTGCTCGCAGGTTTTGGCGCGATGGGCGTGCACGAGGTAACCGAGGACACGCCCCTTGCTTATGCCGATCACCTGTGCATGGGCTACATAGAGACCAAGTTCGTCGCCGAGGAACTCCTCAGGAACGCCAGCCGGGCGGGCCTGCCTGTGGCCATCTACCGCCCCCTGGACATTGTCGGTGATCAGCGCACAGGCACCTGGAACACCGCTACCGAAATGTGCGCGCTGATAAGGTTCATGACGGATAAGGGCGTCGCACCTGATATCGACCTGCCGCTCGACTTCGTGCCTGTCGATGTATGTGCGGCCGCCATAGGATACATCGCTTCGCATGTCGAAGCGGCCGGGAGCACCTACCATCTGGCCAGCCCGAAATATGCGCTCCTCGGGTCACTGGTCGACCGGCTGCGCCAGCACGGATACGCGATAACGACGATACCTTACCCCGACTGGGTCGAGGAGCTGCTGAAAACTGCCGCAGCGGACCCGGGCCACCCGATGACCCCTTTCGTCCCGCTCTTCGTCGATCGCTGCGAAGAACCCGGGCTCACGGTGGCGGAAATGTACCTTGAACATATCTTCCCGGCTTATACCCGGGCACATGCTGAGGCGAGGCTAAGAGGCAGCGGCGTAGTTTTCCCGCCGGTCGACGAGAAACTCCTTGATCTCAATATCGGCCGGCTGATAACAACCGGGTACCTGAAGAGCCCGTTATGGCCATCGGTCACTATCCGGACTGGGATTCCTTCACGATCGCGCCCAGCGCACGGGACTGCCCGGTCGCCTTCGGCGCGGATCTGAGCCCGGTCAGCGTTCTCGGCGCATACAAAAAAGGGATTTTCCCGTTCCCGGCACCCGATGAATACACGCGCGACGTCAACGAGTTCCGGTATGAGGACCGGGTGTCGGACGGCGTGATCGGCCTCGTGGGCAGCACCGGCGACGACCCGTATCGGGTGGCCTGGTGGTCACCCGACCCCAGGCCGGTGATCAAAGCCGGGAATATACACCTCGGCCGCAATACCAGAAAAGAGCTGCGGCGCGGCCGTGAACGAACGACAGCGAATGTTTCGTTCCTGCGGGTGGCGCAGGAATGCCGTGCGGGCCGTGAGCCGCGCTGGTTCACCGATGCGCTGCTGGAAAGCATGGTCAACCTGCACGAGGAAGGCTGGGCCCACAGCATCGAGGTCTGGCAGGACGGCGATCTGATCGGCGGCGCCCTCGGCGTGGGCGTGGGCTCGGTGCTCAGCGGAGATTCGATGTTCAACCGGCATCCCAACGCGGCGAGAATTGCGGTCGCGGACATGGGAGCACGATTCGCCGCGGCGGGCGGCACGCTGATCGACGCGCAGTGGGACAGTCCATTCCTGCGGTCGCTCGGTGCCGAACTGATGCCGCGAGAGCATTACCTGCCGATGCTGACTGCTTCGGCTCGGCGCAGCGTGCTCCCGGCCCAGTCGCTCCCCGCCGGGCGGCTGCTGTCAGTAAGACTGGCCGAACAGGGCTGAGAACCGGCGGGGGCGGCCGTCGACGATGCACACGTCGCCCGATGCCTCCAGGTGCTCAGGGATGCACCGGATGCTGACCGCAAGCGGCTTCAGGGCTGCCTCGCACTCCGGGTCACCGCACCAGGGGGCCAGCACCAGGCCGCGGCTTTGGGTGAAGAACTTCCGCAGGTCCGCGAAGCTGGACAGGTCCGAGCGGATACCGTCCCGCAGCCGGATCCGCGCCTGGGTCAGCAGCCCCTCGTGCACTTCGGAGAGCGCGCTCGTCATCGCCTCCGCCGCCTGGGCCAACGGGACCGAGCGGACGTTCCGGTGATCGAGCCGGACCCGGTAGCTAACGGTGCGGCTGGCCGCATCCCGCTGCCCGACCTCGATGATGACGGGAGCGCCCTTCTTGATGTAGCTCCACCGGACATCGTTGGCCCGGCGCTCTGATCGCTCCACCAGGACCCGGTCCGGGGCCAGGCCGCCGGGCCTGGCCAGCGCGCTCGCCACTTCCTCGGCGTAGGCCAGGATCTCGTCGCTGGCCTCGCCGCGCAGGATCGGCACGATGACGACCTGAGCCGGGGCGATCTGCGGGGGCAGGACCAGGCCGTCGTCGTCGCCGTGGGTCATGATGACGGCCCCGATAAGACGGGTCGAGATGCCGAACGACGTGGTGTACGCGTGCTGGCGCTGGTTATCCCGGTCGAGGAAGTCGATGCCGACGGCGCGAGCGAAGTTCTGGCCGAGGTAGTGCGACGTGCCCGCCTGCAGGGCGCGGCCGTCCTGCATCATCGCCTCGATGGTGAACGTCTTCACCGCGCCGGGGAAGCGCTCGCTCTCCGACTTTTCCCCCGGCACCGTGGGAAGGCAGAGGAAGTCTTCCGCGAAAGTCCGGTACATCTCGTGGGCATTGAGCACGTCGGCCAGGGCGGACGCTTCTGACTCGTGCGCCGTGTGCCCTTCCTGCCACAGGAATTCCGTGGTCCGCAGGAAGACCCGCGGACGCATTTCCCACCGGACGATGTTGCACCACTGGTTGAGGCGCATCGGCAAGTCGCGGTACGACTGGATCCATTCCGCCATGGACTTCCCGAAGATCGTCTCCGAGGTCGGCCGGACCACGACCGGCTCCTCCAGGGGCCCGGCCGGGGTCAGGACGCCGTCCACGCTCTCCAGCCGGTGATGGGTCACGACGGCCATTTCCTTGGCGAAACCCTCGACGTGGGTGGCCTCGGCCTGGAGATAGCTGACCGGGATAAACAGCGGGAAATACACGTTGGCATGACGCCTGGCCCGGATCTGGAGGTCGAGCTCCGCCTGCATGAGCTCCCACATGCGGTACCCCCACGGGCGGATTACCATGCAGCCACGCACGTGGGCCATGGTGGCCAGCTCGGCCGCCCGGACGACTTCCTGATACCAGCCGGGGAAGTCTTCGGCGCGAGTCGGTGAGATCGCCGTGGCTGCCTTAGCTGACTGTGCTTGCGGCACCAGAACGTCCCTTCAATGCGGCAGGTGAGGTAATGCTGGATCGGCACGCCCGAGGCGGCAGCGGCCAATTCTAGCAAGCACCGCACCCGGCGCTCGCCGTGCGCAACGCGGCGGATTCGGAATCTTACGGTGCGGGCGGGGCGACGGTCGCGTCACGCCGGCCGGCCCGGCGCAGGGCCTCGGTGATGAACCCATCGGCCTTGAGCTCCTCGACGAACGTGCGCAGGAAGCCGAGGGTGTCGTCGCGACGGGTCCGGGTGGTGCCGACGGCCTGCTGGATCTCCATGAACCGCGGCTCGAGCAGCCGAACGCCGGGGTGGGCGGCGGCGAACGCCTCCAGCGGCTGACGGATGCCGGCCGCGGCCTCCAACTGCCGTTCGGTAAAGACCGTGACACCTTCGTCGCCGCGCACCACCTCCGCGTGGGCCAGGGTCCGGGAGAGGAACAAATCGTAGGCTGACCCCTGCTTGACCCCGACGCGCACACCGGGGCGGTCCACGTCCGCGCTCGAGGTCAGGGGTGAGTCCGGCGGAACGGCGAACACGCCCTCGATCACCGCGTACGGCGCGGTGAACGCCACCGTCTCCGCACGGGCCGGGTCGATGGCCAGGAAGCAGATGTCGGCGCGGCCCGCTTTCATCGCCTCCAGCGAGTCCCGGGCCGCGTCGAAACAGACCAGCTCCACCGGGACGCCGAGCCGAGCGCCAAGCTCGCGGGCGATATCGACGGTCACGCCGCTCGGGGCCGCCGGCGTACCTTGAGCCAGCACCGGGTTGCCCAGGTTGATCGAGGCTCGCAACGTGCCGGTGGGGGCGAGGTCGCTCCGGAAGTCCATGAGCCGCATTGTGCCATCCGGCCAGCTGCTGAAGCATGGCTCAGCATCGACAGTCTTACCCTACATGTGTAGAATATGAGCCGTGAGGATGACGGCGCCGCTGGAGCGCGTGCTGCGGGCGTTCCTCGACGAACCCACGGCGCCCCGCTACGGCTACGACCTGATGAAGGCGGCCAGCCTGCCAAGCGGCACCCTGTATCCGCTGCTGGCCCGCCTGGAACAGCGGAAGCTGGTCGTCTCCGCCTGGGAGACCCCGCAGCAGGAGGGGCAGCGGCCCAGGAAGTACTACCGGCTGACCGGCGAGGGCATCCGGGTCGCCCGGCTTGAGCTCGCACGATCATCCCGGCAGCAGCGCGCGCCGGGCCGCCCGGGGCGGCTGGCCCCAGGGAGCCTTTGATGAGCGGCGAGCGCGCGCTGCTGCGCATCGGGGAGTACCTGGTGGACCGGGCCTGCCGCTGCCTGCCGCGCGAGACCCGGAAAGATCGCTACCGGGAATGGGCGGCCGAACTACCCGCTATCTTGCATGATCCCGAGATCAGGTTCGCGCCGCGCCGCGCCGTCCGCATGCTGGGCTACGCGGCGGACACCCTGCGGGGAGCCGCCCGGACGCCTGGCCGGGCCAGGCACCGGCCGCCCGCGCCCTTGGCCCTCCTGCTCGGCCTGCTCTTCGTGGCTGGCCTGGCGCTTGTGGTCTGGGACATCGGGGCCACGGTGCGGGCACCAGCGCACGGGCTGAACTACCTGTACCTGGCTTGGTCCCTGTTTCTCGCGGCCTGGCCTGTTGGCCAATATCTCCGGTCCACCGCACGCTTGACCCGGCTGCTCTTCTTCGGCGGCCTCTTCGCGGGCATAGTCGTCAACAGCTGGAATGCGGCGCAGGCCCCAGCGGACTGGGTGAACTACTTTGCGGCGGCGTGCTTCTTCTTCGTCGTCCTGCTCACGCTGTGGCTCATGAGGCGATTGACCCGCCGGGACGGTCTTTCGGTCAGGCCGGGATCTGCTCGTTGAGCCAGTCGCCGCGACCGCAACTGCAATCATTTGTTGCACATCCGGATCCTTAAGTGCTACCGTTGGTTGCAGTTCAAGCGATCGGTAACGACCGCCGGCGCACTAGGCAAGGAGTGGATTCTGATGGCAGGTCTCGTGATTGAGCGGGAGGTTCTGATCGAGGCGCCGGCGGAGGTGGTGTGGCGCATCGTCACCGAGCCCGACCAGATGAGCAAGTGGTTCGCCGACCGGGTGGAACTCGTCGTCGAACCTGGCGCGCATGGCTACATGCACTTCGGCGACCAGGGCGGCCCCGTCGTGGTGGAGACAGTCGATCCGCCGGCTCGCTTCTCGTTCCGCTGGAACCATCCTCGCGGGGAGGAGCCGGTGGCGGGCAACTCGATGCTCGTCGAGTTCACGTTGACGCCTGAAGGCGAAGAACGGACCCGTCTGCGAGTGACCGAAAGCGGCCATGAGCTGCGCGACTGGCCCGACGCGGAGAAGCAGCGTTATGCCGACGAGCACCGGGAGGGGTGGGGCGAGTTCCTGGACCGCCTGGCCGGCGTGCCCACGGTGCGCCAGACGGGATGACGCAGGTCGATGACGAGCTGTGGTCGGCCATCGGCGACCCTTCTCGCCGCCGGGTGCTCGACCTGCTGGTCAGCCACGGTGAGGTCAGCGCCAGCTGGCTGGCCGGCCAGGTGCCCTTCTCCCGCCAAGCGGTCTCCAAGCATCTCGTGGTGCTCGAGGAGGCCGGGCTGGTCAGCCGGCGCAAGCAGGGTCGAGAGGTTCTCTACCTGGTCGAAGCCGACCGCCTCGACCAGGCCACCCGGGCCATGGCCGACCTCGCCGCGCAATGGGACCACCGCCTGGCCGCCGTCAAACGCCTCGCCGAGGCGGCTCACGCAGAAAGCTCTAGCACTCCCCGTGACGGCGGCTTATCGGGTGGCATCGGGCGTAGCCGGGATGAGAGTGAAGGGCGGCGGAGAATGTTCCAGCGGTTCACTGACCGGGCGATCACATGCGGTAAAACGCCGTCGACCGGCTGCGCGGCGCACTCCACAGCATCAGCGAGTCTACCGGGGGCGAAAGTATCTAGGCTGGTGGCATGGTCAGGCAGGCCAGAGACGGCAGTACGTGGCGGATCGGGACCGAGAAGGAGGTGGCGTGGATCGCCGACGGCACATCCACCGGCGTGGCCATCACGGCGGCCATCCCGCCGGTCTTCGAGGCGTACGCCACGTTGGTGCGGCCGGGAGGCGAAGGGCAGGACAACCATGACCGAGCCGTGCTCGCGCTGCTGAGCGAGTATTCGGCGGGCCAGCCGTGGTGGCTGGGATATCTGGACACGGGCTCAGATGACATCGTCTTCCCTCATGCGCCGATGGTGACCTTGTACGCGGGGTGGCATTACGTGCTGGTGGAGGCGGGGCCGGAGCAGGCCGCCACCTGGCGCAGGAGCGACTTCGGGTCGTTCTGGCAGGGTGTCTTGCCCAACTTGATGTTTCCCGCCGACCACTCGTGGCTGGTTTCGGCGCTCTGGGACGACGACTGGACCTGCGTCGGCGGACCGGCGGGCCTGGTGGATAGATTCCTGCGCGACCCTGAGTTGCCAGCGAGGTCGGTGGCCCTCGGCCAAGACGCCACGCCGCCGGGCCACCAGGCGCTCTAACCGGGCGCCTCGATGCCAGCAGGGGCGGTTTTCCTGAACGTACCTGGCTTACCGTCCACCAGCGTTGTTAGCTGGTCTTTCACTGACTACGTCGGCCGGATCGCCCATGATCACCCCAGGTATATCCGGTGCGGTCTACGCGGAGGCGCCGGTGTCATCTTCCGGCCAGAGCTTGACGCTCCGGCGGGCGGCGTCGAGGATCAGCTGTCCGTCGATGCCGGCCCGCGTCTCGCCGATCCCGTACACCGGCCACTGGCAGATGAACTCCAGCGGCCCGGCCGGGGGCAGCGGCCACACCCACCACCGGAAGAGCTGAGAGTGCGAGGTGCCGCCGCCACCGCGCGATTGCAGGATCGGACCGGTGGGTTCAGAGTCGTCGCGTGGCCTTCCGCTGATGGCCATGCGGCCATCGGAGAACTGGACGCTGACCGGGAAGTCCTCCGGCTGCCTGCGCCTGCGCCTCAGCATTTCCGGCGTAGGGTCTTGATCGAGGCCGGGAGTGCCCGGCCGGATGCGGCGGGCCAGGAAGAATTCGAATCCCCTGGCGTAGGCCGCTATCCCGATGATCGCCACCGCGGCCTGCTCGGACCGGTCAAAGTGAAGGGTATCGATCGGCACGATGCCAGGAAGTTCCGCCTCCGGCGGGTTCCACGGGTGATGCACCCGGCGCGGCGCCGGTTCGGGGGCCGGTGATTTGCGAAAGAAGCGCACCGCTCCAGCCTTGACCAGCGTTCCCCGTCATGCAACCGGACCGGGTGATCCGCCGCTTAGGAGTTCGGTTCCGGCCCGGGCCGCCATCAGCGCATGTCCGGGTCAGAGCCACTTTTTCGGTGCCCGCAGCGGACCGCCGGTGCTGCCGGCCGGCGCTCAGGTGCCGCAGTAGGTGACGTACGGGGCGCAGCCCGCGGGTGCCGGGCCGGCGTAGTCCGCCAAGCCGAGCCGCTCCTCGAAGGGGCGGGAGACGACGTCCACGAGACGGCGGAACGGCCCCATCTCGCCATCGGCCGCCGCCGCAAGCGCCTCCTCGACACGGTGATTACGCGGGATGTAGACGGGATTGACCCGGTACATCGCGGCGGCCACCGCGGTACGGTCCGCGGGCAGCAGGACCTGGCGACGGGCGGCCCAGGCGTCGAAAGGCTCCGGCTCAGTGAACAGCGTCCGCGCGGTGCCGGCGGACAGCGCGCGGAAGAAACACGTGAAGTCGACCTTCTGCGACCGCATCAGCTTCAGGACGTCATCCACCAGATCCCGGTCCGGCGCTGCTAGCCCGAGCTTCGCCGCCATGCCCTCCGCCCAGTGCCGCGCATAGGCGTCAGTGAACCCGTTCAGCACCTCCGTGGCCGCCTCGACCGCGGCCTCGCTGTTGTCGTCGAACAGCGGCAGCAGGGCCTCAGCCAGCCGGGCCAGATTCCACTGCAGGATCCTCGGCTGGCTGCCATAGGCATAACGGCCGCTGTCGTCAATGGAGCTGAACACCGTGGCCGGGTCGAAGGCGTCCATGAACGCACATGGGCCGTAGTCGATCGTCTCGCCGGAAATCGTCGTGTTGTCCGTGTTCATAACCCCGTGGACGAACCCGACCAGCATCCACCGGGCCACCAGCGACGCCTGCGCCTCGACCACCCGCCGGTACAGGTCCAGGTAGCGGTTCGGGGCGCCGGCGGCCTCCGGGTAGTGACGGGCGATGGCGTAGTCGGCGAGTGCGCGCAGCAGGTCCCGGTCTCCGGACGCGGCAGCGTACTGGAACGTGCCCACGCGCAGATGGCTCGCGGCGACACGGGTGAGTACCGCGCCCGGCAGCGCCCTTTCCCTGAGCACCCGCTCGCCCGTGGCGACCACCGCGAGCGCCCGCGTGGTGGGGATGCCGAGACCATGCATGGCCTCGCCGATGAGATACTCGCGCAGCATCGGGCCTACCACGGCCTTGCCGTCGCCGCCGCGGGAGAACGGGGTGCGCCCGGCTCCCTTGAGATGAAGGTCGTGGCGGCGTCCCTGGATATCGATCACCTCGCCGAGCAGCAACGCGCGGCCGTCCCCCAGGCGGGGCGCGTAGACGCCGAACTGGTGGCCGGCGTAGGCCTGAGCGACCGTCGTGACCCCCTCCAGGGCCTGCCCGACCAGCAGCGCGACGCCCGGCGGCTCCCGCAGCTCCGCGGGATCGACGCCCAGCTCGACCGCCAGCTCCTCGTTGAGCACCAGCAGCTCGGGGGCGGGCGCCGAGGCCGCCGTCCACGGCACGGAAAGGCCGGGCACCTCGCGGGCGTAGGAATCCTCGAACCGGAACAAGGTCGCCGTGACGGTCATGCCTTCGAGACTACGGGCCAGCCGCCGTCCGGCAAGTCCCTGTTCAACAGGGACTTGGTCGCAGGGAGCCGAAAAAGGCTTTGGTCCCGGGACTGCCACGCTGGTTCAGGCCCGTTTTACCGCGCAAGCTCGCTCACTTGGGCCGGAGCGCTCTGATCATCGCGAACCTAGTGCTGGCTGTTGTTGCATTCTGGTGTCGCCTCGCGGCTGCTGCCGCCGGGCGTCGTGCTGGTCGGCGTGAGCGCGCTGATACTGGTGCTATGACTGAGACCGAGACCCTCATCGCCGAGGTCCGCCAGTTGCGGGCCGACGTCGCCCGGCTGCACGCCGCGCACACGGCCGTGCACATCAGGCACGGCTGGATGGGCCTGCTCCTCAAAGACCTGTCCACCAACCCGTACACCCAGTACAAGGTCCATATGTGGGGCGCGATCTACTGGCTGATCAACTTCCCGCTGATCTGCTGCCTGTTCTTTTTCACGCCTACGCTATGGGTCAAGCTCGGGATCTTCATCACGCTGATCTACTCGATCTACGCCAACCTTGCGACCGACTACGGCGCCATGTCGGCGGCCGAGGCAGCGTTCGGGGAGCCGCCGCCGCCGCCGATCCCACTTGAGCCGCAGCCGCCGCTGATCTGAAGCGGCGCGAGCCTCCGGGCGCTTCCGGGCCCCCGTACCTGACGCTTGGCCAGGGCCGACCACCAGGGGCGCAAGTCCCTGTCCCCGAACCGTTCGCTCTGGTCCGTAGCTGTCTCGGGACTTCGGGCCCTGGCGATATCACGGTCAGGCGAGGAGGTTAATGCCGGAGGCGATGACGATGGCTATCGCGGACGATGCGGAACCGGCTGGATATCCCGCCGAGTGGGAATTCGATGGGCTGCTCAGGAACGGCGAGGCGGTTGTGGTCCGCCCGATCCGGCCGGCCGACGCGCCGGCGTTGGTCGGATTGCGGGAAGCCACCTCGCCCGGCACGCATCAGCATGTGCTGCTGGCTGGCCCGGCTCTGAGCCTGGAGGCGGCTGCTCGTTTCAGCCAGGTGGACTACGACGCCCGGATGGCCTTCGTCGCGCTGGTGTCGGACGAGTTGGTCGGACTGGCCAGCTATGACCGTCCCGACGCGCGGGTGCCGGCGGCCGAGGCCAGCTTCGCCGTCGCCGATGCCCGCCAGGGCCACGGCGTCACCACCTTGCTGTTCGAGAGCCTGGCGGAGTACGCGCGCACTAGGGGGATCATGCGCTTCACCGCCGAGGTCAGGGCGCAGAACACGGCCCTGCTCGAGCTGTTCGCCGCGACCGGCCTGCGCTGCACCCGGCGTGACGGCCCGGCGACGGTGCGGGTCGAGATCGACCTGCGTCCGACACGGGCGTACCGTGCGGCGTGCGACCAGCGGGAGGCGATGGCGGAGGTCGCCAGCGTCGCGGCGATCCTGCGGCCGCGGTCGATCGCGGTGGTCGGAGCGGGACGGCATCCAGGCAACGTCGGGCATCAGGTGGTCCGGTCCCTGCTGGCCGGCGACTTCTCGGGAACCGTCTACCCGGTTAACCCGGCCGCCCGGGCGGTCTGCGGCGTGCCCGCGTTCCCGGCGCTGTTGTCGGTTCCCGAGCCCGTCGACCTGGCCGTGGTCGCGGTTCCCGCAGCTGCTGTCCCCGCCGTGATCGACGAGGCCGCCTCGGTTGGCGTGCGCGCCGTCACCATCATTACCGCGGGCTTCGGCGAGACAGGGCGATCCGGTGCCGCGGTGGAGACCGAGATGCTGAGCGTGGCCCGACGGCACGGGATGCGGATCGTCGGCCCGAACTGCCTGGGCGTGGCGAACACCGATCCGGAAGTCCGGATGAACGCCACCTTCGCCTTCGCCGAACCGTTGCCCGGGGGGCGGCTGGCCTTGATCTCGCAGTCCGGCGCGGTCGGGGTCGTGCTCGGCGAGCAGACCCGCGCCGCGGGCCTGGGCCTGTCGGCCTTCGTGTCGGTCGGGAACAAGCTCGACGTGAGCCCGAACGACCTGTTGTGCTTCTTCGAGCACGACGACCGGACCTCGGTGATCGCGCTGTACCTGGAGTCGCTGGGCAACCCGCGCAAGTTCGCCCGCATCGCCCGGCGGGTCGGTGCGACCAAGCCGATCGTGGCGCTGAAGGCGGGCCGGACATCGGCAGGCGCCCGGGGTGCCCGCTCGCATACCGCGGCCGCGGCGACCCCGGAGGTGACCGTCGCCGCCCTGCTGCGCAGCGCGGGGGTCATCAAGGTCGACCGGTTGGAGGAGCTGCTGGACGTCTCGGCCATCTTGCTGGCCG
>Ga0302325_10008878_pt1 | contig 22059 bp, 14 predicted proteins | sample Palsa_T0_2_FD_201948 | JGI IMG/M metagenome (GOLD analysis project Ga0302325, IMG submission 201948) | Peat permafrost microbial communities from Stordalen Mire near Abisko, Sweden - Palsa_T0_2 | ecosystem: Environmental > Terrestrial > Soil > Palsa > Peat permafrost | place: Sweden: Abisko...
CGAGTTTTCCGCGGATGCGCCGATCAACACACACCCGGCGGTAGTGAAAGCGGTAGTCGAAGAGCTCGAAGCGCGCGGCGCCGCGAGGGTGCTGGTCGCCGAAGGCCCAGGCCACCGCCGGGCAACGCTCGACCTGGCGGCCGCCGCCGGGTATTTCGATTTCTTTCCCAATCTGGAATCGCGATTCGTGGACCTGAATCTCGGTGATGTGACGCGGGTCGTGATGGTTTCGCCGCAATCGCACCTCCGTGAGATCTATCTCCCCAACACGGTGCTTGGGTGCGATCTGCTGGTCTCGCTCGCCAAGCTGAAGACGCATCACTGGGTGGGCGCGACGCTCGCCATGAAGAACCTCTTCGGCCTGGTGCCGGGCGCGATCTACGGATGGCCGAAGAATGTGCTGCATTGGGCCGGCATTCCCGAATGCATCGCCGACCTTCATAACCTTTTTCCACGCCAGTTTTCGGTGGTTGACGGCATTGAGGGCATGGAAGGCGATGGCCCGATCCTCGGTCAAAAGAAGCTGGCCGGCGTTATGGTTGCCGGCCGCGACCCGATCAGTGTGGACGCCACCTGTTGCCGCCTCATGGGGATTGAGCCGGAGCGGATCAAGTATCTGCAGTTGGCGGGCGGATCCCGAATTGCCGAAGCATCCATTCTGCAAGTGGCAGAACCCTGGCGGCCCCTCCGGCAATGGTTCGCTCTCCCGCCAGGGATGGATCGCCTCCGCGCCGATTGAGACCCTCGCGGGCGTTGCCGATGAAATTATCGAATTCTTCGTGGCGCCAGCCGAGGCCGCGCAGGGCCTCGAACGCCCCGATAATCCGGGCCGGCATCTTCGCTCTCGGCCGCCGCGAGGTTGAGATAGGCGAGAGGGCGGCTAACGGGCTAGCGCTGAGAGCGCCATAAGCGGTCACTAACGACCGGAGCGCCACAGGCGCTCGAGGCTGATCGGGCCGCCACCGGCCGCAGCCAGGTACAGAAACAAAAAGCAATAGAAAACAGCCAACTCGCCCCCGTTGCCGATCGGCCAGAATCCATGCGGCGCGTGCTGGAGGAAGTAGGCCGACGCCATCTCGCCCGACAGAAGGAGCGCCACGGGCCGGGTGAACAAACCGAGCAAGATGAAAAGGCCCCCAAACAACTCGAGCGTACCGGCCACGAGCAGCAGCGGCGGGAGATGAGACATCGGGTGCGCCGAAGGGGGAAAGTGGAGCAGCTTCTGTCCGCCGTGCTCCATGAAGAGGAATGCGGCGACCATCCGCAGAATACTGAGCGCCCAGGGAGCAGCTCCAGACTTCCAGAAGTTTTGCTTCATTTGCGCATCTCCCTGTCTCTCAACGCATTTTATCCGAGCGGTTCGAAGCGTTAGTAGCCCGATGAGGGAGTTCGCGAAGAGTGAACTTGGGCTGTAGCTCAGTCCGAGACCATCCACTCTCCGGGCAAAATGGGGCGCGTCCGCGGCAATACTCCGCGATGGGCCGCCAGACCCACTAACAACAGCGCGCCGGCAAAGACACCCAGCTTCACCAGGGTCGCCGTGTGCGTGAGCGGTAGCGTTTTCCAAGCAGCCAGCAGAAGCAGCTGCGCCAGCGTGGCCGCCCATACCGAGCCGTAGAAGTACCGCCGTTCCGTGCCTTCGCCCTTGGTCGAGGGCCCCACGCGAGGCAACGCGCCTACGGCGCCCAGCAGCAGAATCGTCCCGCACAGCGGCAGGTAGGCATACTGGTAGATCTGCTTCATGTACCACACGCCGGTCGCCGCCGCGACGATGAGGCCGCTCAAGTTGAGCAGCGCAAAGCTCAGCGCGGCGTTCCAGGCGAACGTGTAGCACACACGCCGGTAAAGCGGATTCGGCTTGTCCTCATCGAAGCGCAGGATATAGGGGCACGGCTCGAGGCCAGGCAAGCGCCCGCGCAGACCGGCCACGCCTGTACCGGCTGCGACCGCCGCCAGCCACGCCAGGTTACTCCACCCTAATCCACGCGCAAACAGGGAGAACGTCAGAGGTCCGGGCGCCAGAAAAAACACAAAGATCCATATGGGCCAGTGCGCCAGCCGATAGAGAGGCGTGTTCCGCTCCCGTATGGGCCGCGCCTGGGCGTATTCGACCTTCCCGCTGTATCCCATGCGCGTGAGTCTCGCAGAGTAGCCTAGGGCGCGTCAATATGGGGATAATGGAGTTAAAGGGTGGAGTTGAGCCATGGCCGAGCGCATCGAGATCAATCCAGCGGTCATGCAGGGCAAACCCGTAATTCGTGGGACCCGCGTGCCAGTGGAGCTTTTGCTCCGCAAGCTTGCCGAGGGTGCGACGACCGCAGATCTTCTGGATGCACACCCCCGGTTGAGCGCAGATGATATCCGGGCGGTCTCGGGCCTGATTGAGGCCGAGTAAGCCCCTACAACGCCAGCGTCCCTTTTACCCAACGTAAGCTGGCTTCCAGGTCGTCCCGCTCGCGCTTGGCCTGGTCCGGGGTTTCCCACGGCTCGTCCGCTCTCGGCTTCCCGCGCTCGGCGAGGGCCAGGAAACGCTCAAACTCCCAGGCCGGGATGTCCCGGTACGCATCCCAGAACTTGGGGTCGCGGAAGGGAAGTTTCCTGGGCCCGAAGACGATGCATTCGAGCGACATCGCCCGGCCCGGGCAGAGTTGCGCGTATTTGCGCACATAACTCTCGATATCTACGTTGCCTTCGCCCATCCGGACCCAGGTGACGGCCGCACCCTCCGGCGTCAGCCAGACGGCGGAATCGCGCACGTGGCTGGTCAATACATAAGGATGCAGAACGTCGAGGGCGGCGTGGGGGTCCTCCAGCGTCCAAAGCGGGTTTCCGGAATCGAGGCACGCGCCGACGAAGTCCGGGCCAGCCTCTTCGATCAGGCCTTTCAACTCGGGGCTCTGCATGTCGCCGGCGTGGTTTTCGATGGCGATCCGGACGCCGGCGTCCTGGGCGCGGCTGCGCACCGCCCGCAGCACCTGCGCCGTGGCTTCGATGTGGCGTGAAAGCGGACCGGGTGTGCGGTCATCGGCACTGCCCAACACCGCGCGGACCAGGCGTGACCCGATGGTTTGCGCCGCCTGAATCATCCGGGTAAGCTGCTGCTCGGCTGTGCCTTCCTTGGCATCGAACATCTTCGAAGTGGGGCAGATCGAGCGCATGCCGATCTCGATCTCGATGGAGCGCTCTTCGGCGTAGCGGCGCACCTTGCGCAGATGCTCGGGTTCCAGACCGCCGAGAAAGCGAATCTCGGAAAAGTGGACGACGCGGGCGCTCTGGGCGGCGCAGTAATCCAGATATTGGAAGGCGGTCCACTGGGCGGAGCGGAGACTGAAGAGGTCGATACCGAGTTTTACGGGTGGCATGGGCGTGGATGAGAGTAACTGGGGCGCGGCTGCGGCGCTGGCGGAGGTGAGGAGCCAATCGCGTCGGGTCATTCAGGCTTGATGCTAGCAAGACGCAACCAGGCCTGGAGGTTCGCCAGCGAGTAGCTCGCAATCAAGAAGCGACCCGCGTCCATGACGCTTGGATTCTAACTAGCTACTTTGGAACACACAAACTTGGTTTTCGAAAAGAAGGTCGCGCTTACTTCGGGCGCGGTTGAGTTACACAATGACGGGCGAATCGAGGTGATTGTTTTTTAATGGCGGCGAAGAACGAAATCACTTGCAAGCTAACACGGTTGCTCTAGAGTGGAATCAACATGGAGCCTCTCCTGCGATTTCTCTCACGCCATCGATGGATGGCGATGGTGGGAGCGCTGCTTGCCGTTGCCGCCGCGTGGAGCGTCTCTGCGCTTTGGCGCGCCCAAATCACGCTGGAAAAAGCCGCAATCGAAGTGCGCGGCAGCTCTGAACTGCCTTTTTCGTTTGAGCCGGCGGCGAATTACGCCAACACGCGTTTCGAGGTGGTATCGGCTCCGGCGGACTTTCGCACGGCGGCACCCTTCGACGGAGACTTATTCGTTGGCGGCAAATCCGGATTGTTCCGGTATTCGTCCGATGGCGCACTCAAGCAGACCTGGCTGGCGGGCCGCGAACTGCCGGCAGCCGAGCTGACTGCGCTGGCCGTGCGGCGCGGTATCGGCTCGCCGGAACTCTGGATCGCCACCAACGGCGCAGGCGCGGTGGCGTTCGATGGCCACTCGTTTCGCCAGTTGCTGCCGGCTGAGGCGGGTTACCGGAAGATCACGGCGTTACTGGCGCTTTCCGGCGGCCGAATGCTGCTCGGAACAGCCGAGCATGGCCTCTTGGTCACGGACGCCGTTACCCTCCGGCAGTTCCATCCGCTCTTCGCAAAGACCCAAGTAACCGCCCTCGGCGGTAATGAGGACGAGCTCTGGATCGGCACGCGCGGCGCGGGCGCGTATCTGTGGAAGGCGGGCCGGAGCCGGCAGTTTCTGACAGAACTCGCGGATCCCCAGGTGCTCAGCATCGCAACGGCTCCCGGGCGCGCCTGGCTGGGAACGGCGCTCGGCGTCAGAGAGATTCGCGAGGATGGGCCGGCAGGCGACAGTCATTTCGCTCGCACATGGGCCCAGGGAACATTCGCCCAGGCGCTGGCCCTGGATGAATCAAGCCACCGGCTGGTGATCGGAACGTTGAATGAGGGCGTCTTTCAAGTGCCGCTTGACGCGGTGGTTCCCCGGCCCAGGCCACAGAGCGGCGAGCAACGCTCGGCCGATGAGGCGCCTGTCGAAAGCCTTCTGATCACGCCGGACGGCGTGGTTGCGGTGACGCCACAAGCCATCTCCTTAGTTGCAACACGCAAGACGCTGGTGGCAAGCTCCGGAGCCCAGTTGGCGGACGGCCACATTGCCGCTCTGCTGGCGGATAGCGAAGGCCGGTTGTGGGTGGGCTATTTCGACCGCGGCCTCGATCTGATCAGCCCGCGCGATGCCTTGCCACGGCATTGGGAAGACGATCGCCTGTTTTGTGTCAACCGGATTCGCGAGAGCGCCACGGGAACGGTGGCGGTGGCAACGGCGAACGGCTTGGCGCTGTTTGACTCGGGTGGGCGGCTCGCGCAAGTGCTCGATCGCAAAAGCGGTTTAATTGCCAGCCATGTGACCGATGTGCTGTTCCGCCGCGGCGATTCCGGCGAACCGTCGATGGCGGTGGCGACGCCGGCGGGCATTAGTTTCGTAGAAGGCGGCTCGGTGACGAGTATCTACGCTTTCCACGGACTAGTGAATAATCACGTGTACACGCTGGCCGAACGCGAGGATGGGATTCTGGCCGGCACGTTGGGCGGCTTCTCGCTGCTCAAGAACGGCATGGTGACGGCGAGCTTCACGACCGCCAATTCCGGACTGAAGCAGAACTGGATTAGGGCGTCGGCAAGCGAGGGTGGGACGACGTACCTGGGAACTTACGGGGCGGGCGTCATCCAGTTGCGGGCGGAGGGGGCGCTCGAAGCGTACGAGACGGTAGAGCGGCGGAACGAGCGGGTAGAGATCAATCCCAATGCGCTGCTAGTGACTCGACACGCGGTATATGCGGGCACCGCCGGGCTTGGGCTTGCCGTGCTGCCGCGTGGCGCCGGACGCTGGCATTACGTGCGGCAGGGCTTGCCATCGCTGAATGTTACGGCCCTGGCCGCGCGAGACGGCATTCTCTATGCCGGAACAGACAACGGATTGCGCAGGATTAGAGAAGAAGAGATCCCATGAGGACGGGGCATTACGGAGGCGGTGTGAAGGTGTCAGGGATGTTGTCATCGAGGTTGTCATCGATCTGGCGGCGCAGGGCGGCAGGAGCTGCGCTGCCGGGATGTCTCTTACTCTTGGCGCAGGCGAGTCTATGGGGCGATAGCTGGCAGATTACGCCCACAAACAGCCCGGTGCCGAATACGAAGCCCCTGGAAGTGGCCGAGTTTCAAGCCGCGATCCGCATTGACGGCGGTCATGCGGTGGTCTCGGTGCGGGAGGTTTTTCGAAGCCATGCCGACAACATGCTGGAGGGAACGTTCAGCGCCGCGTTGCCGGGCGACGCCGCGGTTTCCGACTTCGCGGTGTGGGATGAAGTGGTTCGGATACCGGGCGTGATCCTCGAGCGCAAACGCGCCGAGGAGTTGTACGAACAGATCCGTAACATGGCGATCGATCCGGGCCTGCTCGAATCGGGCGAGATCACGGAGAGCAATGCCACGGGCGAGGCCAAGCGCAGCGCGGAGTTCACTGCCAAAATAGTGCCGATTGCCGCGCAGGGCTACAAACGCATCGAGCTCGAGTACCGGCAGACCGTAGCGGTGGATCGACTGGCAAGCGCGTTCGTGTTCCCTCTAAGGCCGGCGAGTAACCAGGTTCTTTCGGTAGACAACCTGAGCTTCCGCGTGGAAATCGACAGCCTTCAGGAGATCAGCGGGTTCCAGGCGACTGCCAATGCCTTCCCGTTAAAGATCGTCAAGCAAGACGCCCATCAGGTTGTGGCCACTTACGAGGCCACCGACGCCCGTATTTCGAGCGATCTGGCATTTCGCTGGAAGGTGGCAAGTGACCCAAAGCCGCAAGTGAATGCGTATCGCGACCCGCCGTCGGGCGATCCGGGATTCTTCGAGGCTTCCGTGATCACACCGGCTCCCGTCAAAATCGCCCCGGCGAACGGCGAAAACGCGGCTGCGCGGACTGTGTTGGTTCTCTTTGATACCTCGCTTTCGATGCTGTGGGACAAACTCGCGCGCAGTTTTCAGGCGCTCGAAGCGACGCTGCGCGCGTTGACCCCGGCTGACCGCTTCAACGTTCTGGTCTTCAATTCGGAGGCGACGCCTGTGACGCCTGAGCCGGTGCCAGCCACCACTCAGAACATCGCGATGGCGCTCGATCGCGTGCGTGCCTCGACCTTGCGCGGCGGCACCAACCTCGAGAAGGCGCTCGACTGGGCGCTGAACCAGTCGCGAGCGGGAAACACTTCGACGGTGCTCTTGAGCGATGGGGATATGACGGAGGGAACGGTGCTTCCGGCGAAGCTGGGCGCGTGGTTCGATGTCGCCTGGAAAGCGAAACCGGCGGAACAGCGCCCGCACCTTTATGTGCTGGCCATCGGCGACGATGCGAATGTCCGGTTCCTCGAACGGCTGGCTTCGCATGGCGGAGCATTCGAGCAGGTGCGTTCGACCGAGGCGCTGGAATTTAAACTGCAATCGTTTGTGGGAAAGATCGGCCTGGCTCCCTACGATGCGCTTACATTGAACGCGACTCCGGCTCGCAACTTCGATCTGGTTTACCGGATCGAGAAAAGCTCGTACCCCGAATCTAAAGCGTCCTGGGTCGGCGAATACAAGGCGCCCGGCGCCGCCACCTTTGTAGTGAATGCGAGCTATGCGGGCAAAAGTCTGCCGGCGCAAACGCAAAACGTCAAACTGCCCGCGAGTGACACCCAGCACGCCTACCTGCCCGCCACCTGGGCTCGAGCGCGCGTAGATGCGCTGCTTGAAAAGATCGATCGGGAAGGTGAGGATGCCGCGACCATTGCCGAAATCATTCGCTTGTCGAGAAAGTACAAGTTCGTGACACCCTACACGTCATTCCTGGCGGCCCCGCGCTCGTTGCTTCGCCCGCGGCTGATCCGGCCCGGCGATCCGGTGCTCCGAGTGCGGACCGACCCGTCGGTGGTTTCGGTGATCGCGCTCTTTCCGTTTGGCTTGACGAAGCCGCTGCGCTACTTGAAGGAAGAGGACATCTGGCAGACACGCTTTTTAGCGCCAGCCGATCTTGCCGACGGCGTCTACACGGTCCGCCTGATCCTGCGCGACAGAGAAGGCCGGGTGGCGCGCGAGAACAAGACGTTCCTGATTTCGAGCCAGCCGCCGCTGGTGCGCGCGACGCTCGACCGGAATCGCGCGCGGCCCGGCGAAACGATTAACCTGACTGTGCGCGCTTCTCAGACAACCCGGCTGATCACCGCGCGGCTATATGGCGCTGAGCCGGTCTCGCTGAGATGGAGCGAAGACGCAAAATCGAGTACCGGCGCGTTGACGGTGCCCGCTTCTCTCGCCGCGGGCCGCTATTCGATACATGTCACGGCCGAAGATGCGGCACATAACGTCAGCCATCAGGAGGTGCCGCTTGACGTTCTTCCGTGATCGTTCCAGCAGCATCAAGAATGAGCCAACACCAAGTTGCGGAAGTCCGCGTCCGCTCCCTGACGGTCGCGGTTCCGTGCAAGCCACCGACAGCACTGAACCGCGCGCGTCAGCAAGCGGATGGCTGATCCGCGTTCATCGGCGTTCATCGGCGGCTAAGAATTGTGTTCCGTGGCCTCTTCACCAAGTGGCTAAGCTTCCCGGCTCGCGCCGGCTGATACGATGGGCAGCGCTCGCCTTGGTTGCCGGCTCGTTCCTTACCGTCCGCGCGGCCCTCACGCCGTGGGCTGAAAACGTGGCGAGTGGAACGGCGCTGGAGGCGGCTTTCTTCCGCTTGATGCACCTACCCGCGGGCGATGTATTGGCGCGGCGCCCGCCCGCCGAATCGCGCGATGCGTTAACCGGCCTGACGGCGAAGTCTCCGCAGCAGGCGGATTTATACGCCCTGAGAGCGCAGGAAGAAGAACGCTTGCTCGACCCGGCCGCAGCGGAAGCCGACTGGAGGAAGGCCGCGGATCTGGCTACCGATAAGGCCGCGGCATTCCTCGATCTGGCTCATTTCTATCACCGGCACGCGCAGCCGCAGCTGGAATTCGATGCGCTGCTCAAAGCCGCCGCGGAGCCATCGCCGGCGCGCGAGCGGTTCACGCAGCCGGAGGCGACCACTTCCTTCGGGGCTTTTTCGGAAGCGCGAAAATTGGTTGCGGATGCCCGGCTCGGCCACGAAGCCGAAGCACGACTGTACACGGCGTGGATGAATCGGTGGCCTCAGGAATCGGTGATTGCGGCGAATTACTTCGAGGCATTAATCTCCGCGAAGCGAGCGCAGGACGCCCAAGCGCTGCTCGACGCGTATCAGCAGCAGCATCCCGACGATGAAGAGTTTCGCGTGATCGGCCGGGCCGAACTCGCCGGGCTGACGCAAGGCGCCGGGCAGGAACTGGCCGTTTACGACAAGGAATTTACTCCTTTGTGGCCGGAGCGGTTGAGCGCTCGCTATTATCAGCTTCTTTCGGATCGCCACCTGCTCCGGACATTCCTCGCCAAAGCCCGGTCGCAGGCTGTGGCGCAGCCCGCGTCGATCGAGCCTGCGTTGCGCATTTATTTTTACTATGAGCGGGAGAAGAAACCTGAACTGGCCGAGGTCGCGCTGCTCGAGTTTGCCACCCGCCACGACGCCGCACATGCTGCGTGGAACGCGGCCGACCTGCGAACGCTCGGGTTGCTGTTTGAGCGAGTGCGCGACTACGATGAGGCCGCTCGCGCCTGGTATTCGCTCTATTCGCTGGATAGTGCCGGCGAGGCGCGTCCCCTCGGGCTGGCGAAGCTGGCTCGGTTGCTGCTTCTGGTTCCCGAACAGAGCCTGCGCCTCGGAAACCGCGACCTCAGTCTGTACGCAAATATCGGCCGGATGGATCGCCACCCCGGCTTCCTGAATGGCATTCTGTCGCTGGCTTTGAACTCGACCTATCCCAACGCGGCGTACAGCACACAAAGCAGCACGGCGGTTTCTTACTTCCATCGCGCGGCGGCTTCCGATTTGATTGAACGGCTGAAGACGGAGACACCGCAGTCGCCACTGTTGCCGGCATTGAGTTCGCAATTGCTGGCCGCTTATGCGGTATATGGCGAGTACGATGCGATCATTTCACGCGCGCCCGATTTTCTCAGCCGCTACGCTACAGCTCCGGAAGCGGTCGACGTGGCACTCCTGCTGGGAGACGCGTACCACGACAAGAACGAGAAGGCGAGGTTTAACACTAAAGACACCGCGGCGATAGCTGCGTACCAGAAAAACGAACAGGCGGAGTTTGCGCTTTATGACCGGCTACTGGCCGAGTATGCGGCGCGTAGCGAGCACATCCCGCTTGGACCGTCTGAGTCGGACGCCGGTGTGCCACCGGAGCCAGTTGAAGCGCAGGCGTCCACCGAACAGCCTGGTCGCGCTGCGGAAGCGGGCGCCGGCGCGACGGTCGAGCGGCTGGACAAACTGAAGGGTCAGCAAAACACCAGCACGGTTCGGTCGATGGCCTACGAACGAATACTGGACCGCTACTTGTCGCGGCTCACGGAATCCCACCGGCTGCCCGATGCGCTGGCGCTTTACCGCCGTGAGATCGACCACAATCCGGATGACCCAGGCCTGTACGAAAGGCTGGCGGCGTTTGTGGAACAGAACAAGTTCGACAGCGAAATCGAGCCACTCTACCGCAATGCGATGAACCGCTTCGGCGATTCCGAGTGGGCGTCGAAGCTGGCCCGTTATTACTTGCGCACGAAACGCAGTCAGGATTATCGCGCTTTGGTGGAGCGGCTCGCTGCCGTATTCACGGGCAGTGAGCTCGAGAGCTTCCTGCAGCGTGTCCCGCCCAACGCGGGATTGAACGACCAGTTCGCAGTCAGCATCAACGAATTTGCCCATCAGAAGTTTCCGCACAATCTGACGTTTGTTCGCAACCTCCTCGGCCACTACAACAATACGCGGAGCACGGCGCGAAGTCCCGTAAAATATGCCGCGCTTTTGCGCGAGACCTGGTTCTACGCGCCGGATCTACGAGCGCAGTTTTTCGCGATGATGGTTGCGAGCGGGCATCTGGCAGCCGAGCTGGCGGCTTTGCCGAAACCCGAAGACGCCGTCAAGCAGGGCAATCTGGCGGCGCTCGAATATGCGGCCGAAGGCCATGCCTGGCTGACGCGTTATGAGCTTGCCGCGCCGGAGTTCGCCGCAGTGGCCCAATTGTCGCCAGGCGATGCCCAGGAATCCGATCGCGCCATCTCGATCCACCGCTCGCTGGCTGATTCCGTACCGGGCTCGTTCGAGCGCGCCATCGCGTTAGCGGCAGACGCGGCACGGCGTGACGCTTCCAACCACGAAGCCATTACTCGCATTGGCGAGATCTATGCCGATCGCGAACAATACGCCAAAGCCGCGCCCTACTGGAACCAATTGGCGACGCTTGCGCCTGGATCGGCGGAGGGTTATCTCGAATCGGCTACCGTCTTCTGGGACTACTTTCAATTCGATGACGCGTTGCGGCTGATCCGTCTGGGCCGAACCACGCTCGATGAACCCGCTCGATACTCCTATGAAGCGGGCGCGATCTACGAGAACAAGAACGATCTGGCGCGAGCGATCGTCGAGTACATTCAGGGCGTCGTGAGCTTCGGCGACGATGAGTCGCAGCGGCGCCTGATCAAGCTCGGCCGCCGGAAGACGACGCACGATCTGGTGGAAACGAAAACCATCGCCGCTCTCGCAGCGGGCGGCACGCGGGCGGTGGATTTGCGCTTGGCATTGCTTGAAAACCAAGGCCGCAGCGCGGAGATCGCGCAGTTACTCGACGCCGAAGTCGATCGCGCCGCTTCCACTGAGCGTTTGGCAACGCTGCTCACGGCGGCGCGACGCTACCGTTTGGCCAGCGTCGAAGAGCACGCGCTGGCGCGTACGGTCAGCTTGTCGGCCGACCCTGTCGAAAAATTGGAAGCGCGGCTGAAGATGGCGAGCTTCCGCGAAAGCCGCAAGGACATTCCCGGGGCTGAAGCGGAGTTGACTGCGCTGCTTCGCGAAAATCCCGCCCTGCTGGGAGTACTGCGCGCAAACGTCGATTTCTTCGGCCGCACCGGGCAATTGATGAAGGCGGTTCCCGTGCTCGAGGCGGCAGCCGGGCGCGCGGTCGAGCCGTATCGGCGCGATCTGCTGGGGGAGGCGGCGGCCAAAGCGGCCGATGCGGGCGACTTTGCGGAAGCGCGGAAGGTGCTTGGGACTTTGCTGGCCGCGGATCCCTATAACGGCGATTTGCTGGCGAGCGTGGCATCGACTTATGCGCGCCAGGGCGACAACCAGACGCTGGCCTCCTTCTACCAGCAGACACTCGAGGCCATGAACCAGGCGCCGCTCGCGCCGCAAGAAAAGATCGCACGGATTGCCGCACTGCGGCGCGGATACGTGGCGGCGCTCGTCAAGCTCTCCCGTTTCCCGGAAGCTCTGGACCAATACATCGAGATTCTGAACCGGTTCCCAGAAGACGCGGCGCTGGCCAATGAGACAGCGCATTTCGCCGAGACACATAGCCTTGCCGATCGGCTGACTTCCTATTACGAGAAGACTGCCGCGGCGTCGCCGAAGGACTACCGCTGGCCGCTGGTGCTGGCGCGCGTGGACCGGGCGCTGCGGCGCTATCCGGAGGCGATTGCCGCGTTTGAGAAGGCGAGCGTAGTCCGGCCGGATCGGACTGACGTGCTGGCCGACAAAGTGGATCTCGAGGCGCGGCTGCTGCGTTTTGAAGACGCCCTGAAAACCAACCAGCGCCTCTATGAACTGAGCTATCACGACACACGTTATCTGGCTGCGCAAGCGGAACTGCACGCTCGGCTGGGCCACCGGCAGGACGCCGTGAAGCTGCTTCGCCAGGCCTACCTCGACAGCCGGCAGAAAAGTTTTGAGAACTATGCGCTGGTGGCGCGGCAACTCGCGGTTTGGAACCTCGATGACGATGCGAAGGCGGCGTGGGAAGAAGGGCTTCCGCTGATTGCCGGCAAAGAAATTGGGTACGCTTCGGAATTCGGCGAGTATTTGCAATTATTGACCCTCCTCCGGCAATGGAATCAGGCGTTGGACAAAGCGGCGGCCGCGGACACCATGGTGGGATTTGGCCACGCGCACCAGTGGGCGGAAGCCGTAGGCACGACGATTGCCACTTACTATGCGCCGGAAGAGAAGGCCCAAGTGGCGCAGGCGATCGCGGCCAACAAGCTGCCGCGGGTCGTGAATACCGCCGGCCTTTTGCGCGCTGCCGGCTTGAATGATCTGTTGGCGCGGCGGCTGTACGCGGATCTCAGCGCGAAACCCCTCGACAATGCCCTGCGCGAGCAACTGCTCACGCTCGAAAGCGGCCAGCTGCGGTACGCCGCGCTCGGGCAGCAATTCGAAGCGCTCAGGAAGTTAGTGGCCGGCCACCGCGAGCGAATTGCGTATACGGCGGAGCTGGTGCGAATTTACCATGCAGATGGAGATGACGCAGAGGAGCTGCGCGCCTATGATGATTTGAACCAGCTGGCTGATATCGAACGTCAGGCCACTCTCATCGCCCCGTCGCCTGCCCACTATGGAGACCACATCCGCTTCAATGACCGTGGCCGCCTCATAGCCGCTTATCTGATTGCAAATACCGACGAGCCGCGCGCGTTTGCGGCGCTGAGAGTGGCTGCGCCTCCAGCCCCGAAACTCTGGGATCCAGCTTACGAGGCGCTCACCGGCGTCTACTGGAACTCGGCCCGGCCTGAAGTGAAAGACGCATTCACGCTGTTGATGGGCCCGCGCACGGTGGCCGAGCAGCTTGCGCAAAAGTCCGCATGGGACCAACACCTGACCCAGGGCGCGTGGTACTACTACGCCGCGCGTTATGGCGAATACCGGATGGGCCAGAAGCAGAACGGCGCGGATTATTTGCCGGCGGCGCTCGAAGGTTCGGCGGCGGCATCGAATCGCTACATCGAGCTCGGCGAGGTCTACCGCGATCATGGCCACTCCGATGAGGCACGGGTGCAGTTTCAGACCGCGCTTCAGTTAAGCCCACAACGGCCGGAGATCGTAGATCGCATGGCGCAAGTGGATTGGGAGACCGGGAAGAAAGCGCAGGCAATCGATGAATGGAAACAAGCGTTCGATCTGCTGCGAGCCTGGGTGCTGAACGGTAGGATCCAGCCGGCTTTTTGGGCGACGGCGCGGAAGATTCTGATCGAGGCCAACCGGAATCGCATCGTGAAGGACATCAAGCCTGCCGCGGACGCGCTCTTGGCGCAGTACATCCGCATTAACGGCGGGTACAACCTGATGCCGTTCCTCAACGGAATCCTGACCGGCCCGCCGGACCGCGACGCCGCAGTCGCATGGGTGATTGAAATCACGCGGGACCCGAAAGCCGCCGATGTGCTCAATGAGCTTCTTTCTTCGCCCTTGCTGACGGTCGCCGACAAGGATACGATCTTCCGTGAACAGTTGCAGCGGGCCGAGGCGCGGGAGGGCCGGCCGAACCTCGGTGAGGAAGCTTACCCGTCTTCGATCGCGGTTGCTGTGGCCTACGCGCAATACCTGGACGCGAACCACCGCTACCAGGAAGCCTGGCAGCTTCTCAACGAAATAAAGGGCTCGGCCGGAACGCTTCTTCAACCCTCGGATGATTTTCTTCACGCGGCCGCGCTCAGCGGGCACATGGAGTCGCTCCTCGCTGAATATGCGCGTGAGCCCGACAAAGCGCCGCTTGACGCTTTGCTGAGGCTGGTCAGCCGTCTCCAGGAGGAAAGGCACGTCAAGGAGGCCGATCAGGTGCTCGAGTTCGTTTATTCGACTCAATTGGCGCAGGAGGCGCCACCAGTGACGGCGTATTTCGGCATGGCCGCTTTGCGATTGGAAGAGAAGCGCAATGACGAAGCGCTGGCCTTGCTCAGAGACGTCACGCTCAGCGTCGGCGCGCCGTTTGAAAATCTGGCGCAGGCGGCGAGTCTGTTGGAGCGATCCGGCCTGAAGGCCGAGGCAGCCGCCTACGCCGCGGAGCTGCACAAGGCGATGCCCTGGAACGAGGGGGCAGCCTTAGCGGCGGCGCGGCTCAGCGATTCGCGCGCCGATCTCGATCGCCTCCGGAAACAGAATGAGGCCACGTACCCGACGCGAGTTGAGGCAGCCAAGGCTCTGCGCGCGATGCACTCGGCCATGGCCGGTCCCGGTGAATTGGACTTGCTCACCCAGGAGCGCATTCAGCCCGCACAAGCGGAGCTGCCCTACGCCTCGGATGTGCGCGTGGCCGCGGCCGCACAAACCACCGATGCGGCGGCGCAAGTGAAACTCCTGATGGAAGCCATTGCGATTCGTCCGGAAATGACCGCGCCGCGCAGGGATCTGGCTCAAGCGGCGTTGGGGGCTAAGCGCGACCGGCTGGCGGTGGTCGCTTTCGAGAGTTCGTCGGGCGCGCCCTCCTTCAGGAGGCGGCGATACATCGCGAATGAGATTGCCAGCGGGTCCTCGCTGTCCGATGCGGAGCGCGATCTGACCGAAGAGGCCGCCAATGCCTATCGCCGGCTTCAGGAACCTCAGCAAGCACTTTCGCTTTACTCGCGAGTACTGGCGAGCTCGCCGCCCACCGGCCAGCGCAAGAGAGTGGAACAAGCGCGCGATGCCATATCCGCGCAAATGCGCCTGAACGCGGCGAATCAGCTGCGGGCGCCGCTACTGTTGCCGGCCATCGAGCAGCCGGGAATCGTGCGGCCGCGATTGAGCACGCCGCCGCCGCTTGATGCCGGCACCGAACAGCCCAACGAAGAGGGGGGTAGCGCACGATGACACGCCTCCGCGAATCACATTGCAGGGTCGCACTGCGGGTGGGAATCTGCGGCGCGGCCGGAGCCTTGCTGGTGGCAGGCGGCCTCTGGCTGCGGGCACAATTGGCGCCCGCCGATCGGCCCATGAGCTCACTGGTTCCGCCAGGCGCCTTGCTCTATCTCGAATCGCCCGATTTCGGATCTCTGCTGTCGCGTTGGAATGCGTCAGCGGAAAAGAAAGCATGGATCGCCAGCGACAACTACAGTGTTCTTTCCCGTTCACGGCTGCTTGGCAGGCTGCAGCAGGCGCAGGGTGAGTTTCAGACAGCGGCGGGTGTTTCTCCCGAGATGCAGTTGCTCACTCAGTTAGCGGGCAAGCAGAGTGCATTGGCGATTTACGATCTCAGCAATTTGAAGCTCGTGTATGTTACCCGCCTGCCGGAGAAGAGGCTCGATGCCAATGCGCTTTGGCAGCAACGGCCGAAGTTCGAGCAGCGCCAGGTGGCCGGAATCGATTTCTTCCACCATACCGACGGCGGCCGCACGACGGCGTTCGCCAGCAAGGGAGACTACTTTGTGGTGGCGACTGATTTGGATCTCATGGCGCAAGCCTTGACCCTGCTGGCCGAACAGCCGGCACCGTCGCTGGCGAACGAAGCCTGGTTCCGCGACGTCGTGACGAACAATGAGAACCTTGCGAGCGCGACCGGGGGGTCGCGCGCGGACGAGGGCGTCCGCCCCACGTCGGGGCCAGCGCTCCGGTTGGTCTTCAATATGGAGCAACTGGTGGGCACGCCGCAATTCCGAACTTATTGGATCCAGCGAAACGTGACCGAGATGAAGCAGTACCGCGCCGGAATATGCGACCTGTACGAATCGGCAAACGCGTTCACCGAGAAGCGGGTCTTGTTGCGAAAAGCGCCTGCTGCTCAGACAACTGACGATCAGGCGGTTTCGCGCCTTCTGGCCTACGCTCCCGACCGCCGGTCGTTCTATCAAGCTTGGGCCGACCCCAGTGAGAAACGGCTGCGCGACATGCTGGTCCAGACGCTCACCGGCGAAACCGTCGCCGCGCCCAACGAAGCGCTGTACGCCCCGACGGTGACCACTGATGTGAACGCCATCGGAACGCCCTCCGACCTCGAAACGCGAATCGACGAAGCTCCGGCGAAGCCCGGGACACTTGCCGCAATCGATCCGGTGGTCGATGCTCTGATGGCGCTGAAACCGATCGCCGCGCTGCAGATTCAGGGAACCACGGAAACGGCTGACCGCGTGTTTATCGTGCCGCAGAGCACGCTGGTGTTGCAATTCGCCGCGGCCAACCGAGATGCCGTGGAAGCGGCGCTGGCGCCGTTGCTCCAGGCGCTGGTCTTTGGCGGGTCTTCCACCTGGCAGCGGACGCCCGCTGCGACATCGTTTGGTTCCATCGAGCCGCTGGCCGTGACCGCGGGAGGCCCAGGTGTGTTCATCCTCTCGCGCGGGCCATCGCTGGCCGAAAGCGCGGGTTCGAATCGCCCTGCCGCTACGGTGGCGCTGACCTACGCGGCCGGATACAATCACTCACTGGCTTTCGCACCTTATCGCCGGCTGTTTGGCACGATTGAGCCGAAAGAGCAGAACGAGCCACCCTTCTTCACGGGCAACGTAGGAAGCCTTGCGGCGTCGCTGCCGCGGCTGGAGTCTATGCGGATTCGCTCGTTCGAGGCGCAATCCGCGTTGACGGAGGAAGTGGTATACCAACTCAAGTAATGGCTCGTTGCGAAGTAACGGGTCCGACCAGGCATAACATGAGTAAGTGACGCGCCGCAGTTTTCACGTCCGAATGCTCGGAAGCCTAATGGCGTCCCGAGCGCGCTGTAGCGCGGAACCGAAGACTGAGCAACTGCGCTACCTGGCGCTCGAGTCGCCGTCGCCCACGCCGGTCGAGGTGTGGCCGGAACAGGATCGCGGGGCCGCTAGTTTCGGGTCGCTGCTGAAACCGTTCCTAGTTGTCGCCTACGGCCAAACGCACGAATCGTATCCAACCGTCATCTGCCGCGGCGCGGCCTCGGGATGCTGGTCCCAAAAGGGGCATGGCCGCCAGACGTTGATTCCGGCGCTGGCTAATTCCTGCAACCGGTATTTCCTTGCGCTGAGCCGGGCAGTGGAGCCCGCGGCTCTTCGCGGCGTTTGTCTGGAATACCGCTTGGCCGAGCCGCTCGCCGGATCTACCGAGTTCGATTTCATTGGTCTCGGTGACGGTTGGCCGCAGACTCCCGGCGCCGTGCTCGAGGCGTTTCATCGGTTGGTGCAGACGCGATCGAACCGTTCCGTGAAACTCGCGCTCGAGGGCATGCGCCTGTGCGCCCAGCTCGGAACTGCGAAGGAGGCGCACCTGGATTGCTTCGCGAAAACGGGCACAGCGCCCTGCCGTCATCACCGCGTGGCGTCCGGCGACGGCTATGCGATGTTGATCTATCCGATGGATACGCCGCGCATCATTCTACTGGCGATGAAACACGGGACAACCGGCGCCCACACTGCGGCGCTCGCCGGAGAGCTGTTGCGCGACTCGTTCCACATCGGCCATCGCGCATGAGCCACCCGGTCCATCGCCGCTTTCTGTTTCGGGCTTTCGTCGGACTATGCTGCTCGCCGCGCGCATTCGCGAACGATGGAGAGGTCTCGGTGAAGGTGCTGGGGCTGCTGCAACCGCGTCTTATTGTTCTGGCGCCCTGGGGGAACGATCGTCTGCGCGTCTCCTCAGCGGGGCAGTCACAGATTCTTGAGGGAACCCAGACGCTCCGCGTCACAGCGCACACGGCCCCACTCGAGGTCTCCGCCGCCGGTGGAGGACCCGCGCATTTCGCGTTGTCGATTCCCGGCGTGATTCGCCGCCAATACTTTGGAGCGCTCACGATTGCCTCGGCCACATTACAGATCCTCAATTCGGTGATTTCGATGCCGCTTGAGGTCGCCGTCTCTTCGATTGCCGGCGCGGAACTGCCGCCCAGCGCCGCACCACTCGCCTCGTTGAGCGCGCAGGCGGTAGTCGCCCGATCGTTCCTCATTGGCGCCGGCAGGCGCCATAGCGGCGCCGATTTCTGTGATACCACGCATTGCCAATTCCTGCGCTCGCCGGCCGAACCGGAGTCAAAGACGGGCCAAGCCGTGCGCGAGACAGCCGGGCTGATTCTCGAGTCGGAAGGTCGCGCATTGGCGGCGAGCTATTCAGCGGCTTGCGGCGGCTTCACGGAAGCTGCGAGCAACGACGGCTACCTCTTTCAGCGCGTGCCCTGCGAAGTCTGCCAGCGCCTGGGGGCGCCGCGCCGCGGCCATGGCTTGGGTCTTTGTCAAGTGGGAGCAATGGCACTGGCGCGAGAAGGATGGAACTGGCAGCGAATCCTTGCCAAATATTATCCGGGGGCGATTATTGCGCCGCTCGATCAGCGTGGCTGAGTCGGTTGTGTGCGCTAGAAGCAGCTCGTGCTGCCATGCCGAAAAGCCGAGACGAATCTCGGCTCTGCAGGCTTGACAGCCCGCGCCACAGAGTCGCCACGACGCCAGTACTAGCATTGATTAGGTGCACGAGCTTTCCATCGTCTGCAGTGTGGTTGAATCCGTGCAGGAAGCACTTCGAGAGAGAAAAGTGGAACGGGTCGAGGCCGTGAATCTGCGTGTGGGCGCGCTGAGCGGCGTGCTGGAAGACGCGCTGCTTTTCAGCTATGAGATCGCGACGCAGGGAACGCTGCTCGAAGGGTCGGTGCTGCGCATTGAGCGCGTGCCCGTGCGGGTCTATTGCGCCGGTTGTGAACAGGAGTCGGAACTCGCGAGCGTACAATCGTTCCGCTGCCCTCGCTGCCAGGAGTTGACCGCGGACATCCGGAGCGGCCGCGAGTTGGAGATAAAATCCATAGAGATCGACGAGGTCGAGTGAGCGCGCGTATTGTTGAACTGCGACAGGGCATTCTGAAGAAGAACGACGTTCTTGCGGGGGATCTGCGCCTGCGATTCCACGCCGCTGGTTTGTTGGCGGTCAACCTGGTTTCGAGCCCCGGAGCAGGAAAGACGACATTCCTGCGCGGCACGCTGCTCGAGCTGCATCGAGCGGGACGCCGCGTGGCGGCGCTGGTGGGAGACCTGGAGACCGACAACGATGCGCGAAAGCTGGCTGAAAGCGGCGCGCCTGTCCGCCAGATCAACACGCATGGCTGCTGTCACCTCGAAGCCGAGATGATCGGCAATCATCTGGGCGACTGGCGGCTCGATGACCTGGAATTCCTATTTATCGAAAACGTGGGCAACCTGGTGTGTCCGGCGAGCTTTGACCTGGGCGAGGATCTTCGCGTGGCTTTGCTCTCCGTCGCCGAAGGCGAAGACAAGCCGCTCAAATATCCGACTGTTTTCAATTCAGCCGATGTCGCGATGATCACGAAAATGGATTTAGCCGAAGCGTGCGAATTCGATCGCAACAAGGCTCGCGCCAATATCTGCGAGATTCGCCCGGGAGTCCGGATCTTCGAGACCTCGGCAAAAACAGGTTTGGGAATGGCGGAGTGGCTCGATTTTCTGAACAGCGAATTGGGCCGCAGACGCGCCGGAGCGCCGGTCTCCTAGGTGTCGCCCGTACCCGAGGTTCTCGAATCTCACTGGAGGGCATCATCGTCGGGTGACTCTTTCTTCAAAATGCGGTAAATGTCGCGCTTGCCGTGCAGGATGCGAATGACCCTCACCGTGTCCGCTCGAACTGCATAGAAGATGAGGAACGCCTCGAACCCTTTAACCAGCCAGACCCGCAATCCCTTCAAGGCCGGGTTTCTGAGACCTTGGCGCTCCCATATGCGGCATGAGCGACAGCTGCTGCACCGACTCCTCGACTGCATCCACGAACCGGAACGCGGCATCGGGCGCGTCCTGCTCGACCAGATACCAGCGGAATTGCCGGATGATGTCGTCGCGCGCCTTGAGGCGAATAACTGGATTCACGGCCGTTTCCGCGGCTTGTGCTTCGCGGCGATGTCACGCGCTTCCGCTTTGAGACCTTTCCAGAACTCCCGCGTCATCGGGATATCGCCCCCGCCCGCCAAGCCCTCCAGCAGCAGCGTCTCCAGCCGCGCGTCTTCTTCTTCCTTCTGGGCGTCGCGCAACAGTGAGCGGAAGTATTCGCTCACATTGCCATAGCCCTTGGTGGCCATCTGCTGGTCGATGAACGCCTTCAGGGATTCGGGAAGCGAGATTGTTACGGTTGTCATGGAGCCTCCTCTAACTGTTTCTTTACCTCGGTTTCATTTCCTATGGCTTGGCGCAACCTCTTAACTGTTCACAATAGATAATAGCAAGGGGAACGGGTGTGAACGCCTGCTATGAATGAGGTGCGCGGTCCCCTTCAGTTCCAAGTTGCCCAGACGCAATTGTCCCAGTGCTCCCCGCGCCGGGAGTTATCATTCTTGTGACAGCTTTCAGCGTCTCCCACTATGCCATTCTCGCGTCGCCAGATACTTCTCTCGAGTCTCGCAGCTTCTCTCCTCCCCAAAGCCGCTGAGTCCGCTGCTGCAAAAATGATCACGCTCTCGCCGCAGCCGCTGGATCTCGAGATGCCCGTCGACGCCTTCATCGACGAAATCACCCCGGTCGAAAACTTCTTCGTTCGCAGCCACACTTATATTCCCAAGGTCGAACTCGCCGAATGGAAGCTCACGATCGATGGCGTCGTAGAAAAGCCCATCGTCTTGACCTTCGACCATCTCAAGCAGATGCCCCGCACGGAACTCATCAGTGTTCTCGAGTGCGCCGGGAATGGCCGCAGCTTCTACTCGCCTCGCGTGGCCGGGGCCCAATGGCGCTTCGGCGCCGTCGGATGCGCCCGCTGGACCGGCGTGCGCCTGCGCGACGTTCTTGACAAAGTGGGATTGAAGTCCAGCGCAACCCAACTTCTGCTGAATGGCGCCGACGTCCCGCTCGGGAAAATGCCGGCTTTCCAGCGCACCATTACTGTCGCCAAAGCACTCGATCGCGACACGCTGCTTGCGTACGAAATGAATGGCGAGCCTTTGACGGCCGAGCACGGCTTCCCTTTGCGCTTGATTACGCCCGGTTGGGCCAGCGATTCGTGGGTGAAGTGGCTTCAGCACATCGAAGTTCTGGATCACGAATTCGAAGGCTTCTGGATGAAGACCGCCTACCGCCATCCGAAGATGTCCGTAGCCCCAGGCGCAATCGTCGAGGCGAAAGACATGATTCCTGTTACGGACCTCAAAGTGAAGTCTGTGATCGCTCATCCCGGCGATTGGGCAAAGCCGGGCAAAATCGCCATCGCCGGTGTTGCGTGGTCGAACGCGAGCCCCGTCACCAAGGTGGACGTCTCAACCGACGCTGGGAAAACCTGGTCCGAAGCAAAGCTGATCGGTCAAGGCACCCGGTATGGGTTCCGCAAGTGGACTTATACCTGGAAAGCGGGGGAAGGCCAGCATACGCTGATCTCCCGGGCCACGAATGCCAAGGGAGAATCGCAGCCGCTGGAGCAGGAGTGGAATCCCTCCGGCTACTTGTGGAGCGTCGCGCAGCCGCGGCCCGTTCTGATTTCCGCAACCGAGCCGCCGCGCGAGACGACTGAGACTCCGAAGCGAGAGCTTCCCGGCGGTTACACCGCTTCCTGCTTCGGCTGCCATGACGAACACATGATGC
>Ga0302325_10008881_pt1 | contig 22053 bp, 18 predicted proteins | sample Palsa_T0_2_FD_201948 | JGI IMG/M metagenome (GOLD analysis project Ga0302325, IMG submission 201948) | Peat permafrost microbial communities from Stordalen Mire near Abisko, Sweden - Palsa_T0_2 | ecosystem: Environmental > Terrestrial > Soil > Palsa > Peat permafrost | place: Sweden: Abisko...
GGTCGGGGCAGAGGGATTTGAACCCCCGACCCTCTGCTCCCAAAGCAGATGCGCTACCAGACTGCGCCATGCCCCGCGCTCAAACTTCCCGAGGCGCCCCCACCGCTATCGAGCACGGCGGGGCGCGCATCATACGAACCGCTCTCAGCAGCGTCAATTTACCGGAAATCGGCGCCCCGGGTACTGCAGGGCCGCTGCCGTGCCACACTAAGGCTATGACAGCGCGTTTAATCGACGGCAAGGCAATCGCCCAAAGCCTCAAGCAATCGGTCGCGGCTGGCGTGCAACGCCTGCTGGCCGCCGGCAAGCGTCGGCCCGGACTCGCGGTGGTGCTGGTCGGCCACAATTCGGCCTCCGAGATCTACGTGCGCAACAAGCGCCGGGCCTGCGCTGAGGTTGGCGTGCATTCGATCGCGCACGATCTGCCGGCCGACAGCGCTGAAACACAACTGCTCGCGCTCGTGCACGCGCTGAATATGGATCCGGCGATCGATGGCATCCTCGTGCAGTTGCCGTTGCCGCCGCAGATTCACGCTCGAGCCATCATCGAGGCCATCGATCCGGCCAAGGATGTGGATGGCTTTCACCCCTACAATCTTGGGCGCCTGTTGCAGCGTGAACCCCTGCTGCGCCCGTGCACGCCCTACGGCATCGTGCGGATGCTCGAACACGTGGGTATCGGGATGCAGGGGATGGAGGCGGTCGTAGTCGGCGCCTCCAACATCGTTGGCCGCCCGATGGCGCTCGAGTTGTTGCTGGCCGGAGCCACGACCACGGTCTGCCATACGCGCACGCGCGACCTCGCGGCTCACGTAGCGCGCGCGGAGCTGCTCGTAGTGGCCACGGGTCGGCCGCAGATCGTGCCAGGAGAATGGATCCGTCCCGGTGCGGTCGTAGTCGATGTGGGGATCAACCGGCTGCCGGACGGCAGATTCGTCGGCGACGTCGGATTCGACGCCGCCGCGCAGCGCGCCGCGTGGATCACGCCCGTGCCCGGCGGGGTCGGTCCGATGACAGTGGCGGTGCTGATGCACAACGCGCTCGAGGCCAGCGCGCGGCGCCAGGGATTCAAAATCGCCGACTGAGGTACAGACTCGGGGCAAACATCGTGTACCACTCCACCGGATCGCCATTCTGCGGATCCGAAGGCAGCAGCTTATCGCGCTGCAGGCGCTGGAATACGCGCGTATCGAACGACAGGTCCCAATGCGGCAGCAGATCGCGCCACTGCACGCCGGCGCCGAAATAATAGCCCTGTGCAGGTGTGGGCGCCGAGTAGCGCGCAAAGCCGAAGAAGGCGCCCAGTGCCAGGTGCCGATCCAGCCGATAGCGATAATCAAGCAGGCGCAGCGCGAGCATGGCGCCGTGGAAATCGTCCAGCTCGGCGCGTACGCCCAGATCCGCATTGTCGGTGACGGCGCGGCGCACACCGAGCCCCAGGTGCGGCGAGATCACGTCCCGAGCCTGCAGCGGCGCGGCTTCCTGCGCGGCGCTAAAGCCGCCCAGATCCAGCCCAAGGCCGCCCCCGCTCACACCGATATCGACGAATCGCTCCAGTCCCAGACCTGCCGTCACATCCTCATCGTCCTGGTCCGGCCCGGATTCCTCATCGGTGTTCGCGCTGTGCTCGAAGCGATACGGATCCCCGCCGTCGAAGCGCACAAATGCGGACAGCCGCGCGAAGCTGCTGTCGAATGAATCGCGGCCCGCGTCGATCTCGAGCCCGCGCGTGTAACCATTGCGCGGCTGCGAGTACTCCAGCGTCACCATGTCGGCGCGATGGTAGGACTCGCCCAGGTAGTTTTGATTTTGCAGCGTGCGCAAGCGCACATAGAGGCTATCGCCCGAGCGCAGCGGCCAGCCGAGGCTCGCCATTTCGGACTGCGCGCCCACGGCGTTGGCGAACGTGCGCCAGTCCGCGCCCCAGTTGCCAAGGACGTAGCCATTGACGGTCAGACCGTCGAGCCAGACGTAGTCGGTATACCAGCCGTTCTGCCATTCCGAGGCCTCCAGCGTCAGATCAAAGCGATCGAGCAGTTCCGGAAAATGCAGGCCGACTGACAGGTCGGTTTGGTGGAAGGCATAGAATTCGCCATGCAGCGTGTCGCGCCCCGCATACTCCACGTAAGCTTCAAACGGCGAGCGCGTCGGAAAAGTGTAGGCACTCGTGATTGACACGGCTCGATTGCTGAAGCGGCTGTCCAGATCCGGGGCGCCCGCGGCGGTGTTGGCCAGGCTGGTTGACTTGAGCAGATTATCAAAGAAATCACTGAACGAGCCCGGCCGGCCGCCGCCGCCAAACTGCCAGAGGCTGTTGATCGAGAAGGCCCAGCCCCCGCCCGGCTCCAGACCGAGGTGCGCTCCTGCAAGGCGCGGATAGCCGGCCGTGTCCACGCCTTGCCACAGGATATCGTGCGAGTAGCTCATGCGCGCCAGGAAGAACTCGTACTGCAAACCCAGCGCGCCCATGGGGCGCGGGTTGGACAACGTAATCGAGGGTAGCGTCGGCGCCTCGGTGCTGATCAGCATGCTGCTGTCGGTCATTGGCGAGAGCCAGTGATCTCGGTAGCCGGCATCGAGCTGGATATATTGATTGCCCGTGCTCAACATCGTGCCGTCCGGATTGAACCGTCCGTCGGGGCCGCCATAGGCGACGCCACCGGCGGTGAGCAGCAGATGATCGTACGGACGCACGAACGCAACGACTGAGCCATCCCAGGGCGCATCGGCGCGCTCGCCACGCTGATTGGGCAGGGTCGTGTCGCCGTGCCCGGCTGCAACCTCTATGCTGCCCTCGCTGACTCCCGCATTACCGAAATAAAGATCCAGATAGCCTCTGACACGCCGGCACAGCACCGCGTCGCGCAGACAGGCTTTCGGCAAGGCTTCGAGCACCGCGTCGATCGGCACCGGGCGCTTCAGGATCGCGCGCCCGCCCAGCACCAGCACGCGCTCGACCTCGCGCTCGATCTCCGGCGAGAGATTCAGCGGCAGGTAAGGACTGGTGCCGCTGGCCTGCGCGCTCACGCTGAACAGCCACAAGGCGCCGGCGCCGATAAGCCGCGTGAGGGCGGCGACAGCGCCGCGGCAGTTGCGCTTCACGCTCGCAACTCGGCCGACGTGTCGGTACTTGGCGCGAGCGCTCGATACCTCAGGGTCTGCCAGGGTGGGGTTTCAAGCGGTACTGGAATGCTGTCGGCGATATGCTCAGGCTTGGCGATGGCGTGCCGCATGCTCTCAGGATTATAGATGATGCCGCCGACCTGCCGGATGCGCTCGCGCAGCGAGCCTTCGAGACGGCCGGCGCGATGGTAGCCAATGAAGCCGGCGTGGTAAGCGCGCGGCCGGTACGGATAGGCAATAGGACGTCGTTCCCCTTGCGCCTCCTGCACGCGACGAATCAGTCCATCCTGCTCGACGTAGCCGGCGCCGATCTGGCTAGAGGGGAAATGGCGCGCGCAGTAGTGCGCAGGGTCCTGAAAGTATTCGCGCCGCACATGCGGTGCAATCAATTGTGTGATAACGGAGCGCTCAAAACACACGCCGAGGGAGCAGTAATCGAGCGTGGTGCGGTAGTAGAGCCGCGGGTCATCGCTGACTGGCACGGCGCGATTGGTATTGCGGGTCGAGAGCGAGCAGAACAATTGCGGCTCGTCCGCCTGCACCGCGTAGTGCCAGCGGAAGAAATCCTGCGCCACGATGATGTCCTCTTCGATCATGAACACGTAGGCCCGTGCGCGCGCCGCAGCCAGCAGGTAGCCGGTCAGCACGTTGGAGCTCTGCTTGGTGCGACGATAAGGACAGCGCGGCGGCACATCGATCTCGCTGTCGCGAAGCCGCGCGGCGAATTCGCTGATGACCTCGAGAATGGCTGGGTCATGACCATGATCGGGCCGGAAAATCACCTGCAACTGCTCGATACCCTCGGCCTGGGTCAGGTTCTCGAGGCAGTGCCAGAGGAACTCAGGACGGCGCCAGCACGGAATCAGCACCACATCGCGCGTGCGCTCACGGGCCACGGCGCTCGATCTCATGGCGCTCGAGTGCTGCACGGCCGAGCTCGATCGATTCAGGGAACACACACATCTCGTAATGGCGCAGGCGCTTGTACACCGCGTAGCTCGCCGCGAGCTGCGCCGCGGCCAGCCCGCGCGCGCCGTCCAGGCAGGCCAGCCGCAGGATGTAATCCTTCAGAAACGTCCCCAGAAATATCAACGGTGTGCCCCAGAGCGTTCGCCTGCGCCCGTGCGCCGTCCACTCCCGTGCCCGCAGTTCGGCGTAATAAATATCCTTGAGCATGCGCTGCACCAGTGTCGGCGTGTAGGCATGCCAGAGCGGCTCGCGCATCGTCACGGCAGGCCCTTGAAAACGCAGCGCTTCGTGCACGATAGCACTACTCCATTGCGCTCGCTCACGGTGATAGATGCGCTCGATGCGCTCGCGGGCCAGGGGTCGATACCAGCGCATGCGCGCGCCCATGAACCAAGCCGTGCGGCGCAGGAACGCGCCCGCATAGGACGACTCGAGCAGCGCCGGCACGCGCCCCTCGAGCTCGCGTTGCAGCTCGGCAGACAGCCATTCATCGGCATCGAGAAACAGGATCCACGGATGGCGCGCCTGTGCGGTGGCGAAACGGCGCTGCGGGCCAAAGCCAAGCCAGCTCTGCGTCACGACGCGCGCGCCATGCGCCTGCGCGATCTCGAGCGTGGCATCGCTACTGCCGCAATCGATGACGAGCTTCTCATCGGCAAACGGCACGCTATCCAGACAGCGCGCGATGTTGAGCTCCTCATTGCAGGTCAACACCAGCAGGCTCAAGGGCAAGCGCGCGCTGCCGCTCATCGCTGCGCCTGCTGCGCAGGTGCGAGCGCTCCAAGCTCGAGCAGCGCGCGCGCGATGCGGCCGGCAAAACCCCGCTTGTTCGACAGGAACCAATTGCGCGCGGCATCGCCGATGGTCTCCAGCTCGCTCTGCGGCAGCGCGAGGGCGCGCTCAACCGAGCGCTCCAGGGCGCGCTCGTCAAAACGATACAGGCAGGCGAGATTGTGTAGGCCGGCGCTGCGGGCTTCGACCAGCAGCCCGCGTTGCGCATCGATGAGCTCGTTCATCGGTGGTGCATCGCAGGTCAGCGTCACGGCGCGCGTGCTCATGGCCTCGACGATATAGTGGCCCCAGCCCTCGGCCTCGGAAGTACACAGGTGATAGCGATGCGAGTTCTGCAGCGAGCGCAACGCATCATCACTGAGGTAGCCGCGATGCAGGATGATGTTGGCCGCGAGCGCTTGCTCGCCCGTGTGCCCGGCGAGGTCCTGCACAATCGTCAGCGGCGGCCATTCGGCGTGGCGCTGCCAGAGCGCGAGCAGGCGGTCTGTGCCCTTGAGCGGGCTGCGCCCGGCGAGATGGAAAAATCGCGGCTCGCGAGCGATCTGCGGCCAATAGCGCTCTTCGCTATCGAATCCGATCCATGAGCTCGAACAGCCCCGCGCGGCGAACAATGCCTGGGCATAGCTGGTTTTGGCCCAGATCCGATCGATGCACGGCAGAAACGCGACATCGCGCCGATCGAACCACTCCGGGTTGGGCACCACGATATTACAGCGCGCCTCGTGCAGAAACTGCGGCCACACGTGCTCGAGCATGATGTTGAGGTCATAGCGCGCGCAGCGTAAGCGCTCGCGTGCCGCGAACGGCAAGCGCCGCAGCCGCGCGGCGAGCCTGGTCCAGACCCCGCGCCGGCGCTTGCGGTCAGCGCGCTCGCAGGCCCGGCGCGTAACCTCGCAACCGGCTGCTGCCAGCGCCGCGGCCAGCAAATCGAAATCGCGCGACAGACCCACGCCATTGGCCTTGCCGATCAATCGTACCGTTGCCGCCTCAGGCATACGAAGCGCGCGCGCGCTCGGCGATCAGCGTGCTGTAGACGCCGATGATCGCCGGACTGACGTTCTTGATGTAATGCGCGCTCAGATCCGGTCTGTAGCGCTGGTGCGGGGCGGCGCTGTGGCGGCGAAGCATGGCCGCCAATGCCGCCGCATCGTCAATTGGAAAGAGCTCCCCACCGTACTGCTCGATCAGCTCGCGCGGCCCCAAGGCAGTCGAGCCGATCACCGGCAGCCCGGCATCAAAGGCCTCCAGTAGCACGAGCGACAAGGGCTCGCGCCGCGACGGACAGACAAACAAATCGAACGCCTGATAGTAGTCCTTGATGTTCTGGCGAAATCCGGGCATCTGCATATTGGGTCCGAGCAGGCGCTCGAGCCGGGCGCGCTCGCGGCCCTCACCGAAGATAACGAGCCGCGCATCGGGTAGATCGGCGAGCCGAAATGCCTCGATCAGCGTATCGAGTCCTTTGCTCTGGGCGAGCCGGGCCACCGCGCCGACCAGAAACTGGCCAGGTGCGACGCCGAGCTCGGCTCGCAGCGCGGCGATCTCGCTGGCCGGCAGCCGGCGATGCGCGGTGTAGGGCTGATCGAGCTTGAACACACGGCCGCGGTAGCTGGAAGGAATCTCGCGCACCTGCCAATCGGCGATGCAGATGAGCCCGTCGAGCTCAAAGAAGTGACGGCCATTGGCGCTGATATGCAGTGTCGCGACCGCGGGCGCGCTGGCGTGGGCGCGCGCCACCAGGCGCGCCGAGCGGCGCAGGTGCGTGTGAATGATCTCGGGTCGGAAGGCTCGGATATGGCGCGCGAGCGAGCGCTGCGTTCCCCACCAGCGCGGCAGCGTGGCGAGTTGCACGCGCGATGAGAGCGCATCCACGATGGATGAGCCAAATCGGCTGCGATGATCGCTGCGCACGAGCAATGTTACCTCATGCTCATTGGCCTGGAAGCTGGCCAGTTCCGCCGCGTAGCGCTCGGAGCCGGCAAAGCCGCGCGAGAGGATGAGGTGCATGATGCGCATGAATGAATGATTTGCGGTGCCGAATCGGCGCGCATCAGCTGCGCTTCCAGAGCGTGCCACCGTCCGGTTGATCCTCGAGTACGACACCCGCGACTGCCAGCTCATCGCGAATCCGATCCGCCGCCGCGAACTGGCGGCTGGCCCGCGCAGCCAGCCGCTCGGCGATCAATGCCTGGATGCGCTCCTCGTCGAGCGCCTGCTCAGCCAGCGCTGAGCTCAGGCGAAACCATTGTTCGGGCTCCACGCGCAGCAGTCCGATCAAGCGCCCGAGCCTGAGCAACTCAGCCGCGAGCTGCGCGGCGAGCTCAGTGCGCCCCTGAGCACGCGCGGTGTTGAGCTCGCGGGCCAGGGCGTGCAACACCGTCAGCGCCTCCGGAGTATTGAAATCATCATCCAGCGCGGCTTCGAAGCGCGCGCTGTGTTCGCTGTGCGCGCTCGCGGGTGCGGGCTCGACGCCGCGCAGCGCCGTATACAGTCGCGTCAAGTACGCATCGGCCTGCTCCAGCGGCGCCGGCCCGTAGTTGATCGGGCCGCGGTAATGGCTCGCCAGCAGGAAGGCGCGCAATACTTCGGGATGACGCAGTCGCGGCAACAGCTCGCGCACGGTGAAGAAATTGCCCAGCGACTTGGACATCTTCTCGTTGTCGATATTGAGAAAGCCGTTGTGCATCCAGATATTGACGAACGGCTCCTGGTACGCGGCGCACGATTGTGCGATCTCGTTCTCGTGATGCGGAAACATCAGATCGATGCCCCCGCCGTGCAGATCGAAATGATGGCCCAGCAGCGCCGTAGACATGACGGAGCATTCGATGTGCCAGCCCGGCCGGCCCGCTCCCCAGGGCGAGGGCCACGCTGGCTCGCCCTGCTTGGCGGCCTTCCAAAGCACGAAATCCAGCGGATCGCGCTTGGCCGTATCGACCTCGACACGCGCGCCGGCACGCAGGTCGGCCAGGCGCTTGCCCGATAGGCGGCCGTACTGAGGGAATTTTGTCACCGCGTACAGCACGTCGCCCTGCTCGCCCAGGTAGGCATAGCCGCGCTCGATCAGCCGCTCGATCATCGAGATGATACCGGTTACGTGCTCGGTGGCCCGCGGCTCGTGATCGGGCGGCTCGATCGCGAGGGCTGCGAAATCCTCCTGCATCGCCTGGATGAAGCGGCTCGTGAGCGTCTCGATGGGCTCATTGCTCTCGGCGGCGCGGCGGATGATCTTGTCATCGATGTCGGTGATATTGCGCACGTAGGTCACCTGCAGCCCGCGGTAGCGCAGCCAGCGGCGTATCACGTCAAAGGCCACGTAGCAGCGCGCATGACCCACGTGGCAGTAGTCGTAGACCGTGACGCCGCAGACATACAGTCCGGCGCGGCCCGGGTGCAGCGGACGAAACTCCTCTTTCTGTCCGCTCAGCGTATTGTAGATTCGCAGCATCGCGCCTCGCCCCTCGCCGCTGGCGCGCTCAGGAGCGCGCGTGCGCGAACTGCAGCAGCCGTTCGCGCACGCGCTGTGCCGGCATTGCCGCCAGCAACGGCGCGAGCTCCGGGCCATGCAGGCGGCCGGTCAGCGCGGCGCGCAAGGGCATGAACAGCGCCTTGCCGTTGCGGCCCGTGGCCCCGCGCAAAGAGGCCAGATCGGCGCGCTCGTGTACGGCGCCGGCGGCCGCGGAGAAAAAATCCGGCCCAGCCTCCTGCGCGGCGCGCAGCGCCGGCTCTTCGAACGACAGCGCCTCGCCGAAGATGATCTGTTGCCAGAGCCGGGCATCTTCGGCCAGTACCACGTTAGGCAACACCGCCGCGATGAACGCGCTCGCCTGCGCCTCATCGAGGCCGGGCGGCAGCGCCCAGGCAAGCCAGTCGCGCGCCTCCTGCGCTGACAGCGCACGCACCCACTGGCTCTGCCAATGACGCAACTGCGCGAGCTCAAAATGCGCGGGTGCGCGCTGCAGATGCCGCAGCTCGAAGTTCTGCGCCATCTGCTCGAGCGTCAAGGGCTGATTGATGGGCGTGGAGTGCCCTAAGCGAAACAGGTGATTGCATACCGCCGCTGGCGCGTAGCCGGCTTCGCGCAATTCACGCAGGCTCAGGTCGCCATGGCGCTTGGACAACGGCGTACCGTCCGCGCCCAGCAGCAGCGAGACGTGCCCGTACAGCGGCGGCGGCATATCCAGGGCCGCGAGCAGCAGCCGCTGGCGCGGGGTGTTGGACAGATGATCTTCGCCCCGCAGCACGTGACTGACCTGCATGAGCGCGTCATCCACGGCATTACAGAAAAAGAAAGCCGCGCTGCCATCGGCCCGTCGTACCACGAAATCCCCGATATCGTCGGTCAGATAGCTCTGCGCGCCGTACACGAGATCCTGAAACTCCAGGCGCTGACCCAGCGGCACCCGAAAGCGCAGGCTCGGGCGCAGCCCCTGCGCGCGCCGCTGCGCGATCTCCGGTGTACTCAGATCGCGGCAGGTGCCGGCGTAGCGCGGCGGCCGGCCGGCTGCCAGTTGGGCGCGCCGCGACATGTCCAGCTCCAGCGGCGTGCAAAAGCAGGCGTAGACCCACTGCGAGCGCTGGAGCTGCTCGAAGTAGCGATCATAGATCGAGCCGCGCTGCGACTGGCGGTAGGGAGCATACGCTCCGGGCCGATCCGGGCCCTCATCCCAATGCAGTCCCAACCAGGACAGATCCGTGCACAGCGCCTCGACAAAGCGCTCCTGCGTACGCTCGCTGTCGGTATCCTCGATGCGCAGCACGAAGCGGCCCCCCTGAGCGCGCGCGAGCAGATAGTTGAACAGCGCCATGCGTGCATTTCCCAGATGCAGCTCGCCGCTGGGGCTCGGCGCAAAACGCGTCACGACGGGACTTGCGGTCATCCGTACAATGTAGCCTAAATCATCAGATACGAGCGATACGAGTGAGCACGCTGTTCGTCTCCGATCTACATCTGGATGCACTGGACCCCGCGGTCGGGGCGCAGTTCATCGATTTCCTCGAGACTCGGGCTGCCAGCGCCGATGCGCTCTACATCCTCGGGGATCTGTTCGAGTCCTGGGTCGGAGACGATGATGAGGACGCGCATCGGCGGCAGATCTGCGACGCGCTGCGCGCGCTCAGCGCGCGCGGCGTACCTTGCTACGTCATGCACGGCAATCGCGACTTTCTGCTCCAGCAAGGCTTCGAGCGCCTCAGCGGCGCACGACTGCTCGTCGACCCCGTGGTGATTGATCTGCACGGCGAGCGCGCGCTGCTCACGCACGGTGACGCCCTGTGCACGGCGGATCGGCCCTATCAGTTGCTGCGCGCCGTAGTACGGCAGCCGACCTGGCAGCGACGGTTCCTGCGACTGCCCTTGCGCGTGCGTCGCCGCCTCGCAGAGCAAGCACGCGCGGGCAGCCGGCGTCATACGCGCAAGAGCGCAGGCGAGATCATGGATGTCGATGCGCGCGCGGTGCAGGCGGCCATGCGCGCCTGCGACGTGCATTTGCTGATCCACGGCCATACCCACCGGCCGGCTGTGCATGAGTTCGAGCTCGACGGCGCACCGGCGCGCCGTATCGTGCTCGGGGCCTGGCATGAGCACGGCAGTTGTCTGAGCTGGCAGCGCGGACAGTTCAGGCTCGAGGAATTGCCACGGGCGGCGCCCGCCGCGGCGATGGTTCACCCGGCGGCCTAAACAGCCGCCGCGGCGCTTTAGGCCATGGCCCCCTTTGTCAGCCAGGCCCGGCGCGCGGCCTGAATCGCGCGCATCGCCTCATCAGCACTGCTGAAGCGCTCGTTCGGGTGCTTGGCCAGCATCAGATCGAGCAACGGCTGCAGATCGGCCAGCGGCTCGGGCAATGGCGGGGTCGGTGTGTTGCGGTGCATGTAGATCACCGCCATCGGATTCTCCGCCAGGTACGGCTTGCGCGTGGTCAGCATCTCAAACAGCATGATCCCGAGGCTGTACAGGTCGCTGCGCGCGTCCAGATCCTGGCCATGGCCCTGCTCCGGGCTCATGTAGTGCGGCGTACCGAAGATCATGCCGGTATCGGTGATGTCGTAGTCGAGCGCCTCGTGCTTGGCCAAGCCGAAATCGATCAGTGCGATCTGTCCGTCCGTGCGCAGCATCACGTTGCCGGGCTTCAGGTCCCGGTGCAGTATGCCCGCCGAGTGCAGAGCCGTCAGGGCGCGCGCAATCTGCGCTGCAACCTCGAGTGCCTCGGAGGGCGAGATGCCGGCGCGCATGCGACGGCGCAGATCGCCGCGCTGGAAGTACTCCATCGCCAGGTACGCGTGATCGTCGGCCACGCCGAGCTCGTAGAGGCGCACGATGTTGGGATGGTGCACGCGCTGCGCAATCTCATACTCCTGCAGGAAGCGCGCGAACACCTGATCGATGCCGCTCTCATCACGCCGCGAGGGAGTGACCTTGAGCACCACGAGCGTGCCGGCTTTCTCGCTCTCCGCCACATAGAGCTGCGACACCGAGCCACGCGCCAGCAGCCGCGCGCGCCGATACTCCGGGATCCGCGCTTCGCCAAAGCGGCGCGAATCGACGGCCTCCGGGGAAATGCGCCAGTCGGCCAGCTCGCGCCGATGATCGCGTCCAGCCGCCTCGAGCAGCGCCAGAAAATGCCCGTGATTGATATGCTCTTTAATGACCACGCCATAGGCGCCGGCGTCCATCGCGCGCGCGTGCAGCTTCGCATCGTCGCGGCCGAGCATGAAGATGACCGGCGCGAATCCGTGCCGCGAGCGCAGCTCGTGCAGCGTCGCTATGCCATCGTCATCCTCCGAGGAGGCGGCGAGCAGTACGGCGTCGTAGCCCTGGGCGAGGAATTCCGGCGGCAGCGGCCCGCGCTGCAGCGGCGGATGCGCGCTGATCTGCACCTCCGGCCACTTGCAGCTCAAGTGATGGCGCAGCAGCGTGCGCACTTTAGGATCTTCTTCTACCAGCAATAGCCGCATGCGCGAGGCCTGTCTTGTTGAAGCGAGCGCACGGCGCGGCGCGCGCCTGATCGACTATTGCGAAGGCAATGCTCTGGGCGCGATCGATTCAAGGCGCGCCGACGGCCTTGAGCCCGCTGCGCACGAGTCGCCGGCTTCGCTCCTCGTCGGAGCGCGCGCGTTGCAGACGATCGAGATACTCGAAGGTCACATCGCCCGTCACGTACTCACCTGAGAAGCACGAGGTATCGAATTCCTCGATCTTGGCATTGTCATGCCGACAGGCGCTCACCAGATCCTCCAGATCCTGGTAGACGAGCCAGTCGGCGCCAATGAACTGCGCGATTTCCTCGACGTTGCGTCCGGCGGCCACCAGTTCGCTCGTAGCCGGCATGTCGATGCCGTAGACGTTCGGAAAGCGCACCGGCGGCGCGGCGGACGCGAAGTAGACTTTTTTGGCACCGGCCTCGCGCGCCAGCTCGATGATCTGGGCCGAGGTCGTGCCGCGTACGATCGAGTCGTCCACCAGCAGTACGTTCTTGCCGCGAAACTCCAGATCGATCGCATTGAGTTTGCGCCGTACCGAGCGCTCGCGCTGCTCCTGGCCTGGCATGATGAAGGTGCGCCCGATATAGCGGTTCTTGGTGAAGCCTTCGCGGTACTTGATGCCGAGCTTCTGCGCCATCTGCAGCGCGCTGGTGCGGCTGGTATCGGGAATCGGGATGATCACGTCGATGTCATGATCGGGATACTCGCGCATGACCTTGGCCGCGAGTTTCTCGCCCATGCGCATGCGCGCCCGATAGACCGAGATGTTGTCGAGGATCGAGTCGGGTCTGGCGAAGTAGACGTATTCGAAGATGCACGGCGTGTGGCGCACGGTGGCAACGCACTGCTGGGAATGCAGGTGGCCGTGCTCATCGATGAACACCGCCTCGCCCGGCGCCACATCGCGCACGGTCTCGAACGCCAGCATGTCCAGCGCGACGCTCTCGGAGGCCAGCATGTATTCGCTCCCGCGCGGTGTGCGCCTGGAACCCAGCACCAGCGGGCGTATGCCGTTGGGATCGCGAAAGCCCAGCACGCCGTGGCCGATCACCATCACTACCACGGCGAAACCGCCCCGGCAGCGCCGGTAGACGGCGCTGGTGGCCGCAAAAATATCTGCCGGGGTCACGCGCTGCGTGCCGACGCGCTGTAATTCCGAGGCGAATACGTTCAACAATACTTCCGAGTCGGACTCGGTATTGAGATGGCGCCGATCCTCTCGGATCAGTACTTCAGCCAGCTCCGAGGCATTGGTCAGATTGCCGTTGTGCGCAAGGCACATGCCATAGGGGGCATTGACGAAGAATGGCTGCGCCTCGGATGCGCTGTCGCAGCCCGCGGTCGGATAGCGCACGTGGCCGATGCCGACATGGCCTGCGAGCTCGAGCATGTGCTGATGCTCAAATACATCGCGCACCAGCCCCGCGCCCTTGCGCGAACACAGCCTGCCTTCGTAGGCCGTCATGATGCCGGCCGCATCCTGACCGCGGTGCTGTAGCACGGTCAGCGCGTCATAGAGGCGTTGATTGACCGCAGTTGTGCCGACGATACCGACGATGCCGCACATGTTTGGGTCTGCTACCTCGGTGCCATCAGCGCGCCGTTGTCAATTCCGGTCCGGCGTGTATTTTACGCTCGCCCACCAGCCCTCGCAGCACATTCGCGGCGCGCTCGGCATAGGGAACCAGAACTGACGCGCGCCACCACGGCTCATTCTCCAGCCGCACGGCATGACACAACATCACGAGCACGCCGACCATGACCACCCCGCGCAAGAATCCGAACACCCCGCCGAGGAAGCGGTCCGTGGCACTGAATATCGACAGGCGTACGAAATGCGAGACCAGCAGGCCTGTGAGGGTGCCGATCAGCAGCACAGCGAGGAAGATCACCGTGCGCGCAGCCCACGGTCGCACGCTCTCGGCGCTGAGCGCACCGCCCAGGTGCGATTCAATCAAGCCCGAATAGGTCCAGGCGAGCCACAGACCGATAATCCAGGTCGCGAGCGAGATGACCTCACGCAGCAGCCCGCGCAGCAGACCCGCGATGCAGGAGCTCGCGATCAGCGCGATGATGACGTAGTCAGCCCAATTCATGACGTGTGTTGGCATTGCGGCAGTCCCGATTGTAGCCTACGGGGCTCGCGACCTTAGCGCGCGTCGCGTCACGGTGCGACGATCGCGGCCGCAAAACCCTGCGTTCGCAGCCGCTGTTGCAGCGCCAGAGCCGCCGCACGATCGGCCAGGCCGGCGGCGCGCACCCGATAGGGTCCGTTGCCATCGGGATTGGCCAGACTCACTGCGAAGCCCTTGGCCTGCGCCGCGTGCACGAGGCGCTGCGCGTTGTCGCGTTGACTGAACAGCCCCAGTTGCACGCTCCAGCCCGTGGCGGCCACGTGCTCGAGCGCCTTGGGGGCAGGCGCACTGACTGGCGCGCCCCTGCTGGCCGCTGCTGCGCTGGCTGCGGGGGCCTCAGTGACGCTGCCTGGTCCGCCCGTGGATGAGCTGGGCGGGGCCGCCGGCTGGCTGGCGTGCTCGTCTGCAGGGCTCGCAGCGGCCAGCGCAGTGGACTGCAACGGTGCCGTGCGCGCCGCGCCATTGCTCAGGTCGATGGTGTAAGAGCGCAGCGGCGGCCCCTCGGCGCTGTTGCCGACGCTGGCGGCGATGTTGCCGCTCTGTCCATGAAACATCTCCGGCACCAATAGCACGATCAGTGCTACCAGTATCACCGCGCCCGTCAGCCGCTCTTTCAGGCGATGGTCCATAGCTGCAAGATTCAGTATATCCCAAGCCAACTCAGCGCCGGCCCGACCACGTGGAATGATCCGAGCACGATGATGCGATCGCGCGGCCGTGCGCGCTCGCGAGCCAGCGCGCACGCCGCCTCGACGCTGTCAGCCAGCCGCACGGGCGCGCGCAAGGCGGGCAGGCGCTGTCGCAGCGCCTCGGCGCTCAGGCCGCGCGGCTCATCGGTGATGCTCGCGAGCAGCCAGTCATCGATCACGCCATCGAGCGCGCGCGCAATGGCGGCAGCGTCCTTATCGGCCAGCATTCCAGCCACGGCGATGCTCTTGCCCTCGACATGGCGCGCTCTGAGCGCGGCGGCAAGCCCGATTGCGGCGGGCTCGTTATGCGCTACATCCAGGATCCACTCGACCTCGCCGGGCACGATCTGAAAGCGTCCGGGCAGACGCACCGCGCGCAATGCCTGCGCGACACGCTCGTGGCAGATCTCGGGCTGCTCGACCAGCAAATACAGCGCAGTCAAGGCGCTGGCGGCATTGGCGTATTGGATCGCCCCGTGCAGCTTTGGTGCCGGCAAAGCCAGCAGGCTGCGCGTGCCGGCCTGGTAGTCCCAGCTCGCCTCGGCCTCAGCTTGCCCGTCGATGCGCACGGCGAACTCGCGCCCCGCCGTGAACAGCGGGCAGCCCAGCGCCTGCGCCCGCTGCCAGACGCTGTCTGGCATCTGCGCATCGCCGAGCACGACCGGCTGGCCGGCGCGAAAGATGCCGGCCTTCTCCGCGCCAATCTGCTCGAGCGTATCGCCGAGCCAGTCGCGATGATCGAAGCCCACTGAACACAGCAGCGCGACATCGGCGTCGATGATATTGGTTGCATCCAGCCGCCCGCCCAGTCCGACCTCGAGCACGATCGCATCGACGCGCGCGTCGCGAAACACGTCGAGCGCGGCCAGCGTGCTGTACTCGAAGAAGGTCAGGCTGACCTCAGCGCGCGCCGCCTCGATGCGCTCGAATGCGCGCAGCAGCATGCCGTCGTCAACCGGGAGGCTGTCGACTTGCACGCGCTCGTTGTAGCGCACCAGATGCGGCGAGGTGAACAAACCCACGTGCAGATCGCAGGCGCGCAACAGCTCTGCCAGCACGGTGGCCGTCGAGCCCTTGCCGTTGGTGCCGCCGACTATGGCGACCGGGCAGCGCTTCTCGAGCAGTGCCAGGCGCGCGCCGACCGCGCGCACGCGCTCGAGCCCAAGCTCAATAGTTGCTCCATGCGCGCTCTGCTGATACGCCAGCGCCTCGGCCAGCGTGCGGTAGCGCACACTCAAGCCACTTGCAGGGGAGGACGCTTCTGCAGCAAACGCAATAGCTGTGCGATGCGATCGCGCATCTCGCGCCGATCCAGGATCAGATCCAGACCGCCATGCTCGAGCAGGAACTCGCTGCGCTGGAAGCCCTCCGGCAGCGTCTCGCGCACGGTCTGCTGGATCACCCTTGGGCCGGCAAAGCCGATCAGTGCGCGCGGCTCGGCAATGTTCAGATCACCCAGCATCGCCAGGCTCGCCGACACCCCGCCGGTGGTCGGATCAGTCATGACGGAGATGAACGGCAGGCCGGCTCGCGCCAGCTTGGCCAGGGCAGCGCTGGTCTTGGCCATCTGCAGCAGCGAGAGCAGCGCCTCCTGCATGCGCGCGCCGCCCGTGGCCGAGAAGCACACCAACGCGCAGCGATGCTCGATGCAGTGCTCGACCGCGCGCCGGAAGCGCTCCCCGACCACCGAGCCCATCGAGCCGCCCAGGAATTGGAACTCGAAGGCGCAGGCGACGGCCGGCTCACCATGCAGCCGTCCGGCCAGCGCGATCAGTGCATCCTGCTCACGGGTGGTCTTTTGCGCCTGCGCGAGACGGTCGCGGTAGCGCTTGCTGTCCTTGAATTTGAGCGGATCATCAGGTCTGACGCGCTCGCCGATCTCGCTGATGGGCTCCGGGTCGAGGAAAGCGCGCAGGCGCTCGCGTGCGCCGATGCGCATGTGATGGCTGCACTTGGGGCAGACGTTAAGATTGCGCTCGAGCTCGGCGCGATAGAGCACCGCGTCGCAGGCTGGGCATTTGATCCACAGCCCCTCGGGCACCGAGCGCGAGCGCCGCTCGGTCTTGATCCGCGATGGAACGATCTTTTCGAACCAGGACATCGACTCCGACCTCAAATGCCGCCGCAGTCCGGGGGCCCGATCATAGCTGAATCCGCCGCGGCTTCGGACTCAGGCAGCCCGAACTGCGGCGGGTAGTCGACGCGCCAGAGGTATAACCCCACGGCCGCGGCGGTGGCCTCTCCCAGGCTGCGCTGGCGTGACTCGAGCTGCATGCGGGCCCGCTCAGGCGGCACGCGCCGCAGGCCGATGGCCAGCAGCAGTCCCACGATATTGCGCGCCATGTGGTGCAGAAAGGCATTGGCAGTGATATCGATTGCGAGCCAATCCCCCGAGCGCTGCACGCTTAGCGCCTGTATCTGGCGTACCGTGGAGCGCGCCTGGCACTCTGCGGAACGAAAGGCGCTGAAATCGTGCTCACCAATCAGCGCGCTCGCGCCCAGCTGCATGGCCGGCAGATCCAGACTCCCGTGTACCGTCAGTGCGCGCCCCCAGGCCAGTGCCGAGCGCGTGCGTCGATTCAGGATCAGGTAGCGATAGCTGCGCGCCAGCGCGCTGTAGCGTGCGTGAAAATGGTCGGGCACCTGACAGGCCCAGCGCACGCTGATGTCGCGCGCCAGATGGGTATTGGCGCCGAGCAGCCATGCGTCCGTGGCGCGCTGAGCGCTGGTGTCGAAATGAACGACCTGGCCGCGAGCGTGCACCCCCGCATCGGTGCGGCCGGCGCAAATCAACGCGATGGGCTCGTTGGCTATGCGGCTGAGCGCGCACTGCAGCGCATCCTGCACGCTCGCAGCCCCGTTCTGCACCTGCCAGCCGCAGTAGGCGCCGCCCTGGTACTCGACGCCGGCGGCGATGCGGCGACGCATGGCCTTTCGGGGGCCAGATCAGCCCGGTAAAGTATCGATCAGGCGCCGGGCTTCCTGTTTCTGCGACACTGAGCCTTCGAGCAGAACCTCCGAGAGGATGCTGCGCGCGCCCTCCGGGTCGCCCATGTCCATGTAGGCGCGGGCCAGATCCAATTTTGTGCCTACCTCGCTCATCGTGGCCGGCTCGAGTTCCGGCAGCGGCACGTCCTCGGCCATGATCCGTTGCGTTTGCACAAAGGTGCCCTCGTTGCTGACAGGCGAGCCGACATCCAGATCCAGGCCGTTGGCGTCGTCCAGCTGCGTGGCAGATATCTTGGTGTCGCCGAGGTCCAAATCGAGATCATCGGCACTGAGCGTTCCAAGCTGCGCGGTCGCGCCGCTATCCCTCTCTTTCGATGGGTACAGCGGGGAGATCTGGGTTACTACTTCGGTCGGTGCCTCCGACTTGCCTCGCGCGCCACTCTCGGGCGGCATGGCGTTGGCAAAGTCAGTATCGGTAAAGAGCCACGTTCCCGAATCGGTCGGTGCGGCGCCCGCCAAGGTCTCATCCGCCGAGCTCTCGCGCTGCGTATCGGCGCGAGACATGAGGCGGCGCGTGTCGTCATCCAGGCCGGCGAGCATCGTCGGGGCATCGGCCGCGCTTGGCAGCTCGACCTCCTCGCCCGTGTTATCCATCGGACCCAGGTCGAGACCAAGGTCCTGCAATTCGAGTTCCGCGGTCTGCTCCGTGCCCACCATGCCGCCGCGAGCCGCGGCATCGAGCTTCTGGCGTATGGTCGGGTGCTCACCGCCTTCCAGTTGCGGCTGCTGCACGGTGTCGGCGTCCGGATCGACCAGCGGGGTCCCGGCGGGCTGTCCCGTGACGGTGCTGCCGGTGCGCTTGGTTCCCGGCATCTCGCGCGTCGAGCCCGTAGTCTCGTTGCCGCGCTCGGCATCATCAAAGACGAAATCGATGCCCGATTGCCCGGCAGCGTTGTTCTCCCCGGTCGTCTCCGTCTCGCCCAGCGCCGCTCCCAGATCCAGATCAACGCCGCGCGGCGCAGTGACCGTGGGCTCACCCATCAGATCAAAGTCGATTCGATTCTGGCCGCCTTCGAGATTGAGATCGACGCCGCCACTGGCAGCGCCCGGCAGCGAGCCCGAACTGGCGAACAGCGCATCATCGGGCGCGATCTGTCGGCCCATGATTACGATCTTCTCCCACTCACCGGGCAGGGCCTGCGCGCGCGTCGCGGCCAGCTCGCGAGCGCTGCTCAGGAAGCGCTCCTTATTACCCCAGACGAAGTACACCTCGAGCAGCTTGAGCCGCAGATCGCGCCGTGCAGGCTCGCGGTTGATCGCAATCTGGACCAGATCGGCGGCCTGATCGTACAGGCCGTAAGCCATGTGGAAATCCGCCTCCGCGAGCGGATCGCCCTGATCGAGCGCAACCGGGGCTTCGCCCGTTACATGCTCATCGATTGCGACATGTTGTCCGGTGGCCGCGGTCGAGGCTTTATCGGCGAGCCCGGCCGGCTGCTCGTGCACGCCGGACTCCTCGACGCGGTAGGACTGTTCCTGACCCGCGGGCGTGAGCGCACGCAGCGGCACCGTATCGCTGGTGCGCATATTGGCCGGCTCGGGCGAATCGAATGTGGGCTGCGCGAGTCGGCCCAGCGAGCGATCAAACGCATCTTCCTGGCGCGCACGCACGGCGCGCAGCACCAGCAGGATGATCAGCACGACCACCAGTGCTGCGGGCAAATACCAATATTGCTCCAGCAGATCGATGAGTGAATTGCCACGCTCGACCGCGACCGGGGCGACCGTGGGCGGCGTCTTCACGGCAGGCGCGGCGGGTGCGGGACTCGGCGCAGCAGCGCTCGGGGCCGCGGCTGGCGGCGCGGGCGGCGGGGTCGTGACCGCCGGGGCGCTCGCGACCGGCGCTGTGGCATTAGGCGCAGCGCGCGCCTGCAACGCCGCGAGCTCCGCGTTCTTGAGCTGCAGCAGGCGCTGCGACTCGGCTAATTGTGATTCGACCTGACTGAGCCGCTGTTGCAGCTCTGCGGTAGCAGCAGCACCAGCGGCCGCGGCTGCAGCACCCGCGCCGGCGCCTGCGCTGGGTGCGGCTGCTGGGCTCGGTGCGGTGCGCGGGCTGGGCGCCGATGGGGCTGATTCCTGGGGCGGCACGAGCCGCAATTGACCGGCACCGGCCGCATTCGTGCTGGCCGCGCTCGGGTTCGCGTGGGTGGTATTCCACGTCGAGTATTGACGATGGACTTCTTCGGCGGCCTCAGCCGGACTGATCGCCGCCAGCTCTGCCTCACCGGGTAGGTTCAGGCGGCTGCCCGCCCGCAGCAGGTTCATATTGCCGTCAAAGGCCGTCGCGTTGGCGCGGTAGACGCCAACCAATTCGCGCTGGCGCTGGGCATGATCGCCGGGCCCATAGACCTGTGCGGTGATCGCGGTCAGCGTGTCGCCGTTGCGCACCACATAGCTGCTACCACCCGCAGGCGCGGGACTGGCGCTCGCACTGCGCGGCGCACTGCTCGCCGAAGAGCTGGCAGCGCGCACAACCGGGGCAGCTTGGCTCGGCGGCGTCGGTGCCGCAGGCGCGCTGCTCGCCGGCATTGCGGCGGGGCTCGGCGCGGCCCGCTCGATGTTGGCGCTGCGCACTGCAGCCCCCGTAACGGGCGCCGCGATGGCCGGCGCGCCGGCCGTCTCACTGGCAAACACCGGCGGATCGAGCAGCACAGTGTATTCGTGCACCAGATGCCCGCGCGCCCAGCTGACTTCGACCAGTACGGTGGCAAAGGGCTCGTTGACCGGGTCCGTAGAGTGCAGGTGTATGACCGTGCGGCCATCGGCGGACTGCTGCGACGCCATCGTTATGCCGCTCAGGAAGGCAGGATAATCCAGGCCATAGTGGGCAAAGGTCTCGCGCGAGGCCAGCGCCGCCTTCAGGCTCGAAAGATCCTCGGCGCTCGCCCCAACTATGTCGATATCAGCGTCGAGCGGCGCATTCAGGGCCGATTTGAGATGTATGTCTCCCAGCCCCAGCGCCAGCGCCGCTGCGGGCCCGAGCAGCCCGAGCAGCAGCGCTCGGTAACAGTTACGCATCAGCATCGTGTCTCCAGCGGGACGCCTGCCATATATCCCTTATAAAATAAATAATTAGCATAGGGCGCAGGCCCGGCACTTAATTGGCTGGAATATAACTTATAAATACTCACGAGCCAAAATCTCAGCGATTTGGACACTATTGGTCGCAGCGCCCTTGCGGACATTGTCCGACACCACCCAGAGGTCAAGACCCCGATCATGAGACATATCTTCGCGAATCCGGCCCACATAAACCGTGTCGTGGTTCGCTGCTTCGGTGACCGCGGTCGGGTAACCGCCCGCGACACGCTCATCCAGGACCGTCACGCCAGGGGCCCGCTCGAGTAAAGCGCGCGCTTCGGGGGCCGAAATCTTGCGCCGCGTCTCAATATGAAGCGCCTCGGAGTGCCCGTAGAACACCGGGACCCGCACCGCCGTGGCGTTGACCCGTATCGAGTCGTCCTCGAGGATCTTGCGCGTCTCCCAGAGCATCTTCATCTCCTCGCGGGTATAGCCGTTGTCCTGGAACTCATCGATGTGGGGCACGCAGTTGAAGGCGATCTGCTTGGCCAGCGCCCGCGGCGTGTCGATCGGCCGCCCGCTCAGCAGCGCGGCGCTCTGCGCGGCCAGTTCCTCGAGGGCTTCCTTGCCGGCACCCGAGACCGATTGATAGGTCGCAACGTTGATGCGTTCGATGCCGACCGCATCATGTATGGGCTTCAGGGCTACGAGCATCTGGATGGTCGAGCAGTTCGGGTTGGCGATGATGCCGCGGGCGCGAAACTGCTCGATCGCATGCGCATTGACCTCCGGCACCACGAGCGGAACATCGTCCTGGTAGCGAAACTCGGAGGTGTTGTCGATGACCACGCAGCCGGCCGCCGCCGCGATGGGCGCATATTGCGCGGATATCTGGCCGCCGGCGCAGAACAGTGCGATGTCCGCGCGCGAGAAATCAAAGCCCGTGAGCTCCTCAACCGGTCGCTCGCGGCCCTGGTGGTCCACCGATCTGCCCAACGAGCGGCTGCTGGCCAGCGCAAATAACTCCCCGACCGGGAACTTGCGCTGCGCGAGCACACGAATCATGGTCTCGCCCACGAGCCCGGTCGCCCCGACTACCGCGACCCGCAAAGGCCCGCTCATGGCTCGCCTCGCCGAGTGATGTCGGGCGTGCGGCAGTTCACATCCGCGTTCTGCCCGCGGTGGCGCAGGTAGTGATCCATCAGCACGATCGCGAGCATCGCCTCGGCGATGGGCGTGGCACGCAGTCCCACGCACGGATCGTGCCGCCCGGTCGTGACGATCTCGACCGCGTTACCCTCGACATCGATGGTGCGCCCCGGCACCTGAATGCT
>Ga0302325_10008882_pt1 | contig 22053 bp, 18 predicted proteins | sample Palsa_T0_2_FD_201948 | JGI IMG/M metagenome (GOLD analysis project Ga0302325, IMG submission 201948) | Peat permafrost microbial communities from Stordalen Mire near Abisko, Sweden - Palsa_T0_2 | ecosystem: Environmental > Terrestrial > Soil > Palsa > Peat permafrost | place: Sweden: Abisko...
TCCCGTTCGTCGCCGGCCGTTCCTCGGTCGCTGGCGCCCGCGCCGGCTTCGTCCTCGGCACGGCCCTGACCGGCAGGATCTCGGCCAGGAAGTGGCCCGTGTGGGACCCAGCCACCTGCGCGACCTGCTCCGGCGTCCCCTGGGCGATCACCTGCCCGCCCTCGTCGCCGCCCTCCGGACCGAGATCGATCAGACGATCCGAAACCTTGATCACGTCGAGGTTGTGTTCGATCACGACCACCGAGTTGCCCGACTGGACGAGCCGGTCGAGCACCTCCAGCAGCCGCTGGATGTCGGCGAAATGCAGCCCGGTCGTCGGCTCGTCGAGGATGTACATCGTGGTCCCGGTCGCGACCTTTGAGAGCTCCGCCGCCAGCTTGACCCGCTGGGCCTCCCCGCCTGACAGCGTCGTCGCCGGCTGACCGAGCCGCATGTACCCGAGGCCGACGTCGAACAGCGCCTGCACGCGGCGGCGGATCTTCGGGATGTGGGCGAAGAACTCCAGCGCCTCCTCGATCGGCATCTCGAGCACGTCGGCGATCGTCTTGCCCTTGAAACGAACCTCGAGCGTCTCCCGGTTGTAGCGCTTGCCGTGGCACTGCTCGCAGGGGACGTAGACGTCCGGCAGGAAGTGCATCTCGATCTTGATCTGGCCGTCGCCGCGACACACCTCGCAGCGCCCGCCCTTGACGTTGAACGAGAACCGGCCCGGCTTGTAGCCGCGGGCGCGCGCCTCCTGGGTCTTCGAGAACAGCTCACGGATCTGGTCGAACAGGCCGATGTAGGTCGCCGGGTTGGATCGCGGCGTACGGCCGATCGGCGACTGGTCGACCGAGATGATCTTGTCCAACTGGTCGAGCCCGGTGATCTTCTTGTGGGCCCCGGCCCGCACGCGCGTGCGGTGCAGGTGGTTGGCGACCGACTTGAGCAGGACCTCGTTGACGAGCGTCGACTTGCCCGAGCCCGACACGCCGGTGACGCTGCAGAGGACTCCGAGCGGCACCTCGACGTCGATCCCGGGCAGGTTGTTCTCCGAGGCCCCCTGAATCTTGATGTAGCCCGACGGCGTCCGGCGCTTGGCCGGCACCGCGATCGTTCGCGTCCCCGCCAGGAACTGGCCGGTCAGCGATCCGGGGACCGCCGCGATCTCGGCGGCCGAGCCCTCGGCGACGACGTGGCCACCATGCTCGCCCGCGCCGGGCCCCATATCGACGATGTGGTCGGCGGCACGCATCGTCCCCTCGTCGTGCTCGACGACCAGCACCGTGTTGCCGAGGTTGCGCAGCCGCTCGAGCGTCGCGATCAGCTTCTCGTTGTCGCGCTGGTGCAGCCCGATCGACGGCTCGTCGAGGATGTACAGCACGCCGACCAGCGACGAACCGATCTGGGTCGCGAGCCGGATCCGCTGCGCCTCCCCGCCTGACAGCGTCGCCGCCGCACGGTCCATCGAGAGGTAGCCGACGCCGACGTTGTCCAGGAACCGCAGCCGCTCCTCGATCTCCCGCAGCACCAGCCGGGCGATCCGGCGGTCGTGCTCGGAGAGCTCCAGCCCGCCCACCCACTCCAGCGCCCGCCGCGCGGGCAGCGACGTGAACTCGTTGATCGACGTGCCGGACACAAGCACCGCGCGGGACTCCGGTCGCAGCCGCGCGCCCTTGCAGTCCGGGCACGGCCGCAGCGTCATGTACTCCTCGATCTTCTCCCGCGAGTAGTCGGAGTCGGTCTCGCGGTAGCGGCGTTCGAGGTTGGGGATGATGCCCTCGAACTGCGTCGAGTACGTGCGGCGACGGCCGAACCGGTTGCGGTAGGAGACCTGGACGCGTTCGCCCTTGGTCCCGTTCAGAAAGAAGTCACGCGCGCTGGCCGGCAGATCCTGCCAGGGCGTGTCGAGGTCGACGTCGTAGCGCTCGGAGATCGACTGCGTGAGCTGCTCGTAGTAGTGCGACGCGCTCGCTGCCCATGGCGCGATCGCGCCCTCCCCGATCGACAGCGTCGGGTCCGGGACGACCAGCTCGGGGTCGATCTCCATCTGCGAGCCCAGCCCGGTGCAGCGCGGGCAGGCGCCGTGTGGGGCGTTGAACGAGAAGACCCGCGGCTCGAGCTCGACCAGACTCGGCCCGTGCACGGGACACGCGAACCGCTCTGAGAACGTCAGGATTCGGTCCTGGGCGCCGCCGCCCGCGCCGGCCTTCGGCTTGCCCGGATTGTCGACGAGCTCGATCTCGACCAGCCCGTCAGCCAGCGTCACCGCGGTCTCGACCGAGTCCGCCAACCGCTTGCGCAGGTCCGTCTTCATCACCAGACGGTCGACCACGACCGAGATGTCGTGCTTGTACTTCTTGTCGAGCACGATCTCCTCGTCCAGGCGCCGCAGCTCGCCGTTGACCTTGACGCGACCGAAACCCTCGGTCCGCAGCTCCTCGAACTGCTTGCCGTACTCGCCCTTGCGCCCGCGGACGATCGGCGCCATCACCATGAACCGGGTGCCCTGCTCGAGCTCCATGACCTGGTCGATGATCTGCTCGGCCGACTGGCCGGTGATCGGCCGACCGCAGATGTGACAGTGGGGATGGCCGATCCGCGCCCACAGGAGTCGCAGGTAGTCATAGATCTCGGTGACCGTCCCGACCGTCGACCGCGGGTTGCGTGAGGTCGTCTTCTGATCGATCGAGATCGCCGGCGACAGACCCTCGATCGAGTCGACGTCCGGCTTGTCCATCTGCCCCAGGAACTGCCGCGCGTAGGCAGACAGCGACTCGACGTAGCGGCGCCGTCCCTCGGCGTAGATGGTGTCGAACGCGAGCGACGATTTGCCCGATCCCGACAGGCCCGTGATCACCGTCAGCGAGTCCCGCGGGATCGCGACGTCCACGTCCTTGAGGTTGTGCTCCCGGGCTCCTGAGACGACGATCTGATCCACGTGAAATCACTCTAGAGCACCGAACAGACGTTCTGGTTCGAGCCGTCGGTGCGCTCCCGTAGAGTTCCCCGCAATGAGCGAGAACGAACCGTCACAGGCCCCGCCGGACGCCGGTCTGCGTGCCTCCGACGCCGACCGCGAGCACCTCGTGGACGAGCTCGAGCAGCACGCGATCGACGGCCGGTTGACGACCGACGAGTTCGAGCAGCGGACCGGGCAGGCGTACGCCGCGAGGACGATCGGCGAGCTCGAGGCGCTTCGCCGGGACCTGCCGGCGACGCCACAGGGCCAGGCCCTGACCCACCGTCAGCGACGGTCGCATCTGACCAAGCGGATGCTCCAGGAGACCGGTGGCACCGCCGGCCTGTTCGTGGTCTGCACCGTGATCTGGCTGGCCTCCGGTGCGAGCGGCCAGTTCTGGCCGGTCTGGGTGCTGATCGTCGTGGTGCTGAGCCTCGTGCGCAACGGGTGGGCGCTGTACGGCCCGGACGCCGATCTCGACGCCGTCGAGGCCGACCTCGACGCTCGCCGTGAGCGGCGCCGCGAGCAGGCGCAGCACCACGGCAGTCACCACGCGCACCGCGCGGAGCGCCGGGCCGACCGCCGGCTCGACCGCTGACCCGGCGACCACCGACCGCGAATGCCCACAGCGGGGAGCTTTTTGCACCCTCACGGTACAAAAAAGTTCCCCGCTCGGACTGGGGGCTCCGGCCGGCGGGGAGCGGCTCAACCGGCCGAAGCGGTGACGGTCCGCGACGCGTGCAATCAGCCCGTCGTCGCCGTCGAGCCTGTCGTCGCCGTCGAACCACTCGTCGCCGTCGAACCCGTTGTCGACGTCGAACCACTCGTCGCCGTCGAACCTGCTGCCGCCGTCGAACCACCTGACTCCGACGATCCGAAGGACGACTGGCTGAGGCCGCGAGATTGGCCTGCGCCGCCGGCGGAGAATCCGCTCGAGCACATCGCGGCCCCGGCCGGCCCCAGGCGCGGCTGCGAACACGCCCCCGTCCCCGCGGGAAGCTGCTGCGTTGTCGTGCCACTCGCGGTGGTGACGAGCGCCGAGCTGGGGGTCCGGTCACCCGGCCACCACGCGGCGAACCAACCGTTCTGGAGCGTCGCCTCGACGTGCGTGCCGTCGGACAGCACGAGCGTCGCGCTGGTCACGCCGCTGCCGACGCGGCCCTCCGCGAACGAGTAGGAGTCGCCGTTCGGCGTCGTCGCCTGTTGCGACGACGCGACCGACACCTGGCTCGCCGGCACGGAAGGCGGCGCGTTCGAGCCCGACGTCGACGCTGAGAAGCTGGTCGCGGACACGGTGTTCAGGGACGGCCCCGAGATGCAGGAGGCGTAGGTACTCGCGTCGCTGTTGGCGAGGATCACCCAGCTGAACGACCCGCGCGTATCGGTCAGCACCGGCTGTAGTCCGGCGAGACCCAGCGCGGGCGGTTTCTGAGCTGCGTTCGGAGGCCCCGACGGTAGCGCGGCAACGCGGCTCTCACACGCGGATTCGGCCGTGCTTACCTGGCCCGGAGCGGCCGTGGTCGGGGTCGCGGTCCAGCCGGCGAACGCGGTCGACGTCTGCGGGCTGAGCGCGAACAGCCAGACGGCCACCCCGGTGGCCGCGGCGACGGCCACGCCGCCGACAGCGATCGGCGGCCGCAGGGTCCGTGTCCGCGGCCCGTAGTGGTGGGTGCGGACGCGCGTCGCGGCCCCAGCGGGAACTTCGTCGGCGCGGGCGGCAAGTGCCGCGCGCAAGTCATCTTCGAGCTGATCGATGTTCATCAGGACTCCTGTTTGGAAGGGGTTGTCATCGCCGATTGGAGGCGCGCGAGCGCGCGTGAGGCGGTGCTCTTGACGGTGCCGATCGAGCACTGAAGCGCGGCGGCCGTCTCGGACTCGGACAGATCCTCGAAATAACGCAGCACGAGGACGGCGCGCTGGCGGGGCGGCAACCTCGCCAGGGCCGCGACCAGTTCGGAGCGGCTGTCGACCGCGGTCAGCTCGCCGCTGGAACGCTCGTCGAAGCGCTCGTCGATCGTGTCGGACCGCTCGAGCTCCAGCCGACGGCGTGAGCGCCGGGCGGATCCGTCCAGGGCGAGGTTGAGCAACACCCGGCGCGCATACGCCCGCGGATGCTCCATCGAGCGGACCCGCGGCCAGCGCTTGGCGACGGCCACGAAGCACTCCTGCACCAGGTCCTCGGACTCGGCGAGATCGCCGACGAGGAGGTACGCCGTCCGCAGCAGCGAGTTCGTCGAGCCGGCGACGAACTGCTCGAATTCAGCCCGCCGCCGGTCGTCGCGGCTGGCGGTGGAAAGGAATCGGCTCACATCGACATCAACCCCTGATACCGGCGGAAAGGTTGACTGCGAATCGTCTCGTCGCGCGAAGCGGGGGAGATTTGGCGTCCCGACGACGAGAAACATTCCCCGCCACCGCTGGAGCGCGCGTGTCCGGCGCGCGCGGGCGTCAGCGGTCGACGCTCGCGTAGACCTCGTCGACGAGCCGCTCCGGATCCGGCACCTGATCGCGCAGCTGGCGGGCCGCCTCGTCACGCGGCGTGTCCGATAGGGCCAGGTTCAGCGCGATCAACCGCGCACCCGCGTCATCAACAGGTTCGGGCGGCGACTCGGGCGCGGCAGCCGCGGGCGCCGGCTCCTTCGGAGCCGCAGGCTGACGGGCGGGCGCGGCCCCGCCGGCCGAACCGTCCAGCGAGGCACCGAGCGCATCCAGCTCTGCCCGCATCTCCGCCAGCCGCTCGAGCATCCCGTCGGCGAGCTCCGACAGGCGCCGCACGCCCTCCTGGATCGCCGATCGAGCCGCAGCGGACTCGGTGCCCACACGCGCCCGGATCGCCTCAGCGTCGGCATCGGCGCGTTCTCGGATCTCCTCGGCCAGCCGCTCCGCGGCCGACAGGATCTCGGACGCCGTCGGCGGCTGCCCGCCAGGCTGCGATTGCTCGGTCACCTCGGTGCCTCCACGAGCCGCGAGCCTACCGGCTCCGGCGCCGCGGCCGTGCAGCCCCGTGGCTCAGCCGGCGGCGACGACCTGATCGAGCTGGCGCTTGAGGTCCCGGATCTCGTCGCGCAGCTTCGCCGCATACTCGAAGCGGAGATCCTCGGCGGCCACCACCATCTCCTCCTCGAGCTCGACGATCGTCTTCTCGATCTCCGCCGGCTCCAGCGTCGACGCGGCCCGCTTGCGCGAACGCCGTGACTTCGGCACCTTCGAATCGCCCATCAGGAACTCGGCGATGTCCGAGACGCCCTTGACGATCGACTCCGGGGTGATGTCGTGCTCGGTGTTGTAGGCCCGCTGGATCGCGCGACGGCGGTCGGTCTCCTCGATCGCGGCTCGCATCGCGGCCGTCTGCTTGTCGGCGTACATCACGACCTTGCCGTCGGCGTTGCGGGCGGCGCGGCCGATCGTCTGGATCAGCGAGGTGGCGCCGCGCAGGAACCCCTCCTTGTCGGCGTCGAGGATCGCGACCAGCGACACCTCGGGCAGGTCGAGCCCCTCGCGCAGCAAGTTGACCCCGACCAGCACGTCGTACTCCCCCAGCCGCAGCTGCCGGATGATCTGGATCCGCTCCAGCGTGTCGATCTCGGAGTGCAGATACCGGACCCGGAAGCCCATCTCCAGCAGGTAGTCGGTCAGGTCCTCGGACATCTTCTTGGTCAGCGTCGTCACCAGCGTGCGCTCGTCGCGATCGACCCGCACGCGGATCTCGTTCATCAGATCGTCGATCTGGTTGCGGGTCTCGCGGACGTCGACTTCGGGATCGATGATCCCCGTCGGACGGACGATCTGCTCGACGATCTTGTGCGAATGCGTGCGCTCGTACTCGCCCGGCGTCGCGGAAACGAACACCATCTGCGGCGTGATCGACAGGAACTCCTGGAACGTCTGCGGCCGGTTGTCGAGCGCCGACGGGAGTCGGAACCCGTAATCGACGAGCGTCTGCTTGCGCGAGCGGTCGCCCTCGTGCATGCCGCCGATCTGCGGCACGGTCTGGTGGGACTCGTCGATGAAGCAGACGAAGTCGTCCGGGAAGTAGTCCAGCAGGCAGTACGGACGGTCGCCCGGGTTGCGGCCGTCGAGGATCCGTGAGTAGTTCTCGATCCCTGAGCAGAACCCGAGCTCACGCAGCATCTCCATGTCGTACTGGGTGCGCTGGCGCAGGCGGTGGGACTCCAGCAGCTTGCCCTGCTGTTCGAGCTCGGCGCAGCGGGCGTTGAGCTCTGCGCCGATCGCGGCGACCGCATCCTCGATCTGCCCCTCGCGGACGTTGTAATGCGACGCGGGCCAGATCGCGACGTGCTCCAGGTCATCCTCGATCAGCTCGCCGGTGACCGGGTCGAAGTGCTGCAGGTGCTCGACCTCGTCGCCGAACAGCACGATCCGATACGCGGTCTCGGCATAGGCGGGCCAGATCTCGAGCGTCTCGCCGCGGACCCGGAAGGTGCCGCGAGCGATCGCGGTGTCGTTGCGGGTGTACTGGATCGAGACGAGTTTGCGCAGCAGCCGGTCACGGTCGATCATCTCGCCCTTGTTGAGCGTCTGCAGGTTCTCGTCGTAGACCTCGGGCGAGCCGAGGCCGAAGATGCACGAGACGCTCGCGACGATCACCACGTCACGCCGGGCGAACAGGCCTGCGGTCGCGGCGTGGCGCAGCCGGTCGATCTCCTGGTTGATCGCCGAGTCCTTCTCGATGTACAGGTCCTTGGAAGGAACGTAGGCCTCGGGCTGGTAGTAGTCGTAGTAGGAGACGAAGTACTCGACCGAGTTCGAGGGGAAGTAGGTCCGGAACTCGTTGCAGAGCTGCGCGGCGAGCGTCTTGTTGTGGGCGATCACCAGCGACGGCCGTTGGACGGCCTGGATCGTCGCCGCCATCGTCATCGTCTTGCCGGTGCCGGTCGCACCCAGCAGCGTCTGGAACCGCTCTCCGGCCTCGATTCCGGCGGCCAGCGCCGCCACCGCAGCCGGCTGGTCCGCGGTGGGAGAAAATGCGCTGTCGAGCTCGAATTTCGGCACAATTCGAGGCTAGCGGCAGTACAGGCCAGATCCTGTCCGCAAGCGACCCTCGCGGCCCTGGCCGCCACGCCGGGGCGTCGCTTCGGAGGTAAACTGCCGGGCAGCGCTCGGGGGAAGGGGTACGGCCGAACCCACCCAATTCGGACTCAAGGAGAGCCATGCCGGTTGTTCCGATCCGTGAGATCCTGGATCCAGCTTTTGACGAGCGGTACGGCGTGGCGGCGATCAACGTCGTCGACGACCTGTCGCTCGAGGCCGTGCTCGACGCCGCAGCCGAGCTTGGCTCGCCGCTGATCGTCCAGACGTCGCTGAAGACCGTCAAGGCGTTCGGCGCCGACCAGCTGTTCCGCATCTGGCGCTCACGGGCCGACGTCTGCCCGGTGCCCGTCAGCCTGCACCTCGACCACTGTCCGGACCGGGAGTGGATCAGCATCTGCCTGAAGGCCGGTTGGAACTCGGTGCTGTTCGACGCCTCCGCGCTCGACGTCGAGGAGAACACCCGCCAGACGATCGAGGTCGTCGCCGAGGCCGACTCCTACGGCGCCCAGGTCGAGGGCGAGATCGAAACCGTCGGCGGCGTCGAGGACGGGGTCGGCTCTGACGACGCCAGCGCGGTCCACCCGACGACGGTCTCAGGCGAGTTCATCGCGCGTACCGGCGTCTACTCGTTCGCGCCGGCGATCGGCACCGCCCACGGGCTGTACAAGACCTCGCCCGAGCTGCATCCCGAACGCGTCTCGGAGATCGTCGCCGAGCACCCGATCCCGATGGTCCTGCACGGCGGCACCGGCCTGACCGCTGAGCAGTTCGCTGACTTGATCTCCCGCGGCTGCGCAAAGGTCAACATCTCCACGGCGCTGAAGATCGCGTTCGTCGACGGGTACCGCGGATATCTCGACGCCAACCCCGGTAAGCATGACCCGCCTGCACTGCTCGCGCACGTGCGTGAGGCGGTCAAGGCGATGGCCGTCCGCCACATCCGGATGTTCGGTTCGGCGGGCAAGGCCCGGTCGCTGTCAGCTGCATCACGCTGAACCGATGCCGGCGCTGATCTTCGACTGCGACGGGGTCCTCGCCGACACCGAGCGCGACGGGCATCGCCCCGCCTTCAACGACACGTTCGACGAGCTCGGCCTGCCGGTCCACTGGTCTGAGGCCGACTACGCCGAGAAGCTCAAGATCGGCGGTGGCAAGGAGCGGATGGCGTCGCTGCTCAGCGGCCGCTTCGTCGCCGACAACCGGCTCCCCACCGACGCCGAGGGCCAGGCAACGATGCTCGCCGACTGGCACCGGCGCAAGACTGCGCGCTATAAGGCGATCGTCGCCGAAGGCAAGCTCCCGGGACGGCCCGGGATCGCACGGGTCGCCGCCGAGGCCGCGGACGCCGGCTGGACGCTGGCCGTCGCCTCGACCTCCGCCGAGGAGTCGGTCCGCGCCGTGCTCGACCACGTTGTCGGGACCGAGCTCGCGGCTGCCTTCTCGGTGTTCGCCGGCGATGTCGTCCCCGCCAAGAAGCCCGATCCGGCGATCTACCGGCTGGCGCTGTCGGAGCTCGGCTGCACGCCCGCCGACGCCGTCGTGATCGAGGACTCGCGCAACGGGCTGCTGGCTGCCGTCGGCGCCGGGCTCCGGTGCGTGGTCACAGTCTCCAGCTACACGGTCGACGAGGACCTGCATGAGGCGGCGCTGATCGTCTCCAGCCTCGGCGACCCGGCCGAGCCCGCGCGGGTGCTGGCAAACCGCAGCGCCGCCCGTCCCGGCGCGCAGGTGACGCTCGCCGATCTCGACCTCTGCCGCACCCGACCCCTGGTTGAAAAGGAGGCTGCATGAGCGATCAAGCGCTCGCCCACGCCGAGCTCGTCGTCTACACGATCGCCCGGACTGTGGTCGACAACGAGAAGTACTTCTGCGAGCTCGACGCCGCCGCCGGCGACGGCGACTTCGGTTACTCGCTGGCACGCGGCTTCGAGATCGTCGTCGCCGACTGGGACGAGCTCGACCGCAGCGACGTCGGCACGCTGCTGAAGAAGACCGCGATCATCCTCACCAAGCGGATCGGGGGGACCTCCGGGCCGATCTGGGGAACCGCCTTCCTGCGCGCCGGCTCATCGCTGAGCGGCAACCTGGACCCGAGCGGCGAGGACGTCGTCGCCGCGCTGCGGGCGGCGATCGAGGGGATCAAGCAGCGCGGCAACACGGACCTCGGGGACAAGACGCTGCTCGACTCGCTGTCCCCGGCCGTCGACGAGCTCGAGCGGGCGCTGCCTGAGGGCGCGGCTGCGGCGATCGGACGGGCATCGAAGGTCGCGCGCTCCAGCGCCGAGGCGACGCACGGAATGCTTGCCCAGCGCGGCCGCGCGGCCTACACGGGCGATCGCAGCCGTGACTCGCCCGATGCGGGCGCGGTCGCCGTCGCGGTCCTGTTCGAGGCCGTGCTCGAGGCCTGGGAGCAGGTGCAGGTCAGCTCCGCCTAGGGCGGTTCCGGCCGACGCCGGCGCCGACCCCGGCCGGCAACGATCTGAACTGCGGGCGCTCGTCGCCCGGGTGGCAGGTGTGGCAGGTGAATCAGCGACAGGAGAGACCATGAAGAAGTTCGTCAACGACCCCCAGCAGTTCGTGCCCGAGATGCTCAGAGGAGTCGAGCTCGCCAACCCGGGCACGCTGCGCTATGTCCCGGAATACAACCTGATCATGCGCGCCGACGCACCGCGTCAGGACAAGGTTTCGATCGTCCAGGGCTCGGGCTCGGGTCACGAGCCGGCCCACGTGATGATCGTCGGCAAGGGCATGCTCGACGCCGCCTGTCCGGGCGACGTGTTCGCGGCCCCGCCCTCGGACTACGTGTATGAGACGACGAAGCTGCTGGCCAGCCCCAAGGGCGTGCTTCACATCATCAACAACTACACCGGCGACAAGATGGCGTTCGACATGGGCAAGGAGCTCGCCGAGGCCGAGGACGTCAAGATCGCCACCCTGGTCGTCGACGACGACGTCGCCGTCAAGGACTCGACCTATACCGTCGGCCGCCGGGGCGTCGCCGGGAACTTCTTCGTGATCAAGGCGGTCGGGGCCGCCGCCGAGGAGGGCGCCGAGCTCGATGCGCTCGTCACGCTCGGCGAACGCGTCAACGCGGTCACGCGCACGATGGGGATGGCGCTGACCTCGTGCACGCCGCCGGCGAAGGGCTCACCGCTGTTCGAGCTCGGCGAGGACGAGATGGAGATGGGCGTCGGCATCCATGGCGAGCCGGGACGGCGCCGAGAGAAGCTCGCGGACGCCAACGCGATCGTCGACGAGCTGCTCGACGCGGTCGTCACCGACCTGCCGTACGAATCGGGGGACGATGTCGCGCTGATGATCAACGGGCTCGGCGGGTCGCCGATCTCCGAGCTGTACATCCTCTACGGGCGCGCCCATCAGCAGCTCGCCGATCAGGGGATCAACGTCACCCGCAGCTACGTCGGCGAGTACTGCACCTCGCTGGACATGGCCGGAGCGTCGTTGACGCTCGTCAAGCTCGACGACGAGCTCAACCGCCTATTCGACGCGCCCGCGGAGGTGGCGGTCCGCGTCTTCTGACGACGACCGGACGGACCGTGCCGGGCACCCGGACCCAACCGCTGCTGCTGGCCCGGCACGGCCAGACCGCCGACAACGCTGACGGGCTGATCCTCGGCCGCCGCGATCCGTCGCTGTCGGAGCTCGGGCGGGCGCAGGCCCGAGCGCTGGCCGTGGCGGCTCGCGCAGCGGCGATCGCCGCGGTGTGGAGCTCGCCGATGCGGCGAGCTCACGCGACGGCGGAGATCGTGGCGGAGGCGACCGGCGCGCCGTTGTACGTGCTCGACGCCCTCGCCGAGTCTGACCGCGGTGACTGGGAGGGGCGGCCGGTGGCCGAACTGCGACGCACCGAGCCGGAGCGGTTCGCGGCGTTCGAGGCGGCGAGCGACGGGTTCGCGTTCCCCGGCGGGGAATCGCTGGCCGAGCAGGTGGCGCGCACCCGCCGCGCGCTTGACCAGGTCGTCGCCGGACCCCAGCCGGCGCTCGTCGTCGCCCACGTCGGCACGGTCCGCGCCGCGATGCTCGCAGTGGGGCGCCGGCCGCCGGCCGAGGCCGACATCGCGCACGCGCAGATCATCGAGCTTCCCTGGCCGGTCAACAGCCCCGCCGGACAGCCGCCGACGTAGCCGTCGAAACGCAGACAGGCCCGCCGAGCCGCCGGGCGTGAGAAGCTGGCGTGATCCATGCGGCAGTTTTCCGCCCCCCATCTGGCAGCGCTGGCGGTGTTGGCGCTCGCCGCGCCCGCGGCCGTGCTCGTCGCGCGCCGCTGCAGCGAGCGGGTCACGACGATCGTCTACCGCGCGCTCGCCGTGCTGATCCTGTGCGGCTGGGGCGGCGAATACGTCGCCGACGTCATCCAGGGGATCTGGACGGTCCGGTACGACCTGCCGCTGCAGCTGACCGACGTGATCTCGGTCACCACCGCGTTCGCGCTCTGGACGCGGGGTCGGCGGGCGGCGGAGTTCGTCTACCTGTGGTCGCTGTCGGCATCGCTGCAGGCGACGATCACCCCCGATCTCGCCTGGGACTTTCCGTCGGTCTTCTACTTCACCTACTTCATCTACCACATCGTCGCGATCGTCGCGGGGGTCGGCCTGGTGTTCGGGTGCGGCCTGTATCCACGGTCGGGGGCGCCGCTGCGCGTGTTCGCCGGGACGCTCGCGTGGGCGGCCGTGGCGGCCGCCGGCGACCTGCTGACCGGCGGCAACTACATGTACCTGCGCGCCAAGCCCGTGCACGGTTCGCTGCTGAACGACATGGGGCCGTGGCCGTGGTACATCGTCGCGACTGCCGCGCTCGGCCTCGCGATGCTGCTGGTCCTGCAGTGGATCGCGAACATCGCAGCGCGCCATGACCCGCGGGCCGCGAGCGAGCCGACGAGCGCGACCGGCGCGGCCGCGGCTCAGTCGTAGCCGAGCTGCTGCGGGTAGTGCCGGCGATACTCGCCGGCGGCCTGCAACACCCGTGAGACGTACACCCTCGTCTCAGGGAACGGGATCGCGGCGATCGTCAGCGTGTGCCCGTGGGCGCGGGCCTCGGACAACCAGTTGTCGACGTTCGTCTCGCCCCCGTTGTAGGCCGCCAGCGCCAGCACGACCTTGCCGTGGTACTCGTTGAGCAGGTAGCGCAAGTAGTAGCAGCCGTACGCGATGTTCACCGCGGGGTGGTTGAGATCCGAGGTGTTGAAGGTCGTCGCGCCCGAGCGTTTGGCGAGGAACAGCGCCGTCTGCGGCTCGATCTGCATCAGCCCGACCGCGCCGGCCGGCGAAGTGCGGGCGTCGAACTTCGTCTCCGCGTAGATCACACCGGCGACGAGCGCCGGCGACAGGTGCTTGGCAGCCGCCTGCTGGCGGATGATCGAGGAGTACGACAGCGGCAGCCCGAGGTCCCTGACGGCCTTCTTCGCCAGCGGCGCGGTCATCACCACGATCACGCCGATCACGGCCATCGCGACCACCACCGCCAGCCCGCGCCGGATCCGCCGGCGCCGGACGGCCCGCCGCCGGGCGGCGGCACTCGCTGCTCCGGCACGGCCGGATCTGCCCGCTCGGGGACCGCGCGCGGGTGAAATCGTCGACGGACTCACGTGCTCAGCATCTCAAGGATGGATGACAGCTGGGCCTCCAGCTCGGCCTCGCTGCCGTCATTGACGACGGTGTACGTCGCTCGCTGCGACTTTTCCTCCTGGGTGAGCTGGCGAGCCACCCGTTCGTCGAGCGCCTGGTGCCCGCGAGCGCCGGCACGAGCATGCCGGATCGCCTCGTTGGCGATCACCGCGATCGTCGCGTCATAGCCGCGATCGAGGCCGGACTCGAACAGCAGCGGCACCTCGACGACGAGCGCCCGCGGTGGCGGCGTGCGCTGATCCTGCGCGGCCCTCCAGCCGATCATCCGCTCACCGACGCGGGGCCACAGCAGCTGCTCGAGCCAGCGGCGGTCACCGTCGGTCGCAAACGCGACGCGCGCGACCGCCCCCCGGTCGACCTCACCGTCGCGCAGCACGTGCTCACCGAACCGGTCGGCGACGCGCCGGCGGACCTCATCGTCCCGATACAGCTCATGCACGACGCGATCGGTCGACAGCGTGGCCGCGCCGAGCCGCTCCATCGCGGCCAGCGCCGTTGACTTGCCCGAGCCGATGCCGCCCGTCAGGCCGATCAGAGGGGCCATGGCTCAAGCGGCGTCGTTCGGCGGCTGCGGCGCGATCGACTCGCGCCGCAGCGGGCGTTCAGGCGGGCGGCGAGCCCGGATGGGACGACACGACCGACGCCGGATCCTCGGCGTCCTCGGGCTCGGCGACAACCTCGGGCTCGGCGACAACCTGGGGCTCGGCGACGGCCTCCGGCTCGGCGACGGCCTCCGGCTCGGCGGCAACCGCCGGCTCGGCGGCAACCGCCGGCTCGTCGGCGACCGCCGGCTCGTCGGCAACCGCCGTCTCGGTGAGGACGACCTCCGCGTCGGCGGCGGGGGCCTCCACGTCGGTGGCTGCGACCTCCGTCTCACTGTCGGCGATGACAGCTGTCGATTCTGCGTCGCCGAGCTCCGGCGGGGCATCGCCCGGCTCGAGCTCGATCCCGGCAGCATCGACTCCATCGTCACCGAACACGTCCTCCGAGAGGCCGAGCTCCGGCACGTCGTCCAGTGCGTCGCCCTCGCCTTCCGGCGGCTGGATCGGCCGGACGGGCAGGACCTGGCCCTCGACCCGCTTGATCGACAGTGACAGCCGGCGGCGCTCGGAGTCGATCTCCAGGATCTTGACGCGGACCGGGTCACCCGGCTGGATGATCTCACGCGGGTTCTCGACGTGGTGCTGCGCCAGCTCGGAGATGTGTACCAGGCCCTCGACGCCGTCGAGGATCTCGACGAACGCGCCGAACGTGACGACCTTGGTGACGGTGCCCTCGAGCTCGTCGCCGATGTTGTAGGTGTCGACAACGCGCTGCCACGGGTCCTCCTGGGTCTGCTTGAGACCCAGCGAGATACGCTGACGCTGGCGGTCGATGTCGAGTACCTTGACGCTGACCGTGTCCCCGATGTTGAGGATCTCCGACGGGTGGTTGACGTGTGACCACGACAGCTCGGAGATGTGGATCAGACCGTCGATCCCGTCGAGATCGACGAACGCGCCGAAGTCGACGATGTTGGAGATCGTGCCCTCCACCACCTGACCGGGCTGCAGACGGTCGAGGATCCGCTCGCGGTCCTCCTTGCGCTGCTCCTCGAGCACGGCGCGCCGCGACAACACGACGTTGTTGCGGCTGCGGTTGAGCTCGATCACCTTGCACTCGATCGCCTGGCCCATGTACTCGTCGAGGTTCGGCACGCGGCGGATGTCGACGAGCGACGCCGGCAGGAAGCCGCGCACGCCGAGGTCGATGATCAGGCCGCCCTTGACGACCTCGATCACCGCACCGGTGACCGGCTCGCCGGATTCGGCGGCGGCCTCGATCCGGCGCCAGGCCTTCTCGAACCGAGCACGCTTCTTGGACAGGATCAGCCGACCATCCTGGTCCTCCTTGGTGAGGACCAGCGCGTCGACCTCCTCGCCCAGGGACACCTCGTCGGAGGGGTCGACCGACTTGCGGATCGACAGCTCGCCGGAAGGGATGACCCCCTCGGACTTGTAGCCGATGTCGACCAGCACCTCGTCGTTGTCGATGCGCACGACGTGGCCGGTGACGACGTCACCCTCGGTGAAGGGGTGCAGCGTCGCGTCATAGTTGGGAACGATCTGACCGTCGATCTCGAGCAGCAGGCCGTCAGAGCCTTCGACGATCTTGGCACCGGGCAGATCGGTCGGTGGGGACATAGTGGTTAAAGACATGAGTCCACGGAGGATAGCCGGAGCGACCGGTGCGTTGGACCGTCCCGAAGCCTCTCCGAGCGCACGTATCATCGACCAGGCGATGCCGACACGAGCGACGAAGCGCGGCGCGCAGCGCACCCCGATCGGCCGCGACTGCGACGTCCTGATCTGCGGCGCGAGCTTCGCGGGGCTCGCGATCGCGCGTGAGCTGGCCGGATCCGGCGCCGACGTGTTGATCGTCGACCGGTACGAGATCGGGGAGCGCCAGACCTCGGCGTGCGGGATTCCGACCGGGTGGCTGGAGGCGATGTCGCTGACCGAGGCGCGGCAGCAGACGTTCGGCGAGCTCGTGGTGCATACCCCCCACATCACCGTTCGCTACGACCTCCCGTGGACGTTCTCGACGTTCGACTACCGGACGCTGAGCGAGCTGCTCGCGGACAAACTCCCCCCCACCCAGTTCGCGTTCGAGACCGCGAAGGTCGAGACCCGGCGCGGCGACGTCGTCGTCACCGACCGCGGCGAGGTGCGGGCGCCGCTGATCGTCGACGCGCTCGGTTGGCGCCGCGTGCTGGGGGTCGGCGCCAACGTGCAGCCGCCGGACGCGCTGTTGTCACGCGGCCTGGAGGTGCATCCGTTCGGCGGCGGGGCGGATCTGGAGATCTGGATCGACCGCTCGTACGTGCCCGCCGGGTATGGCTGGAGCTTCCCGGCCGACGGCGAGCTGCGGATCGGGGTCGGCTCGTTCGACCCCCGCTTCCACGTCAAAGACCCGACCAACCGGCTGGCGCAGGAGCTCCACGCCGACACCGTCCGCTACCAGGGCAACTGGATCCCGCATGCGCTACGCCCCGCCACCGAGGACGGGATCTTCTTCGTCGGCGACTCCGCCGGCCACTGCCTGCCGCTGACCGCCGAGGGGATCCGCACCGCGCTCTATTTCGGCATCGCGTGCGGACGTGAGCTGCGCGGCGTGATCGTCGGCGAGCAGCCGCGAGCGCAGGCGCTGGCCAACTACCACCGGTTCTCGGCCGGACACGCCTGGCAGTTTCAGTGGCTGCTGCGCATGCAGCGGCTGATCCCCAGGATCCCGCCGCGGTTGCTGGCGGCCGGGCTGCGCGCGACGGAGACCAAGCGGTTCGTCGACTGGTCGTTCAACCACTATCTGAACATCGCGCACCCTTCGTTCGCGCAGACGCGCAACGCGCCGGCACGCTCACGCCGGACCGCGGCGGCAGTGCTCGCCGACGCCTGACCACGCTCCGCGACCGCGCACATACACGCCGCGACGCTCGCACCGAAGCGAGAAAGCGTCCATATGAGTCGCTTTCACGCTTCGGTGACTGGACTGGCGGCGAGGTCGGGACGCACATAGGATCCGGGCCGCTTCACAGCCCCTATCCCGATGTGAGGAGAAACCTCAATGCTTCACCGAAGCTCCTGGGCCGGGCGGAATTGCGCCGCGTTGCTGGCGTCCGCCACGCTGACCGCCACCGGCGCGCTCGCCATCGCCGCGCCGTCGTCGGCCAAGACCACCGGTCGGGCGGCGACCGGCGGCGGCAAGACCGTGTTCGTGGTCGAGCACGCGATCACCGACACCGAACAGCCGCTGCGCCCCGGCGGTAAGGACGAGCCGGGTGACATCCTGACGTTCACGAACCCGGTGTTCAACCAGGCCAACACGACGCAGGTCGGACACGACGAGGGTTTCTGCACGCGCCTGAACGTCTCAAACGGCGTCTGGGAATGCCTGTGGACAACGTTCCTCAAGGGCGGGCAGCTGACCGTGCAGGGGCCGTACTACGACCACAAGAACAGCACGCTGTCGATCACCGGCGGCACCGGCGCCTATCAGGGCGCAAGCGGCGAGATGAACCTCAACGCCAAGGACGGCGGCAAGGAGTACGACTTCATCTTCCACCTGCAGTAGGCCACGATTCCGCGCCCGCCCGCCACCGGAAACGGGCGGCCACGCCGCCAGGGGCTACTTCGCCGCCAGCCAGTCGTCGCCGATGCCCGCCTCGACCGCCAGCGGCGGATCCAGCAGATACGCGTCGGCCATCTCCCGGACGGCGATCTCGCGCACCTGCTCGGCCTCGGCCGCCGGGCCCTCGAACAGCAGCTCGTCGTGGATCTGGAGCACCAGCCGGGTCCTGAGCCCGGCACCGGTGAGCGCCGCGTCGCAGCGGACCATCGCAACCTTCATGATGTCCGCGGCGGTGCCCTGGATCACCATGTTGACCGCGAACCGCTCGCCCTGCTTGCGCAGGTCCCAGCGGCGCGCCCGCAGCTCCGGCACCTGGCGCCGGCGACCGAACAGCGTCGACACGTAACCGTGCTCGGTCCCCTGCTCGATCGTCTCCTCGATGAATCGCGCAACCGCTGGGAAGCCCGCCATGTAGCGCTCGATGAACTCGGCGGCTTCATCCTGCGGGATGTCGAGCCGGTCGGCCATCCCGTAGGCGGACAGGCCGTAGACGATCCCGTAGTTGATCATCTTCGACTTCGAGCGCATGCCGGCGTCGATCTGCTCGGGCTGCACGTTGAACACGCGACAGGCGGTCGCCGTGTGGACGTCCTCGCCGCGGCGGAAGATCTCCTTGAGCACGTCCTCGCCCGCGATGTGGGCCAGCAACCGCAGCTCGACCTGGGAGTAGTCGGCCGACACGAGCTGGTCCCCGGGTGCGGCCACGAAGCAGGCGCGGATCTCTCGTCCGAGCGGCGTCCGGATCGGAATGTTCTGCAGGTTGGGGTTGTTGGACGACAGCCGCCCGGTCGTCGCCGCCGTCTGATTGAAAGTCGTGTGCAGCCGGCTCTCGGAGTCGACCAGCAGCGGCAGCGCGTCCAGATAGGTCTGCGCGAGCTTGGTCAGCTCCCGCCACCGCTCGATCTTGGGAATGATCTCGTGCTCGGATCGGATCGCCTGCAGCACCCTGGCGTCGGTCGAGTACCCGGTCTTGCCACGGCGCTTGCGCGACAGCCCGAGCTTGCCGAACAGGATCTCCTCCAGCTGCCGGGGCGAGCCGAGCATGAACTCCTCCCCCGCCAGCTCATAGATCTCGCGCTCCAGCGCGTCTGCCTCCTGCTTGACCCGCTCGGAGATCTCGTGCAGCCGGCCGGTGTCGAGCCGGACCCCGATCTGCTCCATCTCACGCAGGATCCGCACGATCGGCAGCTCGACGTCGTTGAGCAGGTCGGTCAGCCCGCGGCCACGGATCTCCTCCCGCTGCCAGGCGGCGAGCGCATGGGCAAGCCGCGCGTCGGCGGCGACCGGATCGGCCAGGTCGGTCGCCAGGCCACGTTCCTCGCAGAGCTCGCGGAACGGGTACGCCCGGCGCGCGGGCTCCAACAGGTAGGCGGCGACCTCGGTGTCGTGGACGAGCTGGCGCGGCACCTGCCCGAGCGACTTCGCGTCGTGGGCGATCACCGGGTGGTCGTCGGTCGCCCCCACCAGTTCCTCGGGTCGCTGGGCCATCCCGGTAATCACCGTCTGCGTCTTGTCGACGTACGCGCCGAACCGCCACTGCTGATCGTCGCCGAACAGCGCCCCCTCCGGCGTGTCCGGGGCCTTGACGGCGATCGCGACCTCGTTGCCCGCCGCGCCGAGCGCTCCGTTGAGCCTGGCGGCGGTGAGCTCGCGCAGCTTGGCGGTCAGCGACGTCTCGGCGACGGGCGCCGGGGCGGCCGCGTCGGCGGAGCCGAGCGCCTCCTCCAACCGGCGCAGTGGCTCACGCAGCTCGAACTCACGAAACACATCACGTAGCCGCGAGCGGTCGGGCGGCTGCGAGGCGAACTGGGCGATGTCGAGGCCGTCGAGCGGGATCTCACGCTTGGCGGTCGCCAGGTGCTTGGAGATCCGGGCGTCGTCGGCGTGCTCGGTCAGGTTCTGCTTGCGCTTGGTGCCGGAGATCTCGTCGACCGAGTCCAGCACGTTCTCGAGCGACCCGAACCGGTTGAGCAGGTCGGCGGCGGTCTTGTCGCCGATCCCCGGAACGCCGGGGATGTTGTCCGACGTGTCGCCCTTGAGCCCGAGGAAATCGGGAACGAGCTCCGGCGGGATCCCGTAGCGGTCGATCACGCCCTGGCGGTCGTACACCTTGGTGTCGGTGATCCCGCGGCTCGTGGTCATGATCGACACCTGCTCGTCGACGAGCTGGTAGGCGTCGCGATCGCCGGTGACGATCATCACCTCGATCGGCGGATCCTGGCGCTTGGCCTGTTCGGCGATCGACGCGATCACGTCGTCGGCCTCGTAGCCGTCAACGCGGATGTTGCGGTAGCCGAACGCCTCGACCAGCGGCTCCAGATGGGGCCACTGCTCCTTGAGCAGGTCGGGGCGCGTGGCGCGGCCCGCCTTGTACTCGGAGTAGACCTCCTTGCGGCCGCTGGAGCCGGCATCCCAGACCACCACCGTCGCCTTCGGTCCATAGTCGGTGAGGATCTTGACGAGCATCGACGCGAACCCGAAGATCGCGTTGGTCGGCACCCCGGTCGAGGTCGCGATCGATTCCGGCAGCGCGAAGAACGCCCGGTAGGCGAGGCTGTTGCCGTCGATCAGGAAGAGCTCATCGGCCATCTGATCTGAGCCTATCCCGTATGCGAGCGCCTCCACCCCCGGGTGGAGACGCCGCCCGGATCCACCCGCGGATCAACCCGGAGCCCGATGTGCAAACCGCTGCAAGGGCGGACGATCAGCCCATGACAACTGCTGACTATCTGATCGACTCGGCGCTCGTCCTGCTCGTCCTGTTGCAGGTCAAGGAGCGCGAACTCACCACCAAGACGCTCGTGCGACCGCTCGTGATCCTCGCGATCGCCGTCGTCAACTATCTCCATGGGATCCCCACCAGTGGCAACGATCTCGTGCTGGTAGGCGCGCTGGCGCTGCTCGGCGGGCTGATCGGCGTCGCCAGCGGCGTCACCGTGATCATCCGGCCGACCGACGACGGGCGCGTGCGGTTCCGCGCCGGCTGGGCCTCGGCGATCTTCTGGGTGCTGGGCATGGGCTCGCGGTTCGCGTTCGCCTACTGGTCCAGCCACGGCGGCGCGGACTCGATCGCCCGCTTCAGCCTGCACCACTCGATCAGCAGCGGCGAGGCATGGACCGTGGCGCTGCTGGCGATGGCGATCTTCGAGGTCGTCGGCCGGACGTTGGTGATGGCCTCACGGCGACGGACGCTCGAGAGCCGGCAGCCGATGCAGCTCGCCTGACCGCGGGCGACGACAAGGCCGTAACGTCCAGGGACGATGGTGCTGTTGAACCTCAGCAACCGCGCGGCGACGGTCATTCGCCTTGCCGCGCTGGCGCTGATCAGCTGGACCGTCGTCCATGGCGAGCCGGGACCTGGCACCGGCGGCCGGCGGCTGCTGATCACGGTGCTGTTCGCGGCCGCCGTGATCGCCTGGCTGGGTTGGACGCGCTGGCCGATCCACGACCGCAGCCCGTCGGCGGAGATCGATCGCAGCCCCGCGGCTGAGATGTATGTGATGGCGGCCGCGGGCGGCGTGCTGATCGGCGCCTCGCCCCACAGCGCCGCGGCGTCGTTCGTGTTCGTCGCGGCGGTCGCCGCGTCCGTCCGTGCCCCACTCGAGCGGGCGCTGGTCGTGACCGCGATTGGCGCGCTGGCGACGGCGGTCTCGACGATCATCTACGACCGGGCCGCGCTCGGACTGCTCGCGTATGTGCTCGGCTACGTCGCGGCGACCCTCGCCGCGTCCAACGCCCGGCAGTCGATCGACCGCGCCGAGCAGGCCGAGCTGCTGCTGGCGCAGTCCCAGCGCTCGCACGAGGAGCAGCTGCGGGCCGCCCGGCTGGAGGAATCGGCCAGGATCGCGCGTGAGATCCATGACGTGCTCGCGCACACGCTGGCGGGTCTCACGATCCAGCTGGAGGCGACCAGCGCGCTGCTCGAGAACGGGGCCGACCGCGAGGTCGTGCTCATGCGCGTCAAGCGTGCGCACGAGCTCGCGCGTGAGGGCCTGACCGAGACCCGGCGGGCGGTCGGCGCCCTGCACGCGGATCAGCGGCCCGCCGCCCCGGCCGCGGCCGGGATCCAGGCGCTCGTCTCTGAATATCGTTCCGCCAGCGATGCCAAGGTCACGGTCACGATCGACGGCAGCGGCGACCGGCTGTCGGGCGAGGCCGGGCAGGCGCTCGTGCGCGTCGTCCAGGAATCCCTGACCAACGTGCGTAAGCATGCGCCGGGTGCGGCCGTGACGATCGAGCTTCACGCCG
>Ga0302325_10008883_pt1 | contig 22053 bp, 22 predicted proteins | sample Palsa_T0_2_FD_201948 | JGI IMG/M metagenome (GOLD analysis project Ga0302325, IMG submission 201948) | Peat permafrost microbial communities from Stordalen Mire near Abisko, Sweden - Palsa_T0_2 | ecosystem: Environmental > Terrestrial > Soil > Palsa > Peat permafrost | place: Sweden: Abisko...
TGCAGCACCAAACCAGGCAACGGAGCCGCAAGATCCAGGAAATCCCTGCAAACGCCGACGTAGCTCAGCTGGTAGAGCACTTCACTCGTAATGAAGGGGTCCCCGGTTCGATTCCGGGCGTCGGCTTCCTTTCCTTCCTTCCTTTCCTTCCGTTCCGCCGTCCGCGAAATGCCCGCATTGGCCCGCTTTTTGGGTTCCGGAGCGTTGGGGCGGGCGACCTCGATGTCGAATGTGGAAGCGATTTGGAAGCCGGAGTACGAACGCCGCATTACGCTTGATCGGGAGCGGGGGCGCTTGTGTTCGACGAGGTGACGCGGGCGGCGATTACGAACGGTCGTCGCTATCGAGCACGACGCGCAGCGCGCCGGCAAACTCCGCGGTCATCCGGGAGCGCCCATGTGGCGGCGGCGAGCGTCAGCGATCTCCGGGACGTAGACGACGCGGGTGATGGTCGCGCTCTCGCGGCCGGTTATGACCGTAAACGACGTGCTCGACCGACTCGAGGGGAGCGTTCCCGAGTTCGTGGCCCGAGTCCGAGACGCGGTACGCGAACGTTGACGGCGTGGAAGCGCGTTGGAAGCCTCACGCGGCTTGTCCAGCTCATCACACGCCACCAGGACGACTCAAGACCGCCCGTCTCCATGTCACAGCGTTCGCTGTCGCCTAAGCACCCGGCGCACCGATCCTTGTTGTGGCCGGGTCGATCCAGGTGACACGCAGCTTCATCCACGCACCTGCGGGCCCAGGGCCGCGGCCGGATCATCCAGATCTCGACGTTCGGCGGTCTGGTCGCGTTCCCGCGCCCTCAGACTGATCGCCGCGGCATCTTCGACCAACTCGCCGAGCGCCAGATCATCCTCGGCCAAATGGGCGAAATGATCCCTTTTCATGCTGGAGCTGCCGGCTCGGCGAGTGTCGAGTACACGAGCGTTGCGGGCTACCTCCTCCGGATTGCCGTAAGCGGCTGCGCCCTCAGCGCGTCGAACGCCTCTCGTGGCCATCCAGGAGCTCGAAGGGAACCGTAAGCAGGCAGGTCTCACCTCGCGGGGGGTGGCGGCGGCCGCCCGGCCGGGCCCATCACGGCGAAAACCTGGTCGGTGCCCGGGAGGAGCAGCAGGCCATCGCCGACCGACGGCGTCGGGAAGTGGTTCGCGAACCCGCCGAAGGGGATCGAGACGACCTCCTTACCGTTGGCCGGGTTGAGGCCGTGCACCGCGTTGTCGCCTCCAATCGTCCAGACCAGTCCATCCGCGATGATCGGTGAGCCAGCGGCGCCGTCGTTATCGGTCCATAGCTGCTTCAGGTACGGCGCCTTCGTCAAAACCTTGATCGCCGTCACACCGTTCGGGCAGGGTACGTAGACGACCGAGCCGTTCACCGCGTGTCCACCGTCGGGATCGCCGCTGCATACCGAAAGCGACGCGAGCTCGCCCTCCTCACCGCCGAGATGTCCCTGACGCAGCAGATAGGCGATGTCCGTCTTGCCGACCTGGAGCACGAAACCATGAACGAGCACTGGGTCCCCGGTGCCGAGGTCGAGATCGTCGCCGCTGAGCGTCTGCCAGTCCTTGGGGTAGAAGATCGACTTGAGATGCATCGTCGGCGACAGCTCGAGCACCGCGTCGCTGTCGTCGTACGGCTGGCCGGCGCCTAGGTTGTAGCCGTCGGCGCTCGCCACGTAGACCTTCCCGTGGGGGTCGACGACCGGAGAGCTGCCGCCCATCCACACCGCCCCCCGATCTCGGCCGCTGCCGATCTGGAAGTAGTGGAGCCGCCCTCCCTGCTCCGGGATCGAGACGACGTAACCGTGGGCAGGACCGTTGGGGCCGGGACAGTCGCCGGCGTTCTGACCATAGGCGATGACCACGAGACCGCGGTCGAGCGCCAGTCCTGGCCGCTGCAGCTGCGCGAGCTGGTCCTCGCCGGCGTTCGGTATCGCCCGCTCGTCCAGCTCAACCTTGCCGGTGAACAGGTTCAGCCCGAATAGACGGTGCGACGCTTCCACTCCACCAGAGGCAGACGGGCCGCCTATCAGGGTGTCCGCGTCAACGAAAATCTCGTTGCGCTTGAGGTCGATCACAGGGGTGCCAGTGATGCCGACCTCCGGCGAGATGTCGCCGCACGGCAGATCGCCGGATGGCACGGGCCTCGCCAGGTGACGCGACCACAAGATGCGCCCACTGCGCGCGGCCATCACGTAGACCGTGTCGTTCTCGGTCGCCGCGACGACGCGGCCGTCGGCGACGAGCGGCTCGCCATACAGCTGCCCGTCGAGGATCGGCGAGGTCCAGGCCCGCCGCGAAGGCCGCAGCTTGGTCCGCGCCGCCTGGACTCCGGTCGCCTCAGCATCCCCGTGGTAGGTGGTCCAGTTAGAGCCAAAGCCGGAGACCCGCGATACGGGCCTCGATCTCGCCGCCCCGGCGGTCGCGCTTCCGGCTGTCGTCGCCGCCGAGCCGGTCACGGAAGAACCACAGCCAACGCAGGAGAGCGACACAGCCGTCATCGCCGCCCCCACAGCGAGCTGTGCGCTCAGACGCCTCCGGGCTCCACGCCGCAAAGCGGCCAGTCGAGCCTCTCTTCGCACCGCGCAACCCCGAGCAGCTGCCACCGGTCACAAGTCTACCGGGCGCAGCGCGAATCTTGGAAGACACGTGGGCATCCGCGAGCCGGGGGCTGGCACCGCTAGCAACCAGGCGGCTCAGCCACCGCCTGTCGGCTGCCGCTCCCAGGAACTAGCGGAGCTCTCAGGCACACCCATCGGGCGCTCGCTGAAGTTCGGCGGCGCGCGCCGGGGCCGGTGCCTGCGGACGCCAGAGCACCGGCGCGAACGTGTGCCTAACCGACGAACGCCGTCATGCGAATCGAGACGAGGAGATCGGGGATCTCGACGCCGAGCTTGGCGACGTAGCGAGTCGGCGGCTGAGCCGGGAACCAGGTCGCGTACTCCTCGTTCATGCCTGCGAAGTCTGTCGGGTTGGTCAGAAGGACGCCGACCTCGACGACGTCTTCCAACTTTGCGCCCGCGGCGTGCAGGATCGCCTCGCAGTTGGTGAGCGCCTGCCGTGTCTGTTCCTGAATCGTTGAGCCGGCGAGGTGTCCGGTGGTCACGTCGATCCCGACCAAGCCCGAGACATAGACGTGCTGCCCGGCTTTCACCGCCTGGCTGTACAGCGGCGAACCGGGAGCGTTCGGCGTGCTGATGACCTCTCGCATGCGCGCAACCTACCCCGCAGCGGCTCGCCGTCCAAGTCTAGATCAAGCAACTCGCGTTTCGTGCACGCGGTGTCCCGTCCAGCATCTCGTGACCGATGCGGACGAGAAGGATCGCCTTTGCTCTGAGGCGGCGCGCGAGCGCAACGGCGACGTGCCAATCGCGGCGGTCGGAGTGCGCGGCCACGATCTCGGGCGATCACTTTCGGCGCGAGGAGCACGACGTCCGCGACCGAAGGCGCGCTTCGGCGCCACCAGGAGCGCTAACCGATGCGGCCGAGATGATCGCGTCGGACGGTGCAAGTGGGCCGTCGTGGCAGCCGTTGGGCTTCTGCCCACCGACGTCGATGAGGTGGTGGTCCCCCATCCGGTGGCGGCGGGCCTCGTCCGGCCACGTTGCGGGTTGACGGTTCCGGTGGTTCGCTCGACGCGTCGGTGCTTCCAGCGTAGCCTCCCGCCCGGGCGGCGCCATCGAGGGCGAACTGAGCCTCACGGAACGCTCACGCCGCAGCGGTCTGCGGCCGCTGGCCGGCGGACGCGAGCTGGCTGCGTAGCTCGATCGTGACGGTGCTCGGACGATCCGTTCGCGACGGCCTCATTCGGCCCCAGGGGGCTGACGGCGGCGGTCGTTGGCAGGAGCTGGCGGATTCTCGACGAGGTGGCACGCCCTAATCGAGGATCGCCGCGCGACTCACCCATGACCAACCCCCAACAACCCTCGTCAGACGGTCCCGAGCAACCGACTGCGCCGGCGCTTCACGGCTTGGCGGTGCTGCCCAGTCGAATGGCCGCCTGATCGACGCTCCTCTCGGCTCACGCAGCGGCCTTCCAGTCGGACCGGCGCAGCTTGAAGAGCAGGAGCGGCGGGAGGAGGCCGACGAGGAGGGTCGCGGCGAGCAGCACCAGAAGGTAGGGCAAAGTGGTGATGCGTCCGAGCTGGCTCGGCGGCAGCAGGCCGACCACGTAGGCGGCTACAGAGGCGAGCGTGCCGACGACGCACATCGTCAGGAGCGCGGGCGCCCGGTACCCACGCGGGTGCTCCGGCTGCCGCTGCCGCAGGTTGATCGCGGCGACGAACATGAGGACGTACATGATCAGGTAGACCTCTGTCGCGAGGGCGGCGAACACCCAGTAGGCGCGTGAGATCGCCGGGACCAGGGCGTAGAGCACCCCGATCAGCGTGATGACGGCTCCCTGCGCGACGAGTATGCGAAGCTGGACGCCGTTCGAGTTGAGCTCCTGAAAGTACCGCGGCAGGTAGCCACGCTCGCGAGCGATCTCCAGCAGGCCGGTGGAAGGACCGGTGAGCCAGTCGAGCAGGCCGCTCAGGGAGGCGACCACCAGCCCGACGGCGATGATCGGCGTAAGCACATTCAGCCCGAAATGATCGAGCAGGCTCTTGAACGCCTGCATGACGCCCGCGGTGAAGCTGATGTGGTTCGCGGGGACCGCGACCGAGATCGCGAGCGTCGGGAAGATGAAGACGAGCAGGACCAGTACCACGGCGAGGAGGGTCGCTTTGGGGAACTCCCGCGGTGCATCGCGCAGCTCGTCGACGTGGACGGCGTTGACCTCGACCCCGGCGTAGAGGAAGAAGCTGTTGACGAGGAGCACGACACTCGTCAGCCCGTGCCACGCCGGGAGTACGTGGTGGCCGTTCAACGGCGCCGCCGAGGCGTTGCCCTGCAGAAGGTAGATCGCGGCCAGGATGACGAGAAGCAGACCGGGGACCAGCGTTCCGATGACAATCCCGTATGACGCCAGCCTGCCTGTGGCGAGCACCCCGCGAGCGGACACCAGCACAGCAGACCAGAACACGACGATGATCACCACGGTCGTGTAGAGGCCGCTGCGCGCAAAGCTGGGCGCGAACACGTACGCCAGCGTGCTCGCGACGTAGGCGAGCACTGCCGGGTAGTAGAAGGTCGTCTGGGCGAACTGACACCAGATGGCGACGAAGCCCATCCTGGGAGAGATCCCCTCTGACACCCAGTTGTAGACACCCCCCGGCCAGCCCGAGGAGAGCTCGGCCGATACAAGCGACGCCGGCACGAGAAACACGATCGCGGGCAGGACGTAGACCACCACCGACGCGAGACCGAGGACGGCTGTCGCGGGCGTCGCGCCGAGATCGCCCACCGACCCCAGGGTCAGCATCGCCATCGCCAGCCAGGTGAGCCTAGCCTTCGCCCCAGCCGGCGAACGAGCCCGACGCTTGGCAGGATGCGGATCCGGCTGCTCGGGTGTAGTTGTCACCGGTTTCGGGGGCTTATCAGCGCTGCTCGTGGCCGCCGGCAGCCGGCCGGTCGCAGTTCAGCAGCACCGCCTGATCGACGAGTCTCAGGGCCGTGAGCGGTGCTGAGGGTCTGTCCTGCTTCGGTGACTCCCCCGGGTCTCCACCGGTCGACGCGACGGCTGCATCGCTATTGCTCGTGGGCCGGAATCGGCTCAGCGAGCGCAGCGCGCCCGGGAGCCGCGGGGAAGGGGTCGGCGAAGTACTGGGTCTCGTGCGTGACGAGACCATCGGTGATCTCCATGACGCTGAGCGAGCATGTGGGCACGCCGTCATAGGTAATCACGCACTCGCTCACCCAAAGGTCGCCGCCGCCGAGGATACGGCGGACGGTGAAGTGGCGTTCGGCCGGATGCCCACCGCGTTGCGTTTGGATCCTCGACCGACCTCTGAAGCGCTCGCCGGACTGCGGGTAGTCCAGGATCGCGTCCGCAGCGTAGATCGCATGCTCGGCGTCGACGTCCCCGCGTTCTGAGGCCTCCCAGTGCTGCTGGATGCGAGCCCGGATACCGGCATCACGACCAATTGCGGTGTTCACCGTCACCTCCGTTGATGCGCTGGAATTGCGCTGACTCGCGCGAGTGATGCTCGCGACCGGTTCTCATACGTCTCATGATCTTTCACTCTCGCTCGTCCGGGCTTTTCACAGCAGCCTGTTCGTGCAGGGCGTCTCCGTTGCTCCGATCGGCTGCATGATGATCCTCACGTGGCATCGTCGCCCCAGTAGCCCCCCTGGTCGGAACACTTGTCACGCACTGCAGTCGCTATCCAGCGTGCGGAGACCACGCGAGTGGCCTGCCGGCGCGGATGCTGGCGAGCCCTTCGCCACGCAGGCGATCTGCGCGCGGGGCGGGCAGGCAGCTCCGGCACCGGGCTGTTCCTGATCCGACCTATGCGCGTGCGTGCCCGAGGTGCGTCACCGCGCGCCGACTGTGCTTCGGGAACCCACTTCCAACCCGCCAAGCTCATATATCGCAGCCAGGTCCTCATCGGCGAGGGTCTGGCTCGCGGTCGCAAAGCGCTCGAGGACTACGTCGAGCAGCGGCATCGCAAACTGCGAGCTCTCTTCAACCTCGCGTACGAGCTCCAGGTCCTTCAAGGCAAGCCGGACAGGAAAGCCGGCCGGGTAGTCGCCGCGCCGCATCTCGCCGAGTTTCTGAAGGGCATAGTCCGAGCCGAGCGGCCCGCCGTCGAGTAACGCGATGAACTGCCGCTGATCGAGCCCCACGGCCTGGCAGACCTGCATCGACTCCGCCAGCGCCGCGACCATGGTGATCATCCAGTGGTTCGCCGCCAGCTTGAGACGCGAGCCCATCCCTGCTTCCCCGACCCAGAGGACACGCGACGCCAGCGCGTCGAAGATCGGCGCTACCGCAGCGCGCGCGGAGTCGGGTCCTGAGGCCAGGATGGTCAACTCGCCCTGCGCCGCGGGACGAGTGCTGCCGGACACGGGTGCGTCGACGAGCGTTATCGCGTGTGCCTCGGCCACGTGCGTCAGCCGGTCGGCCTCGGCCGCCCCCACACTGCTCATCTGCAACCAGATAGTGCCGTCGGGCCAATCCTCGAGCAACGGCTCGATCAGATCGAGGATGACGGCGGCGGTCGGGAGCATGGTGATCACGACCCCGGCGCTCCTGACGACCTCACTTGGTGCTCGGGCCGGCTTGCCACCGCGACCTTCGAGCGCTCGAAGATGCGCCGAGTTGCGGTCCCATGCGATGACTCCGATGCCCTGATCGAGGAGCCGATGGGCCATGGCGGAGCCCATCAGCCCGACGCCCAGCAGCCCGACTTGAACCTTCTCCTGTGGCGGGTATTCCTTGCTCATCGTGTGCTCCTTTCGATTTCGGCGATGTCCTGGTCGGTGAGGTCGAGGTTGGCGGCGGAGAGGATCGAGTCGACCTGATCGGGGCGGCGGAAGCCGACGATCGCGCCGTCAACGGCCGGGTTACGAAGCGTCCACGCGACCGCGACGGCGCCCGGGGCGGTGTCGTAGCGCTCAGCGACCGCGCTCAGGCGCTCGACGAGATCGAGGTTGCGCGATAGCTGCGGCTCGCTGAACCGTGCGTCGTGTTTGCGCCAGTCGTCATCGGCCAGGCTTTCGACGCGCTGGCGGGTCATGCCACCGGTGAGCATCCCGGAGCCCATCGGGGAGTAGACGATCACGCCGATCCCCTCCTGGTCGCAGAAGGGCAGGATCTCCCGCTCGACGTCGCGCTCGATCAGGGAGTATTGGGGCTGAAGGGTCTCCACGGGCGCGATCTGCTGGATCGTCCGCAGCTGGTCGACGTCGAAGTTGGAGACGCCGATGTGGCGCACAAGGCCTTGCTCTTTGAGCTCGGCGAGCGCCGCCCAACCCTCCTCGATGTCCGCCGCCGGGTTCGGCCAGTGGATCTGATAGAGGTCGATCGCGTCGATGCCGAGCCGCTTGAGACTGGCCTCTGCCTCGCGCAGGATCGAGTCGCGCTTCAGGCTGTGGGTTACCGTCCGGTCGGGACCTTCCAGCAGCGAGCACTTCGTGAACACGTACGGGCGCTCGGTGACGCCTTTCAGCGCGCGCCCCACGATCTGCTCGGAGCGCCCGAAGCCGTACGCCGCGGCAGTATCGATCCAGTTGATCCCCTGCTCGAGTGCACGGTGGATCGCGGCGATCGACTCGTCATCGTCCTGCGGACCCCAGCCGAACTCCCAGCCGCCACCACCGATCGCCCACGCGCCGAACCCGACGCGGGTGACCTCGAGGCCCGTCTGGCCGAGCTTGGTTGTGTTGAGTTGTGTCTGGTACATGGCTGCTCCTGTCTGGTGGAGGTGACTGTAGGTGGACGGTGCGGTGGCCGAGCAGGGTGGGCGTGGCGGCGAGAATGCCCAGGGCGAGCAGGCCCGCGAACACGAGCAGGCTGCCCCGCGTCGAGGCGATCTGGGTCAGGGCGCCCAGGCCGATGACCGGCCCTGCAAGCCCGAGGTAGGCTGCGAGGAAGAAGCCGGCGAGCGCCTCGGCGCGATGGTCCTGAGAGGAAATGTCGGAGACGGTGGACATGGCGCCCTTGAACATCAGGCCGCAGCCGGCACCCACAACAAGATCGCCGGCCAGGAACACGCCAAAGCTCGGCGAGGGCAGCCACACCGCCACAGTAAGCAGGCCGAGCCCGGCGAGCAGCGCCGGGACGGCCGCAGCCAGCACCTGTCGCGTGGGACGTGAAGCCGTCAGCGTCTGCGCTAGGGCCGCCATCGCGAAGGCCGCGAACGAGACAGCGCCGGCCAATGCGTGAGAGGGCTGGTGCAGTGTCCCGGCCAAGAAGCTCGGCGCCAGCGAGGTCAGAAGCCCGAGGACGGCAAACGTGATCGCGGCCCCGACCGCGGCGGCGAAGAAACGAGCGCGCGACGCGGCCGGCACCGACACCCGCTGGGGGCGGTAACGGGGTCGCGGCGAGGGGTGGCCACGCGTCTCGGCAACGAAGAGCAGCGCCGCCCATGCCAGCACCAGCGCCACGGCAAAGACGACGAAGGGCAGGCGCAACTGGTCACCGACCCACTGCGCCAGCACACCGGAGACCAGGCCGCCAAGGCCGAGGCCGCCCAGATTGGCGGTGGTCGCGACAACCTGCTCGTGCCTGTCGCCACCGCGCAGGTCCGCCAGCCAGGCCGTAGCCGTCGCGGTCACCGCGCCGATACCTAGACCACTGACTACCCTGGCGAGCAGCAACCCCGGCAGCGACGGCCAGACGATGAAGACGACAGCGGCCAGAACCTCGAGCGCCAGCGCCGGCATCAGTACACGTCGCCGACCCAACCAGTCCGACACGTGGCCGACGAGGAATAGGCTCAGGCCAACCGCCAGCGCGTAGACGGCGAAGGCGATCGTGATCGTGAACGACGAGAAGCGATCCCGCTGCGCGAACAGCGACCACAACGGCGTCGGCACGGTGGTGAAGGCCATGGCGGTCGTGAAGGCAATCGCCACGGTCCAGAAACCGAAACCGTTGCGCTCAGGGAGCGGAGCTGGTGAGAGAGTCTTCCGTGTCATTGCGTTGCTGAGGATCGCCGACCACGGCATCGCAATCAACGCAAAACTTTGCTTACGGTTATCGGATCTGGCGATAGAGTCAGCGGCGTGGAGCTGCGCCAGCTCACCACCTTCGTCGCGATCGCCGAGGAGGGCAGCTTCACGCGGGCGGCCGACCGGCTCCACGTGGTCCAGTCCGCCGTCTCGGCCGGCCTGCGCAAGCTCGAGGGCGAGCTCGGGGCGACGCTCTTCGACCGCTCCACCCACTCCGTCCAGCTGACCGACGCCGGCCACGCGCTGCTGCCTGAGGCGCGGGCGACGCTGGCAGCGGCCCAGGCCGCCCGCGACGCCGTCGACGAGGCCCGCGGCGGCCTGCGCGGAACGGTCGTGCTCGGGGTCATGCAGGCTCAGGGAATGCGTGCCATCGGCCTGACCGCGGTGCTGTCTGCATTCCACGCCGAACACCCGGGGGTCGAGGTGCAGATTCGCCATTCCGGAGGGTCGAGCGAGATGGCCTGGGACGTCCGGGAGGGACGCCTCGACCTCGCCTTCGTCGCCCTGCCCGGCGACAGCCCTCCGGGGCTTGAGCTGATCGCCTTGACCCGCGAGCCGATTGTGCTGGCGGTACGGGCCGGACATCCCCTGGCGGGGTCCCGGAGCGTCGACTTGCCGGCGCTCCGGGACGTCACCCAGGTCGACCTCCCGGAGGGATGGGGCATCCGGATGGCCGTCGATCGCTCCTTCGCCGCCGCCGGCGTCCCCCGCGCGATCACCTACGAGGTCAACGACACCGCGACCATGGTCGAGTTCATTCGCACCGGGCTCGCCGTCGGTTTGGCGCCTAAGTCGCTGTTCGAGACCACCGATGAGATCGCTTTTGTGCCGATTGGCGACTACCCACCGCAGTTTCAGACGGCGGTCGCGATTCCGGCCAACCGCCGCCTGAGCGCGGCCACCCGAGCGATGCTCGAGACGATCAGACGCCGGCCCCGATCAGAGCCCCCGCATCGGCGGTGCTGATGCTCTCGCTCGTGCTCTCATCGGCATCGAGGACAACCTTGAGCGCGCCGGTGTTGGCCGCGTCGGCGAATGTGTCGTACGCGGCCATCGTGTCACCGAGCGCGAAGCGATGCGTCACGAACGGAGTTGGGTCCAGGCGACCTTTGGATACGAGACCCAGCAACTGAGGGATCGTGTAGGTGTCGACGAGTCCGGTCGTGATCGTGATGTCGCGGATCCAGAGTTTCTCGAGGTGCAGCGTCGCCGGCTCACCGTGGACACCGATGTTTGCAACCCGGCCGCCGGGACGGATCAGCTCAGTTGCGAGCTCGAACGTCGCGGGGACGCCGACCGCCTCGAACGCGACGTCAGCGCCGAGACCATCCGTCATTTCCATGATCTGCTCGATTGCGTCCTCACGCCCGTTGTTGATCGTCGTGTCTGCGCCGAAACGGAGCGCGCTCTGAAGTCGCGTGTCAGCGAGATCGATCGCCACGATTCGGCCGGGGGTATAGAGCTTCGCGGTCAGGATCGCAGCCAGGCCGACTGGGCCGGCGCCGACGATCGCCACAACGTCCCCGGGTGAGACCATGCCGTTGAGCACGCCGACCTCGAACGCCGTGGGCAGGATGTCCGCTAAGAACAGGACCTGTTCGTCGCTGAGCTCGTCAGGGATCTTGTAGACCGAGTTGTCGGCGAACGGAACGCGCGCATACTCTGCTTGTAGCCCGTCGATCAGATGGCCGAAGATCCAGCCGCCTCCGCCGAGGCATTGGCCGTAGCGGTGTTCCTTGCAAAAGCGGCAACGCCCGCACGAGGTGATGCACGACAGGAGCACCCGATCACCGACCGCCACGGTGCTGACGCTTGCCCCGATCTCCTCCACCGTGCCGACGGCCTCGTGGCCAAGCACGGTGCCCGGGGTCGTCTCGGGAACGTGTCCCTTGAGGATGTGCAGGTCGGACCCGCAAATCGTCGAGGTGTCGATACGGACAACGATGTCGGTTGGATCCGCGATTGTGGGGTCGTCGACCGTGTCCCAGCTGCGCTGGTCCGGCCCGTGATAAACGAGAGCTTTCATCCTGTCCTCCTCTTGATGGCCGGCCCACGACCGGCCTTCATCCGAAGGTAGGGCGCTCGGGAACGCGCGGCATCCGTAGATCTCCGCGCTCCGTAGGGGGCAGGGGCGCAACCATCGAGAAATGACAACACCAGGCGACCCTGAGAACCCTCGCGCCCGACAGTGACGCTCGAGTTCGTCAAGAAATTTAGGGCGTGGTGTCACGTTCGCGGCGTCTGGATGGTCATAGGTTCAGAGCTTTGACCTCACCAACCTTGGCCTAGTCCTACGACGGCCGATAGTCCGGAGGTAAACGAGTGCCCGTACAGTCGGATAGTCAGCGCTACCTCGAAGACGTTCCGGCACAGCCGAGAGCATCGCTTATCGAGCTGATGTTCGATGTCTCCGAGTTCGCCGCCGGTCTCGGCATATTTCTGATGGCCCTCGCCCCACTCGCTGTACCGATCGTCGCGCTGATCCTCGTCCCGTTACTGGCTGTCGCTCTGGTTGGCGGGCTTGCTTCGGTGGCAATCGGGTTACCGCTGATGCTGCTTGTCCGGGTCGCGCGGCGCGTGCGCCCTAGACCGGCCGCTCGCGAGCTGAGGCCCGATGTCGGCGCGCATTGATCCACGGCTCAAGGGTGACAACATCACATGATCGTGAGTTTGTACGTTCCCGTGGGCTGGGACACACGGCGAGCGCAGGCTCGGGCGAGAAGCAGGCCGCCGAGCAACGCCACCGAAATCGCTCGCACACTGCGGCCCGAACGCCGGAAACGATCCCCCACCTGCATCAGCCGAGACTACCTTGAAGACGGGCGGGTCGCTGCGTATGGTTGCAGCGCCCGTGACCGATCAGCCCGAACCCGGCGACATGTACGACGACATCAGGCGCGAGCTCCAGCGCCTGTTTCCGCCCGACCGGATGGAGCGGATAACCGACCGACTCGGTCTGGAAGGGACCGACGAGGAGCTCGAGTACCTCGGCGACCTGATCAGCGCGATCTTCACCCGCGGCATCGAGTTCGGAGCGATCGAGGTGGCGGCGCAGCAGATCGAGCTTGCGCCTGAGGTGCAGCCGCAGATCGAGATCGCCCACGTCGATCTGCCGTGAGCGGACCGGTAGCGCCTAAGGCCCACGACTCGTAACTGAAGGCTCCGACGGCGTCTGGACGCGCCTGACGCCCACGAGCTCAGCCCTCGAGGACAGCGGCGAATGCGTCCGCGTCGGGAGAGACCGGCCGGTGCCCGACCGCGTGCACACCGTCGTAGAGGCGGTGTAGACGGCCGACGCGGATGTGACTCGATCCCCGACATAGGGCTTCGAGCGCGGCCCGGCCATTCGACCCATGCAGCTCAGTTAGGTTGGGCCTCCTGCTCGATCTCAACACCCCGGTGCTTGGCGTCTGCGACGTCGACACCATCGAGAACTCCGTCGTGCGGAACGATCACGAGCGCGCGCGCGGACAGCCGGGCCGGATTGTCCTGGTGGAACTTGGTCAGCAGGCCGAGCGTCGTGTAGATGTCGTCTTCGGCAAGGGGTGTGGTTCCGGCGATTTGGACGAGGAGCCACTCGCCGTCGTCGTTCGAGGCGCTGAAGGTGAATCGCGAACTCAACTCTTCCCAGTGGACGGCCCAGCCTTCTGACCCCAGCCGGGCCCGAACGCGGTTCTGTAGCTCGAACTCGGCCAGCGACGCGGTCGCTGCCTCGTCCAGATCCGGCGCCGGAGTGAGGATCTTCTGTAGCTTCGGAATCACCCCCGGCCGCTTGGCACGCAGCGGGGCCAGGGTCGGGTCATGCTCGATGACGGCGATCAGGGACTTGCGCTCTGACGGAGGGGTCTCGCGAACAGCGCTCTGCAGACGCTGAGCCGCACTAGAGAGGTCCCCAGTGCGCGTGTAGAAGCACGCGAGATTGAACAGGGCCGCGGGGGGTCGGTTCGTACCGCGTTCGACGAATGCGACGAAAGGCCACGGTTGAAGCGCCGGCAAGGGCGCCTCGGGGTCAGACGGGGGCTCGAGCGCGGCAAGCAGATCCTGTTCGGTTGGACGTACCGGAAGGCCACCGTCTGGTAAGGGCTGCAGATCGGCGGCGGCGGTCGAGGCCACGAGCACGAGCACCGGAGGCGCGATGGTGCCTTCCAGAAATGGCTGGAGCGTGCCCGTGAGGAACTCTGGCGGGGCCTTGCTCTTGTGGGCACCAGAAGACAGCTCGGTCAGCGTCGACAGGGTTACGCGCGCGAGATTTCTGGCCTCCTTGGCAGCAGTCGCAAAGTTCTCGGCCTTGGCGGCTCCCTCGGACGGCTCGCTCGACCAGTTCGCGTATAGGGCTGCGAACTGATATTCGACCCGGTACCAGTCCGGGTTCTCCTCCGGTGCGAGCTTAGGCGGCAGATTCGCGTTGCCGAGCGGTCGCAGGGCCCGGGTCAGATACTCGCGGGCCTGCTCATAGTCGCCTGCACGCCGGCACAGAATCCCCAGGTTCGCCAGCGCACCGACGTTCTCACCGTCCTTCGCCAGCGCCTGCTCATAGAGGCTTCGCGCCTTGTCGTTATAGCCGAGCCGCTGCCAGTCCACACCGCTGCGGAAGAACGCCCAGCTCTGCGGGTCACCGGTCAGCAGGTCGTCGCCCTGGACCGCCTTGGCCATCCAGATATCAACCCAGGCGCCCGCCGCGACCGCGAGATGCTGGAAAGCCTCAGCGGGCTCGGCCGCCCCGAGGAGAAACGGTGCGGCCCAGAATGTGATCAGTGCCTCCGCACCCCCGCCCCGGCTCAGCTCGAGGCTGATCCCGACACCCTCCGCGCCTGCGGGTTGGAGCTCGCCGCAGAGCGCAAAGCGCCGGCGCGGCAGCAGCGCGGTGAGGAAGTTGATCACCGCCACGGCCGCCTTGGCCTCGTCGGAGATATCGCCGAGGCCGCTGAGTGCACTGGCGATCCCCGCCTGTCCACTCACGAGGTTCAGACCGAAGCGATCGGTCTTCCAGGTGACTCGCCCGCGTACCAGACCAGATGTCCCCGGTCCCAGGCGAGCGCTCAGCGCGCTGTCGTCAAACTTCGCGATCTCCAGCGTCGGACGGCGAATGTTCGTCGCCGGCCACCGGTCCCGGAGTCCCAGCCACTTGGTTCGCGTCTGCAGCTGCAGCCAGCCGAGGATCACACCCGCGAGCGCGAGCAGGGCCAGCACCACGGCGCCCAGCGCATACCCGGCGTTCTTCGCCGCAGCACTCAGCCAGGTCCAAATGGTGCCGGTCGACCCGGGAAGTGTTGCCTTTGCCCCTGCCAGCGCGCAGCGGCTGCTCGGATCCACCGCCAGCACCTTCAGATACGCGCTGTGCGCGCTCTGCCGCTCTCCCACATCCTTCAGCGCGTTGGCGTAGGCGCACGACTCGTCGAGACGCCCAAGCCGATCGAGCCCCTGCCGCGCACAGCCACGGCTTGCTGGATGCCCAAGCTCGAGCAGGTACACGGACTGCGCGGCGTCCAACCGTCCGAGGCTCTCCAGCGCCTGCCCTTCGGCGCACGGACTGATGTGGTGCGTCTGTGCCCGGACGGGAGAACAGAGCGCCAAGCACACCACCAGAACAGCCGATATCCCCGTAAGCCAGCGAATGGCGCACTCTACCCCGAGACACCTTCGAGATTCAACCGTCGGGTTCCCTCCCCTCGAAGGCACGGAGTGTCACTCGGCTGCGGCACCGAGCCGGGCCACGAGTGCGCGGGCGGCCTCCGCGAGCTCGGGCGGGCCGAGGACCTCGATCGGCTCGTCGAGCAGCGCCATCCAGACGAGGAAGCTGCGCGACCACGCGCCGCGGGTGCTGACGATGCAGGCGTGCTCGCCGTCGGGCTCGATCGTCGCGTAGCGCTCGGGGATCCGACGGCCGGCGCGCGCGGCGGGCAGACGGAGCCGGATTCGTCCGGGTGGGGCGGGGACCTCCTCGGCGCCGCTTGCCCGCAGCTGCCGCTTGACGTAGGCGGCCGGATCGCCACCAGGCACGGCACGTCGCCGGCCGCGGTCTCCCGGTCGTACCCGCCCGCGGATCCGGTCGATGCGGAACGTGCGCCAGTCGTCTCGGTCGAGGTCGAACGCGACCAGGTACCAGCGGTAGCCGCTGTAGACGACGGCACTGGGTTCGATGTCGCGCTTGGTTGCCCGATCGTCCTTCGCGACGTAGGCGAAGTGCAGTCTGGTCGCGTCGCGGCAGGCTCCCGCGAGGGTCGCCAGCACGTCGGCGTCGATCCGCGGGCCGTCGCCGCCGAAGGCCGACGTGGCGTCGCTGAGCGCGCTGACCCTGCGTCGCAGGCGCGCGGGCAGGACCTGCTCGAGCTTGGCCAGCGCGCGCACCGATGTCTCCTCGATCCCGGCGATCGACCCCGCGGCGGCCGTGCGTAGGCCGACGGCGACGGCGATCGCCTCGGCGTCGTCGAGCAGCAGCGGCGGGAGCTCGCCGCCTGCACCCAGGCGATAGCCGCCCGCCACCCCTGGTGCGGCCTCGACCGGGTAGCCGAGCGAGCGCAGCTTGTCGACGTCGCGCCGGATCGTGCGCGGCCCGACCTCGAGGCGATCGGCGAGCTCCTGGCCGGTCCACTCGCGGCGGACTTGGAGGAGTGACAGGAGCGCGAGGAGGCGGGCGGACGTCTGGATCATCGTGCGCTGGAGCTTGCCACGAATTGCGGATACTGACTGACCGCGTTGGCATGAGTACACGTCTATTTAGGACCGCATATGACCGCAATTGGCGAGAGGCTGTGGCCATGTCAACCACCACTCTCACTTACCCCTCAGCCGGCGCCACGGTGCGGCCGGTCAAGCCGGCTGTCTGGCCGGCCTTCATGGTCGTAATCGTCTCGGCGGTGATGGACCTGCTCGATTCGACGATCGCACAGACGGCAGCCCCCGCGATCCGCCACGACCTCGGCGGCTCCTATGCGGATCTCGAATGGATCACCGCCGCATACACGCTGGCGATGTCGGCGACCCTGCTGCTGGGAGGCCGGCTCGGCGACGCTCTCGGGCGCCGCCGCGTGCTGCTGATCGGGATCGGCGGCTTCGTCGTCGCCTCGGTGCTGTGCGCGTTCGCGCAGTCCCCCGACACGCTGATCGCGGCGCGCACACTCCAAGGCGCGATCGCGGCGATCATGGTGCCGCAGGGATTCGGGTTGATCCGCGAGCTGTTCGGAGACGAGGGTCAGCAGAAGGCGTTCGCCGTATTCGGTCCGGTGATGGGGCTCGCGGCGGTCGCCGGGCCACTGCTGGGCGGGGGCTGATCGACCTCAATCTGCTCGGATCGGGGTGGCGGGCGATCTTCCTGGTCAACGTGCCGCTTGGCCTGGCGGCGCTTGCGGTCGGTCGACGATACCTACCGCGAGCCGCTCCGGCGGCCCCAGGGGTGCGAGTGGACGCGCCAAGCGTTGTTCTGGCGATGCTCGGCACCGCCGCGCTCGTGTAACCGCTGATCCAGGGCCGCCAGCAGGGATGGCCCGCCTGGTCCTTTGCGCTGCTCGCCGGCGGACTCGTCGCCCTCGGCGCGTTCGCTGCGCTCCAAGCCCGCCGGTCACGGCAGGGTCGCACGCCGCTGGTCGAGCCCTCGATCCCGCCGGCGCCCCTACGTCGCCGGCTTGGCCGTGGTGGTCGGCTTTATCGGCGCGATGGGCGGGATGATGATCGCGCTCAACGTGATGTTCCAGACGGGCCTCGGGTTCACTCCGCTCGCCTGCGGCGTCGCCACGGTCGCGATCCCGCTCGCGGCGATCGGCAGCTCGATCACGTCCTCCGCACTGCTCGCGCGGATCGGCCGGACCACGATGCACATCGGGATCGTGACGATGGCGATCGGCCTGGTCGCGGTCGACCTGGTGATGCGATCAGCGAGCGGAGGCGTGAGCGCCTGGGAGCTCACGGGGCCGCTCGCGGTGACCGGCTTTGGGATGGGGATGGTGTTCGTGCCGATGTTCGACGTGATCCTCGCGGGGGTTGCGCCCCACGAGCTCGGGTCCGCGTCCGGCCTGCTCGAATCCGTGCAGCAGCTTGCTATGTCACTCGGGATCGCCGCCGTCGGCACCGTACTGTTCGACCACCTCGGTAGCGGCCATGGACCGGCGGCGTTCGTCGCTGCCGCCGACCACGCGTTGCTCGTCGCGCTGGCGTTCCTGATCGCGGCCTGCATGGCCGTCTTCTGGCTACCCAAGCACGCGCGGGCGAGATCCGCTCAACGGTAGGCGCGCACCTGCATCTCGTATAGCTCCGCGTAGAGCCCACCGGCTCGGATCAGGCTTGCGTGGTCGCCGCTCGCCGCGATCCGGCCCTGGTCAAGGACCACGATCAGGTCGGCCATCCGAACGGTGGAGAACCGACGCGACACCAGCAGCGTGATCGCGCCGGACTTGCTCGCGAGCCGACGTGCGGCGAGGTAGCGCTCGAACAATGCCGCCTCGCTGATCGCGTCGAGGCTGGCGGTGGGCTCGTCCAGGATCAGCAGCAACGGCGCGTCGCGCATCATGCCGCGCGCGAGGGCAAGGCGCTGCCACAGACCGCCCGACAGCTCCTGCCCGCTGGTGAACGAATGGCCCAGCGGGGTGGCGAGGCCATCGTGCAGCCCTTCGGCGACCGTAGTCGCGTCTGCTCGATGGAGCGCCCGGTTCAGTGCGGAATCGTCATCGAGCCGTGGCAGGTCACCGATGCCGACGGCCTCCCGCGCCAGCAACTCGAACTGCACGAAGTCCTGGAAGGTGGCGGCGGTTCGCTTCCGCCACGCAACGAGATCGATATCGCAAGCGGTACCCCGTCGAGCAGCACCTGGCCCGAGGTCGGCCGGTACATGCCGGTAAGCAGCTTCACCATCGTGGTCTTACCGCTGGATCAGTGTCACGGCGAGCACCACCTCGCCGATGCTGGCGGTGCCGTCCGCGGCACGCACGACGACAGCCGCGATGCCGGCGACGAACCCGGCCGCGAAGACAAGCCAGCCGGCGGCACCGAACAGACCACCGAGCACGGCCGCCTTGGTCGTTTCCGCGTTCACCGTCGCCGCCAGCGACCGGTGCCGCTCGCGCAGCGGCCGGACGGCGCCGAAGACGCGCAGCTCCTTGGCCGGACCGGACGAGGTGGCGAGCGCGAACAGCTCGTCGGCCCGGCTTGGGTTAGGCGTTTGATTGTCATCAAGCTCGGCCGACGGCGAGAACCGGTTTCATCGACACATTCCCCTTTCGCGCTCGCGCAACCGTATGATCGCTGAGTGCGCCGCGTTCTCGTGAGGGTGAGACGACGTCGTGAGCGATGAGTTCGAACGGCTCGATCGCCTGCTCACCAAGCTCGTTCAGGTTCTCGACACGCCGGGCGACGAGGACGTGGCACCGGCTGAGGCGGCCTGGCAGAAGCTCGATGTGATGTACCAGTCGATGGGCGCGGACGCTCTCGGCACGTTGTTGCGCCGTCAGGGTATGGACCGGTCCTCGGCTGACGAGGCGTTGGCGGTGCTTCTGAGTCGAAGCAAGCTGATGCGTTGACCGACGCAGCGGCCTGGAGCGCGAATCAGCCCTCGGGCCTGGAGGCCTTGCGTGACCTACGGGCGGCGCGACGCCGCCGCTACGCCGAGCAGATCGACTGGATCGAGACTCTCTACCGTCTGTACCTGGGAGTGATCTTCGGCGGCTTGGGCCTGGCGCTGATCTCGGGAGCGCTCGCGGATGTGAGGGTCGGTCGCCATACGATCGAGACGATCCATCGCTCTGGGCCTGCCGCGCTCGGCCTGCTGGTCGCGATCGCGGTGGCCGGCGGACTGCGCTCCGGTGCCCGGGGTGGCCCGCTGGTGCTCGAGGCGGCGGATGTCCAGCACGTCCTGCTGTCCCCCGTCGATCGCGGCGCAGCCTTGCGCGGACTGGCGGTCCGCCGGGTGCGCACTGCCACCTTTGCCGGCTTGGTCGTCGGACTGATCGCCGGGAACTTCGCCTTTCGCCGCTTGCCGGGTCCGCCGGCGCAGTGGTTCCTGTGCGCGGGCGTGTTCGGAGCGGCGCTCGCCGCGTCCGGGTTCGCAAGCGCGATGGTCGCATCCGGCCGCCGGCTGCATCACGCCGCCGCCTCACTGCTCGCAGTGCTGATCCTCGGCTGGTCGCTGATCGACCTGATCGGCCGCCGCGTGACCTCGCCGGCAAGCATGCTCGGTCAGCTTGCGCTATGGCCGCTGCACAGCACCGGAGACTCCTTCGCTCTCCCCGCGGCGGGACTCGCAGCCGCCGCCGTGGCGATCGGATTTGGGCTCAGCGGGTTGGCCGGCACCTCGCTCGAGGCTGCCAGGCGTCGTGCCGGGCTGGCGGCGCAGCTTCGCTTCGCGGTGACGATCCAGGACCTCCGGGCGGTGATCCTGCTGCGCCGGCAGCTCGCCTCAGAGACCCCGAGGAGCCGTCCGTGGCTGCGGCTCGCGCCGGGCGACGGTCCGCGGCATGCGATCTGGCAACGTGACTGGCAGAGCTTTCTCCGCTGGCCGCTCGTCCGGGTCGTGCGAGTCTGCGTGCTTGGCGCTCTCGCCGGGCTCGCGCTGGTGGGCGCTTGGCGCGGCACGACTCCCCTTCTCCTGGTGGCGTCGCTGGCGCTGATAGTGGCGGCGTTCGACGCCGTTGAGCCGGTCGGTCAGGAGGTCGACCATCCGACCCGCCTCAGCCTGCTCCCGGTTGGCGCCGGCGACGTGATTCGCCGCCACCTCGTAGCGCCGGTGGTGATGATGGCGGGCGTGCTCATCGTCGCCGTCGCGACCGCGATCGCGGCCGGCGCGCCTGGGCAGTGCGTCGCCGTGCTCGTCGTAATGGTGCTCCCGACCGCGATCCTGACGCTGTGCTGTGCGGCCCTCAGCGTTACCAACGACCCGTATGCGTACGCGTTCGCTCCGGCGCTCGGGTACTTCCAAACCGGTCTGCCGGTCGCGCTCGTGATCATCGGCGCCGGCGCTCCGGCGCTCATCGCGCGGCAGGCAGCGCACCACGGCGGCTCGCCGGTCGCGGCCGCGGTCGAATGCGAGCTCGTGGTGCTGGTCATCTGCAGGGTCGTGATCGCGGCGCTCAGGCATCGGACAGCCACGCGGTTCCCGGTCAGGTCATGACCCGTTCCGCCACCTCCTCGACGGACTCCGCTGTGCTCAGAGCAGAGGGTCTGCGGCGGGAGTACGACGAGCTGATCGCGCTCGCGGCGCTCGACCTTCGGGTCGGGCGTGGTGAATTGGTTGCGCTCGTGGGCCCGAACGGTGCCGGGAAGACAACCCTGCTAGCGATCGCCGCCGGCCTGCTCGACCCGTCCGACGGCACGATTCAGATCTGCGGTGCCGCCGCCGGCTCGGTGGCGGCACGCGCCGAAACCTCGTACATCCCCGACACGCCCGTCTTCTACCAGGACCTGAGCCTGGGCGAGCACCTCGAGTACATCGCGCGGCTGCACGCCGCGCCCGACTGGCAGGCTCATGGAGCGAGCCTCGTCGAGCAGCTCGGCCTCGATCAGTGGTGGGACAAGCTCCCCACCCAGTTCAGCCGCGGTATGCGTCAGAAAGCGTCGATCGCACTGGGATTCATCCGGCCGTTCTCTCTGCTCTTGGCCGACGAGCCGTTCGATGGCCTCGACCCCCCGAGCCGCCTCGTGCTCGTCGAGATGCTGCGAGCGGCCTCCGCCGCGGGCGCCGCGGTGATCGTCTCTACCCACCGCACCGAGATCGCCGATATCAGCAGCCGTTGCATCGCCCTGCACGACGGCCAATTGGTCTACGACGGCCCGCCGGATCGTTCGGTGATCTCCAGTGGCGAGCTGCCGGTACCGCGACAGGGCGCAGGCGCTCCGGGGCGACCGCGGTCAGGCACCCGCTAGACTGTCGAAGGGGCCGGGCAACGAGTTCGGCCAAAGCAGTGCCCCGCGTTTCCGCAGTCGTTGCCTAGCAGCGCCCTCCGTGTTTCGCAGTGCACATACCGGAGGTAACAAAATATGGCCACAGGAACCGTGAAGTGGTTCAACGACGACAAGGGCTTCGGATTCATCACACCCGATGACCCGGGCAAGGATCTGTTCGTACACCACAACGCGATCCAGGGCAGCGGCTTCAGGTCGCTGCGCGAGGGTGCGAAGGTGAGCTACGACGCCGAGCAGGGCCCCAAGGGCCCCGCTGCCGCGAACGTCCAAGCGCTCTAAGCCATTCGCCAGCGACCGGAGGGCCCGTGCACGGGCCCTCCGTCGTTCTCCGGTCCTCACCCCGATCGGGGGCGCGCGTTCGAGGCGCCCCGAACCCCACGACTAGGACGGAACAGGTATGGCCTCAAGTGGCAAGAAGAAGACAACGATGGCAAAGCTGACACGTGAGAGCAGGCTCCGCGAGCGCCGGCTCGACAAGAAGCTCAGGAAGGACGCGCGCAAGCAGGCGGCGGCCGAAGGACCAGGTGAGCCCGACGGCACCGGCACGGACGAACTGGCCCCGGCTGACGGACTCGACGGTGACGCGGTAGCCGACGGTGACGCGGTA
>Ga0302325_10008884_pt1 | contig 22053 bp, 16 predicted proteins | sample Palsa_T0_2_FD_201948 | JGI IMG/M metagenome (GOLD analysis project Ga0302325, IMG submission 201948) | Peat permafrost microbial communities from Stordalen Mire near Abisko, Sweden - Palsa_T0_2 | ecosystem: Environmental > Terrestrial > Soil > Palsa > Peat permafrost | place: Sweden: Abisko...
CGCGCCGTCATCGTGTACGTTAAAGGCCCCGGCGGCGGACGCGAATCAGCGGTCCGCGCGCTGCAGGCCACCGGACTGAGCGTCATCTCGATTAAGGACGTAACGCCGATTCCGCATAACGGATGCCGCCCGCCCAAGCGGCGCCGGGTATAAGAGTCGCAGGAGACAACAGGCGTGGCTAGAAATCTCGGACCCGTATGCCGGCTGTGCCGGCGTGAAGGGCTCAAACTGTTTTTGAAGGGTGAACGCTGTTACAGCGACAAGTGCGCCATCGAGCGGCGCAACTATCCACCCGGAGCGCACGGACAGGCGCGCACGCGCTTTTCCGAGTTCTCGATACGGCTGCGTGAGAAGCAGAAGGTAAAGCGGATTTACGGGCTGCAGGAAACCCAGTTCGCGCATTACTTTGAAATGGCCGAAGGTATGCCGGGAATCACCGGCGAGAATCTGCTCGTGCTGCTCGAGCGCCGACTCGACAACGTGGTGTACCGGCTCGGGTTTTCGAGTTCGCTGGCGCAGGCCCGCCAACTGGTCCGTCACGGCCATCTCGAGCTCGACGGCAAAGTCGTGACCATCCCATCCTACCTGGTTTCGATAAACGAGGTTGTAAGTATCACGGAAAAGAGCCGGGCGAAGAAGGTAATCGTCGAGGCGATCGAGCTGTCGCAGCGGCGCGGCACCCCGTCGTGGATGTCGCTCGAGCGCGATCAGTTCCGCGGCTCGCTCAAGATGCTGCCGTCGCGCGCGGACCTCACGATGCCGATAAGCGAAAAACTGATTGTCGAGCATTACTCGCGATAGACGGGTCGACAAGGTGGATTGAACGGCGCAACCGCGGCGGATCGCCGGCGGCGCCGAAAAAAATTTAATTGTGGCAAGAGCTGGTGCATATGCAGAATGATTGGCGTGACTTGATCAAACCGAAAGCTGTTGAATTTGACGAAAAAGAGCTGACTCCGGGCTATGGGCGCTTCTTTGCCGAGCCGCTCGAGCGCGGCTATGGAATTACGATCGGCAACACCCTGCGCCGGATCCTGCTCTCGTCGCTGCCGGGCTTCGCAGTCGCGGCCGTGCGGATCAAGGGCGTTCTGCATGAGTTTTCCACGCTGCCCGGCGTCAAGGAGGACGTGACCGATATCGTCCTCAACCTGAAGGAAGTGCGCTTGCGCCTTCATGAAGGCGACTCCGTCACGGCCACGCTCAAGGCGAAAGGCGAAGCGGTGGTTTCGGCGAGCGATATCAGCGGCGGGCCGAACCTCGAAATCCTCACGCCCGATCAGCATCTGGCGACGCTCGACAAGGGCGCCGATCTCGACATGGAGCTGGTGATTCAGCGCGGCCGCGGCTATGTGCCCGGCGAGCGGCGCGAAGAAGGCGGCGATGAGCCGATCGGTACTATCCGGCTCGACGCGATCTTCTCGCCTATCCGCAAGGTCAACTTTACCGTGACCAACGCCCGCGTAGGCCAGCGCACCGACTATGATCGCCTCGTGCTCGAAATCTGGACCGACGGATCGATCTCGCCGCGCGAAGCACTGACCTACGCCGCCCGCGTCGCCCGCGATCAGATGAACATCTTCGCGGGCCTCGAAGAAGGTGCGGAAGCGCCGGAGGTGCCTGTCGGCGCCGACAGCCGCCCTTCGCTCAACGAGTCGCTCTTCAAGCCGGTCGCGGAGCTGCCGGTGTCGGTGCGAGCTTTCAATGGACTGCAGAACGCGGATATCAAGTATGTCGGCGAGCTGGTCCAGCGCAGTGAGTCCGACATGCTGAAGATCAAAAACTTCGGCCGCAAGTCACTCAACGAAATCAAGGAAGTCCTCACCGACATGGGGCTCCTGCTCGGGATGCGCTTCGACAGCCTTCCGCCGCGGGCCGAGCTCGATCGGATGTGGGAGGAGCAGGAGCGCCGCGAGTCGGCCTGAAGCGGCCGCATGCTCAGCTCCGGAGTTTAACCGATGCGTCATCTCAACCAGGGCCGCAAGCTCAATCGCACTTCGTCTCATCGCAAGGCGCTGTTCAAGAACCTCGTGCTGAGCCTGATCCGTCATGAGCGGATCAAGACCACCGACGCCAAGGCCAAGGAACTGCGCCGCTACGCGGATCGGATGGTTACGCTGGGCAAACGGGGCGACCTTAATGGACGGCGCCTGGCCTTCGCGTTTCTGCAGTCGCGCGATGCCGTGAAGAAGCTCTTCGATGAGATCGCGCCGCGCTTCAAAGAGCGTCCGGGCGGCTACACACGGGTGATAAAGTTCGGCGTGCGTCGCGGAGACGCGGCCCCTATTTCGGTCGTCGAGTTCATTGGCACGTCCGATGAGGTCAAGCCGAAGAAGGTCCGCAAGAAGAGCCCGCCGACGACCAGAGAGCCGCAGCAGCAAACCCGCCGGCGCGCCGCCGCGTCGGCCTGACCCGATAACCGAGTAGCCGCAGGAGCAACCTGCCCAGGTAATCGTCCTTCCACGGAGGTCCCTGATGTTTGCCTGCATCATCGAGTACACCGTTCGCGAAGGACAGATGCCGCTGCATGACGCAACGCTGATGCCCCTGATGGATCGCGTAGCGTCGGTGCCCGGCTTTGTCGCCAAGGATTACGGTACGAATCCGGACGGCCGGATCATCTCAATCTCGTATTGGGAGACCCGCGAGGCGCTGGCCGGATGGGTCCGGGACGTCGAACATCGCAAGGCGATGGAACTCGGCAAGACCGATATCCTGGGTTGGTTCAGAATCAGGATCGCCGAAGTCGAGCGCGACTATTCGTGGACGCTTCCGCCGGCCTGACTGTCTCGAAACCCGCCCGCTGATTCGTACCGCCTCGTCCGCCGCCCTCAAAATCGCCTTGTCGGGATAGCCGCTTAGCCGTTAGGCTCCGGTTTGCTAAACTGTCTGTCAGGAGCCGCCTCGCGCGCCAAGTCCTATGACACAAGAGATTGTAAAACCTGAGAAATTCTTCCTCGAACGCTTCGGCATGAATGAATCCGCGCTCGAACGTACGATCGGCAGCGCGCTCGAACGCCGGGCCGACTATGCCGATTTGTACTTCGAGTACCGCAACGCGGAAGGTCTGAGCCTCGAGGAATCGATCGTCAAGCATACCAATAAAAGCCTCAGCCACGGCGTCGGCGTCAGAGTCTGCGCCGAGGATCGCACCGGCTACGCCTATTCTGATGAGGTCACCGTCGATCGGATGCGACTGGCGGCCGAAGCTGCCAGGGCGATCGCCGATCAGTCGTCGGGCAACCAGCCTGCCGTTCGCGTCGGCGCGCCTGGCGAGCGCCATCGGCTGTATGAACTCACCAGCACGCCGCTCGGTGTTCCGCTCGCCGATCGAGCCCGGCTGCTCGAAGATATCGATCGGACGGCGCGTGCGCTCGATCCGCGAGTCACCAAGGTGATGGCGTCGTTTTCGACCGAAGAAAAGATCGTGATGATCGTCAACTCGGGCGGCCAGGTCGCTGCGGACGTTCAACCGCTCAGCCGGCTGAACGTGACCGTGATCGCCGAGGACGGTGCAGGCCGCCAGGTGGGGTCGTCGGGATGTGGCGGCCGGGTCGAATATAAATATTTCATCGAGGGCGACCGCTGGCGCGAACTGACGGTCAAGGCCGTAAACCAGGCGCTGACAAACCTCGACGCTATCGACGCGCCGGCTGGTGAAATGGTCGTCGTGCTCGGTCCGGGATGGCCGGGAATTTTGCTGCACGAAGCGATCGGCCACGGGCTCGAAGGAGATTTCAATCGCAAGGGAGTCTCCGCGTTTGCGGGCAGAATAGGCGAACGGGTCGCCAGTCCGCTCTGTACGGTGGTGGACGACGGCACGATGGTGAATCGGCGCGGCAGCCTGAATTTCGACGACGAAGGCACGCCGACCTCGCGTACGGTGCTTATCGAGAAAGGAATTCTGCGCGGCTATCTGCAGGATCGTCTGAACGCACGCCTGATGAAGACGGCGCCTACCGGCAACGGACGCCGCGAAAGCTTTGCGTACGCTCCGATGCCCCGAATGACGAACACTTTCATGCTGTCGGGCGAATCGGCGCCGGAAGAAATTATCGGCTCAGTCAGCAAGGGTCTTTACGCGGTCAACTTCGGCGGCGGCCAGGTCGATATCACCAACGGCAAATTCGTCTTTTCGGCCAGCGAAGCGTTTCTGATCGAAGACGGCAAGGTCACGCGCCCAGTCAAAGGAGCGACGCTGATCGGCGACGGCCCCGACGTTCTGACGCGCGTTGCGATGGTTGGCAACGACCTCGAACTCGACCCCGGGGTCGGCACCTGCGGCAAAGACGGCCAGTCGGTGCCGGTCGGAGTGGGCCTGCCGACGATTCGAATCGATGGCATAACCGTTGGCGGCACGCACGCCTAGCCTGGAGGTCTCGATGGCGATGTTGGACCCGGGCCTGGCGCAATGGGCGCTCGACGAAGCGCGCCGCAACGGCGCCACGGCCGCCGATATTATCTGCGTGAGCGCGGAGTCGCTCGCCGCGGGCGTGCGGCTGGGCGAAGTGGAGAAACTCAAGAGTTCTCGCGAGCGGCGGCTGGGAATCCGGGTTTTTACCGGCGATTCCTCGGCCAATGCGTCGACCGCCGACATGGAGCGCGACTCGCTCGCCAGTTTCATTGCAGAGACGGTCGCAATGGCGCGGCTGACCGCACCGGATCCCTTTTCCGGACTTCCCAATCCGGCGCTCCAGGCCTCGCACTTTCCCGAGCTCAATCTTGAGGACACCGAGACGGGAATTATTCCCGCCGACGAGGCCCTCGAGATCGCGCGCAAGGCGGAAAAGGCGGCGCTGGCGGTAGATTCGCGCATCACCAATTCGGAAGGCGCTGAATTCGACTCCGGCCGTTACGAAGTTTTGCTGGCGAATAGCAATGGCTTCAGCGGCCGCTATGTCGCGACGTCCTACAGTCTCGGCGTGGCGCCGATTGCCAGCGACGGCGGCGCGATGCAGCAGGGTTACTGGCACACCACCAACCGCCAGCGGGTCAAACTCGACGACGCCGAATCGGTTGGTGTTATCGCCTCCAAGCGGGCGCTTCGGCGTCTGGGCGCGCGGAAGATCAAGACCACTCGATGCCCGATCGTTTTCGAACCGGAAGTGGCGGCGGGACTGATTCGCACGCTCGCCGGGGCGGCTTCGGGGCCTGCGCTCTACAAGGGCGCGTCGTTCCTGGTCGATCGCCTCGAGACCGCGGTAGCGGCGCCGTCGGTCACGATTATCGATGACGGCACGATAGTCGGCGGCCTCGGTTCCAAACCCTTCGATGGCGAGGGCCTGGCCATCAACCGCAAGGCGCTGGTCGAAAACGGAGTGCTCAAGACCTATCTGCTCGACAGCTATTCGGCGCGCAAGCTGAAGCTCCAGCCAACCGGCAACGCGTCGCGCGGAGTCGGCGACTCGCCGAGCGTCAGCTCGACGAATCTCTATCTGGTTCCGGGCGAGCACACGTCGGCCGACATAATCCGCTCGGTCAAGCATGGCCTGCTGGTGACCGAGCTTATCGGCTTCGGCGTCAACTCCGTGACCGGCGATTACTCGCGCGGCGCGGGCGGTATCTGGATCGAAGACGGCGAGCTGACCTTTCCGGTGCAGGAGATCACGATCGCCGGCAATCTCAAGGAGATGTACTCGGCGATCGACATGATCGGCTGCGAGCTGGTTTGGCGCTCGTCGACGGTTTCGCCGATGTTCCGTATCGCCGAGATGATCATCGCTGGAACTTGATCGGGCCGGAACCTGATCGCGGCTACACCGGGCGCTAACTGCTCTTTTTGAATAGCCCGCGGAACATACCGAACAGCCAGCGAAAGAAGTTCAGCATGATTCCCTGGCGTGCTACTTTGCCGACCTTTTCGGCCTTTAATTCGGCGGCCGCGGCGGCAAAGAACTGGCCCATCAGCATCTTGCCCGCGCTATCGATAACGCGCTGGCCGACCTGCACGAGCGGTCCGCCGAGCTGCACATCGCCGGCGTAAACCACCGTCGTTTCGGTCGGACTTTTGACGCTCAGATCAAGAGTGCCGAAGCCGCGCATGAATCCCTGCTTGCCCTTGCCCTCGACCACCATTTTGTAGTGCTCGGGTGCGCGGATATCCTCCAGCTTGAGCTTGCCGGTATACGAACCCTTAACGGCGGCGATACCGATATTAATCGTGCCGGCGAAATCCGTCGGACTGTTGACTTCGAGTTTTTCGAGGCCGGGAATCAGCCGCGAGAGGCGATCTGGATCGTTAAAAAGCGCCCATACGCGATCGCGGCTGGCTGGTAGAATCTGCTCACCTACTATTTTCATAACTGATCGAGAACCGTTCCTCCGAACAATCAGGAGCCGGCGCGAACGACGGCTTGTTCAAGCGCACGGGCAGTGTACACCCGCGCCAGTTCCGCACGAAAATCCGCGGCCGCATGGATGTCGGCGAGTGGATCGGCGCCGTCGGCCGCGTGCGCTGCCGCGGCCGCGATAGTCGCCGCGTCGGGCTTCTTGCCCGTAATCGCGGACTCGACGGCGGCGGCGCGAAAGACCTTGGCCGCGAGGCCGGTTACCGCGACGCGGACATTTGCGACGTTGCCTTTCGAGTCAACGGTGATCGCCACGGCCACGCCGACCATCGCGAATCCCGAGGCCGGCTGCCGATGCTTCAGATAGATATAGCCGGTGCGCGGTGGCAATGGCGCGAAGCTCACCTTGGTGAGAATCTCGCCGGGCTGGACGGCACTGGTCAGCAAATCGACGAAGAAATCGGCGGCCTTCACGACGCGGGAACCCGTGGCGCTCTGCAGGGTCATTTCGCCTTCGAGCGCCATCACCGCGGCCGGATAATCCGCCGCGGGATCGGAATGAGTCAGGCTGCCGCCGATCGTGCCGCGATTGCGCACCTGGACGTCGCCGATAGCGGCGGCGCATTCGGCCAGCAGACCGATCTTCTTGCCGATGAGGTCAGACGACGCCACCGAATCGTGGACCGTCGCGCTGCCGATCACGATCTTTCCGCCTTCCTCGCGGATACCGCTCAACTCGCCGAGCGCACTGATGTCGATTAGATGTGCGGGCTGCGCGAGCCGCAGCTTCATCATCGGCAGAAGGCTGTGGCCGCCCGCGAGCAGCTTGGCGTCGTCACCGTATTGACCGAGCATGCCGAGAGCATCCTTAACGGAGGCGGCGCGGTGATACTCAAATGATGCTGGATACATTGGTCAACCTTATTTCGCTTTTTTCGCCGTCTGGATTGCGCGCCAGAGGCGTTCGGGCTTGAGCGGCATGTCCAGATTGTTGATGCCGAGCGGCTTCAGCGCGTCGAGCACGGCGTTGACGACGCACGGCGTGGAGCCGATCGTGCCAGCCTCGCCGACGCCCTTCACGCCCAGCGGATTCACCGGACTCGGCGTCACCGTGCTGTCGAGTTCGTAGTGCGGCAACATGTCGGCCTTCGGCACCGCGTAATCCATCAGGGTGGCGGTTAGTAGCTGGCCGTTTTCGTCGTAGACGACCTCTTCATAGAGCGCCTGCGCGATACCCTGCGCGATTCCACCGTGCACTTGTCCTTCGACCAGCAGCGGATTGATGACCCGCCCGCAGTCATCCACGGCGACATAGCGCAGGAAGCTGACCTTGCCGGTCTTGGGATCGACCTCGACGACGCAGGCATGGGTCCCGAAGGGGAAAGTGCATGCGGTCGGTTCAAAGTAGGCGGTCTCGGTCAGGCCGGGCTCGACGCCGGGAATCGTGACTTTGTAACCGTAGGCGCCATCGACGACCTGCTGCAGCGGGATCGATTTGCTCGTGTCGCTGGCCAGTGCGACCGTTCCATTTTGGAAAACGAGCTGCTCGGGCGGCACCTCCATCATGGTCGAAGCGATCTTCTTCATCTTGGCCTGGAGCTTGTCCATCGACATCATGAGCGCCGAGCCGCCGACCGACGTGCCGCGGCTGCCGAAGGTGCCGGTGCCGTACTGCACGATCGCTGTGTCGCCGTGTACGACGTTGACATCGTCGATGCCGATACCCATCCCGTCGGCCACGAGTTGGGCGAAGCTGGTTTCCTGACCTTGGCCGTGCGGCGAGATACCCGTCAGCACCGTGACTTTGCAGTCGGGCTCCATCCGGATGGTCGAGCTCTCGTAGCCGCCGCCTTTCATCGTGGGCGGCAGCATCGCCGACGGTCCGATACCGCATATCTCGACATACGAGCACAGCCCGATTCCGATATAACGGCCATGCTTGAGCGCCTCGGCCTGCTCGGCGCGGACCTTCTTGTAGTCGATCAACTCGAGCGCCTTGTCGAGCGCAGGCTCGTAGTCGCCGGAGTCATAGATCAGACCGCTGGCGATCTGGGCGGGAAAATCGGCTTTGGGGATGAAATTTTTGCGCCGCACCTCGGCGGGGTCCAGCTTCAGCTCAGTCGCGATCATGTCCATCGTGCGTTCGGCGATGTAGCAAGCCTCGGGACGGCCGGCGCCGCGATAGGCGTCGGTCGACATCTTGTTGGTAAACACGATGAGCTGCTCGAACGAAATCGCCGGGACCTTATAGCACCCGGTCATCATCATGGCCGCGAAGCCGGGAATCATCGGAGTGAGGAGCTGCAGGTAGGCGCCGGCGTCGCACAGGAAGCGGCCCTTGAGGCCGATTAGCGTGCCGTCGTTCTTGATTGCGGCCTCGACATAGATGATGAGGTCGCGTCCGTGCGTGGTCGCGACGAAGTTGTCGCGCCGCCCTTCGATACATTTGACCGGCCGATTCAACGTCTTGGCCAGGTAAACGGTCAGCACCTCATCGGCGTAGAGATTGAGCTTGGCGCCGAAACCGCCGCCGACCTCCGGCGCGATGACGCGCATCCGGTTCTCCGGATGTTTCAGCACTTCCGAGATATACGACCGCAGCAGATGCGGCCCCTGCGTCGAGGCCCACAGCGTCAGTTGATTCGTGGCGGCATGATACTGCGCGACGGTGCCGCGCGGCTCCATCGGAACCGGGATCAGCCGCTGATTTACCAGGCGGAAGCGCAGGATCTTGTCCGCCTCCCGCATCGCCTTATCGATATCGCCTGACGTGGCTTCATGGCGGGAAGCGACGTTGGTGCCGAACTGCTCGTGGATCAACGGCGAGCCGGGCTCGATTGCCTTTTCCAAGTCGACGACCGCGGGCAACGGATCGTAGTCGACCTCGATAAGGTCGACCGCGTCCTGGGCCAGATATGGATTGGTCGCGACCACCACCGCGACGCCGTCGCCGACCAGCCGGACGCGATCCAGCGCCAGCACGGGATGAAACGGTGCATGCTCGACCGGAGCCGCTGTACGCAGGCCTGAGAGCTTGTCGCGCAGGTCTTCGCCGGTCAGGACGGCGACCACGCCCGGGGCCTTGCGGGCGGCCTCGACGTTGATCGAGGTTATTTTGGCGTGCCCATACGGGCTACGCAGGATTATCGCGGAGAGCAGCCCCGGAATGCGGACGTCATCGACATAGGTGGCAGTTCCGGTAATCAGACGCGGATCTTCGCGCCGCTTGACGCGTTCACCGACAAATTTTGGGACGACTAACGCTGCCATCTAGCCCCTCCTTGGGAATCGCGGGACGAAACCGTCGTCATCGGGCGTTCCATACAGTGCATCGGCATGCCGCCGCGGCGAGTACCCGTATTCAGGGGTCTTCAGGGGATTTCAGGCCGCCTTCAACCGGCGCATCTTCTCGGCCGCGTTCTGAATCGCATTGATGATGTGCTGATAGCCGGTGCATCGGCACAGGTTACCCTCGATCGCGTGGCGGATTTCCTCTTCCGTCGGGTTGACGTTGCGGGCCAGTAAATCGACCGCCGTCATCATCATGCCGGGCGTGCAATAACCGCATTGCAGGCCGTGCTCCTCCCAGAAGCCGTCCTGGATCGGATGCATCTGTCCGTGATCAGCCAGACCTTCGACAGTCGTAACGGTACCGCCGCTTACTTGCGCCGTCAGTAGGGTACATGACTTGGCGGCCCGGCCGTTGACCAGGACGGTGCACGCTCCGCATAGCGAGGTCTCGCAGCCGATATGCGTGCCGGTCAGATTGAGGGCGTCGCGCAAGTAATGGACGAGCAGCATCCGATCGGGAATTTCATCCTCGTGGAGCTCTCCGTTAACAGTAAGTTGTACGCGCATTAGTATGCCCCTCCGCGTCAAAACCTCAAAAAACTTAGCAAATCGCCCGTGAATAGGCGAACCAATGACCCGTCGGCGCATCGATGTCGCGCCCACTGCCGCACGTCGCCCGACGCTATTGTCGCACGCCGGACGCATCCGGGTACAACCGTTGCCCGCCGCCAAAAAATGGTTAATTTAACGATACAAATATGGACCCAAACAAATATACGGAAAAGCTGCGGGAAGCGCTCAATAACGCGCAAAGCCTGGCCCTCACCAATCACAACCAGGCGGTCGACGTCGAGCATCTGCTCTCCGCCTTGCTTGATGATGAGGGCGGAATCGCATCCGCCGTACTGACGATCGCCGGCGTGGACCGCCGCACTGTCCGCGATAAGGTCGCCAATGCGATCGCCCGGATACCCAAGGTAACCGGCAGCGGCACCGACGCCTCGCAGATCTACGTGACGCAGCGGCTCGGACGCATGATGGCGGCCGCCGAGCTGGAAGCCGAAAAGCTTAAAGACGACTACGTTTCGGTTGAGCACGCGATAATCGCGATGCTGGCCGACGGCGGCGAAGCCTCGAAAATCCTGAAGGAAGCCGGTCTGACTCAGGTCAAGCTGATGGACGCGCTCAAGAAGGTGCGCGGTAATCAACGGGTTACCTCGTCCAATCCGGAGGCCACCTACCAGTCGCTTGAGCGCTACGGGCGTGACCTGACCAAGTTGGCGGCAGCCGGCAAAATCGACCCGGTTATCGGCCGCGACAAGGAAATCCGCCGCGTCGTCCAGGTGCTCTCACGGCGCACCAAAAACAATCCGATCCTTATCGGCGAGCCCGGCGTGGGCAAGACGGCGATCGTCGAGGGCCTGGCCCAGCGAATCGTCTCCGGCGACGTTCCCGAAGGACTGAAGAACCATAAGCTTATCGCGCTCGACATGGGGGCGCTTATCGCGGGCGCCAAGTTCCGCGGCGAGTTCGAGGAGCGGCTGAAGGCCGTCCTTAAGGAAGTCCAAGACTCGGCCGGCGAGATAATCCTGTTTATCGACGAGATCCATACCGTTGTCGGCGCTGGCGCCGCCGAGGGATCGATGGACGCGTCGAACCTGCTGAAGCCGATGCTCGCGCGTGGCGAACTGCATTGCGTCGGCGCGACGACGCTCGACGAGTACCGCAAATATATCGAGAAGGATGCGGCGCTCGAGCGGCGTTTTCAACCCGTCCTGGTCGAAGAGCCGACCGTCGAGGATACCATCTCGATTCTGCGCGGCCTGAAGGAGCGCTACGAAGTCCATCACGGGGTCCGGATCAAGGACTCGGCGCTGGTCACCGCGGCTATCCTGTCGAAGCGCTATATCACCGACCGCTTCCTGCCGGACAAGGCGATTGACCTCGTCGATGAGGCGGCGGCCAAGCTGCGCACGGAAAAAGAATCGATGCCGGTCGAGCTCGATGAGGCGAACCGGCGTGTGATGCAGCTCGAGATCGAGCGCGAGGCGCTCAAGCGCGAAACCGACGAGCCCACCAAGGATCGCCTGACACGGCTCGAAAAGGAGCTGGGCGAGGCCAAAGAGCTGCGCGACGGCCTGATGGCGCGATGGCAAGCGGAGAAGGGCGAGCTCGAAAAGCTCTCCACCCTCAAGTCGCAGATCGAGCAGGTCAAGCTGGAGATCGAAAAGGCCAAGCGCGAGTACGATCTGAATCGCGTCGCCGAGCTCCAGTACGGCAAACTCGCCGGGCTCGAAAAACAGTTGACGGAAGCCGAGACGCGCCCGGCCAAGGCTCAGAGCGGTCAGCGGCTGCTCAAAGAGGAAGTCGACGACGAAGATATTGCCGAGGTCGTCGCGCGATGGACCGGCATTCCGGTGTCGCGGCTGCTCGAAGGCGAAGTGCAAAAACTCGCCCAGTTGGAAGAGCATCTGCACAAGCGCGTCATCGGGCAGGACGAAGCCGTCAGCGGCGTCGCCGATGCGGTAATCCGTGCCCGCGCGGGACTCAATGATCCCAACCGGCCGATCGGCTCGTTCATCTTTCTCGGCCCGACCGGCGTCGGCAAGACCGAGCTGGCTCGCGCGCTGGCCGGGTTCCTGTTCGACGATGAGAACAATCTAATCCGTATCGATATGTCCGAGTACATGGAAAAGCATACGGTGTCGCGGCTGATCGGATCGCCGCCGGGCTACGTCGGCTATGACGAGGGCGGCCAGCTTACCGAAGCGGTCCGCCGCCGGCCCTACTCGGTCATCCTGTTCGACGAGATCGAAAAGGCGCACTCAGACGTCTTCAATGTCCTGCTGCAACTGCTCGATGACGGCCGGCTGACCGACGGCCATGGCCGCACGGTCGACTTCAAGAACACCGTTATCATCATGACGTCGAATATCGCGAGCCAGCTCATCCTGTCCTACAAGGGCAAGGACTACGAAAAAATGAAGGAGCAGGCGCTGGAGATTCTGCGGCAGAGCTTCCGGCCGGAGTTTCTCAATCGCGTCGACGAGATTGTCGTGTTCCATCCGCTGGAGATCGCGCAGCTTCGTCAGATCGTCGAGATTCAGATTCAGCGGCTGCGCAAACGGCTCGAGGAGCGCAAGATCGAGCTTGAGTTGACGACGCGCTCACTCGACTATTTTGCCGAGCACGGCTACGACCCGGTTTACGGGGCGCGTCCGCTCAAACGGCTGATTCAGCGCGAGCTCGAGACCGCGATTGGCCGCAAGATGATATCCGGCGAGATCACCGACGGCATGAAGGTCCGCGTCGATGCGGATCCGAAGGGGCTCGTCTTCGAAACCGAACGTCTGGCAACGGCAGCCTAGGCGATCTTAGTCAGGCTAATCCGCCGCCCAGCAAGCCACACCGGCAGGCCGCGATCGCGCGGCCTGCCGTTTTTTTTAATCGGCGATAGCGAGTCGGTCGTCTCGCGCCGCTTGCGCTCGGGCTATCGTACGGCATTATGGGACCAATGACGTTGCGAAACCTGCCGCCTACGCGACGGTTCATCCTGGTCGCCCTAATCACGGTATCGATAGCTCTGATAGCTGCGGCGGCTCCGGGACGGCTCGTGGCCGACGAGACGCCGGCGGCGGCGCTGGAGCGGATGGCGCGCGGACAGTTCGGCGCGCTCTCTACAGCCGAGGTCAGGATGCTCGACGGCGCGCCCGAGCGGATGCTCACCTGGTGCGGCACCAGCCATAACGGCAACGACGCGTCGAACGATCCCACCAAGGCATCCACGTGGGGCGCCGATCGGACGATCCGCGCGCCGCTGCTGATATGGCTCATGAGCGATCCGCACGCGTCTACCTATGTTCATCCGAGCGGAATCGGCCTCGGCGGTGCGCGTATCAGCGGCGTCCTGGACCTGTCGTTCCTCAAGGTGGAAACGCCAATCACGTTGGTCGATTGCGCGATCGACGACGGGATCAATCTTTCCGACGCCGAGACCCAGAGTATCGCGCTGCGCAAGGACTCGACCGGCGCCGTGGAAGCGATGCGCCTGCGGGTGCACGGCGACTTCTCGATGGCGGCGGGCAGCTACGCGGTGCTCGACCTGTATCGCGCGGCGATCGAGGGCGACCTCGATCTGAGCGGCGGCCATTTTACCGCCGAGGATGACAACGCGGTCTCCGTAATCGAGGCGGATATCGGCGGCGACGCGATTTTCCACGACGGTTTCACCAGTGAAGGCATGGTCGATCTGCGGCTCAGCCGAATCGGCGGATCCCTCAGCTTCAACGACGCGCGCTTCATCGGCAACGGCGCCAACGGGCTCAACGCCGAGCGGACGCGCGTGGCCGGCACGTTCTACTGGACCGATATCACGATGAATCCCCATACGGTCCTCGACCTCGAGGACGCGCACGTCGCGACGTTGTGGGACAGCATCGAATGCTGGCCGGCGCCGGGGAATCTGATGATCAACGGGCTCGTCTACGAGAGCTTCGGCGAGTCGCCCGACGACGCGCAGCAGCGGCTCAAATGGCTCGCGCTGCAACCGCCCGGCTATTATCCGCAGCCCTACAACCAGCTTGCCGAGGTATTGCGCGCCAACGGCCGCGATGACGCCGCCACCGACGTCATGATCGCCAAGCGCGACCAGCAGTTGGAATTCGGTCACTTGACCTTCTCCGAGCGGGTCTGGCAGCGCCTGCTCAAGATCACGCTCGGCTACGGGTACCATCCGTTGCAGGCGCTATGGCTGATGATCGGATTCGTCGTGCTCGGCAGCCTGCTCTTTAGACTTGGCTACAGGGTTGGCGTAATCACGCCTACCGAGGCCGGGGCGTTCCGGCAATTTATCGATAGCGGACATCCGCCCGATCACTATCCGCCGTTCAACTGCTTCGTTTATTCGCTGGAGAACTTTCTGCCGCTGGTGGATCTGTTCCAGGGTATCCATTGGCGGCCGAATCCGCTGCGGATGCGCGAACGCGAGGTAAGGCTGGCAGGGATTAATATCAATCTCGGCAAGATCGAGGGCACCGCGCTGCGCGCCTACTTATGGCTGCACGTGCTGGCCGGATGGATCCTGACGCCGCTGTTCGTCGCCGGCCTGTCGGGCCTCGTCCGCAGCTAGCAGCGCGAGGCGACGTTCTTACCCTCTCCCTGTCGGGAGAGGACGCGCCGAAGGCCGCGGGTCAGGGTCCTAATGCGTGATCTCTCTCCCGATCATCGGGAGAGATTCGTGATCGCGGGCTTATTTGATCAGATCGAGCGCCGCTTGGGCGCACTCGATGTCCTGCTCGGCGGTCGCGCCGCTGACGCCGATCGCGCCTACAATCTCGTTGCCGATCTTGATCGGCAGGCCACCGCCGAACGCCGCGATTCGCGGCCGATTGAACAATCCCGCAACCAGCGATGGCTCGCCCTTCAGCGCATTGTAAAACTGATCGGTCGGTAAGCCGAACAGCGCCGTAAATGCCTTGCTCTGCGCGATTTCCTCGCACATCAGCGGCGCGCCGTCCATCCGGCCGAACGCCTTGGTGTAGCCGGTGTCGTCGATCACGGCGATAACCTGATTCACGCCGAGTGCGGTCGCTTTTTTCGCCGCGGCTTCGACCATCTTGCTCGCCAGTTCGAAGCTGATTGAATGTTTTGCAACTACGTTCGCCATCGATTGTTATCTCCCAGCCGTTCCGGCGGTTGTCCAGCAGGGTCCCTTATACGCCAGGGCACATCAGAATAACCAGCGATTATGAGCGGCCACGATTTCTCGGAGGTTGACCGATGATGAACAGTTCGGTGACAGTTGCCCTGATTGGCGCCATCGACGATCGGCAAATGAGGCGCCGAGACCGCATTTTTCTTGATTTATTGGCTAAATTGGGCGATTCTAGTGCTTGATAACCAAGGTATGCACTTTGCAATGATCCGGACGGCCGGTATCCGGGCACATCGGAATAAGATCGATCAGTAAATCGGAACGGAGGAAACCGAATGGCTCTTGCGGAAAAGGCGGGCGAGGGCCGCGCGCCAATCAGAAAGATTTCGCGCAGCCGCCAATATCAGCCCTATATCGAGGCGTCGTGGGGTCTCAAGAACCATTGGTATCCCGCGCTGTTCAGTCATGAAGTGGGCGAAAAGGACGTCAAAGGCGTTCTGATAGCGGGTCATGAAATCGCCCTGCGCCGCGCCAAGGGCAAGGTCTACGCGACGCAGAATCGATGCCCCCATCGGGGAGTCAAGTTCTCGGCTAAGCCCATGGTGCTAACCGACGAAACGATAAGCTGCTGGTACCACGGGTTCACCTTCGGGCTCGAGGACGGCGTATTGAAGACGATCGTCGGATCGCCTGAAGATCCGTTGATCGGCGAGGTCAAAATCCGGACCTATCCCGCGCAGGAGCTCGCCGGAATCATCTTCGTGTTCGTTGGCGACGCCGACTATCAGCCGGTTCCGCCGCTGTCGGCCGATCTGCCGATTCATATCACCGACGATCCGAATCCGATCAAGCACATCACCGACGAGGACGTTTATGTCCGCGGAATCCATCGCAACGGCCGCGCAAACTGGCGCCTGGCGGTCGAAAACGGCTACGACCCGGGCCATCTGCTGATCCATTGGGACAGCATGATCGTGCAGAGTCAGGACCGCTACGTTCCGCTTGGCGTCACTCCGGTCAACGACGACGCCGTCCATATTATCGATGAGCCTGACGGCCCCAAGGGCATCATGTGCATGTACAACATCGAGGGCGCGTGGGCCCCGGTGACCGAGAACCCTGTCGTCAAGATGCGCGCGGTCGGCAAGAAGCCGTACTACTTCCGCGTGTCGACGGTGCTGCCGGGCCTGCTCCAGGTCGAGCACTGGCCGATTCCCGGATGGTCGCAGCTCGAATGGTACGTTCCGACCGACGACAAGCATCATGAATACTGGGAGATCCTCGTCGGCCCCTGCGCCAATGAAGAAGAGCGCAAGACCTGCGACAATCTGTATACGGGATTCTTCGAGCCTCTCGGCCTGTTCGCTTTCAACGACGCCGACCTGTTCGCGCGCGAGAACATGCAGCGGTTTTACGAGAATGGCGAAGGCTGGGACGACGAAATCCTTTGCAAATTCGACAACGCGCTGATTGCGTGGCGTAAGGCGGTCTCACGCTACAATCGCGGTATCCAGCAGCCACCGCGATTCTACGACCATCCGTAAACGTTCCGAATCGAGATGGCGGCGCATCGGACAGCCGTCACGAACTTCTGAAATGAGCCGCCGCCGGATCGATTCCGGCGGCGGTTTTTCTTTTCCTGATTGTCGGTTGTGCGCGGGAACCACCCTGCGCGGGAATTACCTCCGCATTTCCGCTGTGGCCCCGTGGATTACTGCCCCACGCACAATGGAACGAGGCCCGCCTCAAGCGCCATAAGTATGCGATAGATTGCGGTCGCGACCGGCGCGGAACTTGCCTTAGACTCCTCGGGTCTGCATTTATCATCCGAAAAGAGGAATTGATGCGTGCGGGTAACGCAATGCATGGCGGTACATCACTAAAGTCAAAAATCAGGAGCGAGAAATCTGTGCGTTGGTCATCGCTGATAGCCCTGCTGGCGTTGATGATCGTGGTTTTTGCGGCACCGGCGATCGCCGCCCAGATAACACTCGCTCAGGCCCTGGATCTCGCGCGGCGCAACAATCCCGATCTGGCGGCGGTGTCGCGCGAATTAACGATCGCCAGCGGAGAAATAGTGCGCGCCAACTATCCGAGCCAGTTCAATCCCACGCTCGGGACGGCGGGGAATTATCGCATCCGATGGAACAGCGCGAACTCACAGGACTGGCAGGTCGGTCTTGCGCAGGAAATCGAAATATTCGGCCAAAAGGAATTACGGCGCGAGTCCGCCTCGCTCGGCTATCAGCAGACCGGCTACGTGGTGCAGGATCGTCGGCGAATGTTCACTTCCGCCGTCAAGCTGACTTATTTCGAGGCGCTTCGCGTTAAGGGTCAGCTTGAGCTGCTGACCGAACTAGAGGCCCTCAACGACCGGCTGCTAAAGGCCGCGCAGACGCGCTTCGCGGCGGGTGAGATCGGTCAGATCGACGCCAATCTGGCGCGCGTCCGCTATGGCGAGGCTCGCCGCGCGGTTATCCAGTCGACCGAGCTCTACCGGATCGATCGTTCGAGCCTTGGCCGCCTGCTCGGTGGTGCCGCCGGACCGGAGCCCGAGCCCGGCGGTGGGTTGGGCCCGATGACTCTCAACGGCGATCTCGAAAGCCTCCTCGCCGTGGCTATCGCGAACCGGCCCGATTTAAAAGCCGCCAACGTCGAGGTCGCGCGGCTCAAGACCGACAGCGAACTCAACAAAAAGTTGGCGCTGCCTAATCCAACGATTGGCGGCTTCGGCGGTCACGAACTGAATTCGGAGTATTTCATGGGCGGCACGGTCGGCATCCCGATTCCGTTGTTCAATCGGCGCCAGGCCGAGGCCACGATAATCGCTGGTCGGCTCGCCCAGGCGCAGGATCTGCTGCGCGCGAAACAGCTCGACGTCGAACGCGATGTGCGCGACGCTTACTCGGGCTACGTGGCCGCGCGCGAGGAACTGGACGTCAGCAACCAGGATGTCGTCGGACCGGCGCGCGAAAGTTTCGATCTGCTCGAACAGGCGTTTCTCGCGGGCAAGATGGACCTGCTGACAGTATCGGTCGCGGAGCGGCAGGTTTTCGAGGCGCGGATGAGTTACGTCGATTCGTGGTTCGGCGTCGCCCACGCCAAGGCTATGGTCGAGCTCGCCACGGGAGTCGACCAGTGAGGCGCTTGGTCGGCCTGCTCATCACATTGATCGTCGTGACGACCCCGGCCTTATCTGCGGCGGCTAGCGCGGGTGATCAGGCGCCCGCGCCGGCGCCGATCGAGCAGACTGTCTTGACGCTCGACCCCGCCTCGAATGCCGCCGCGCGTATCCAGCTCACCGCCATATCGCGCCGGCCGATCGCCGCGCGCATCGATGCGACCGCGACAGTCGAGCCCGACGACGCCAAGGTAGCCGAAATCACCACGCGCATCCCGGCTCGCGTGATCAGTCTGATTGCACAGCCGGGGCAGATGATCGCACCCGGCGAGCCGCTCGCCATTTTGAGCAGTATCGAGCTCGGCCAAGCCAAGACCGAGTTCCTGAAGGCGCGCGCGCTCCAGGCGATCGCCCGGCAGAACCTCGATCGCGAGCAGGATCTTTATGACAAAAAAATCTCGCCGCTCAAAGATGTTCTGCAGGCGCGAGCCGATTACGACACGAGGATGGCCGCCTATCGCGCCGCCCGGGAGACTCTGAGCCTGCTCGTCCCCACCGAGAATCCCGATCGTGTGAGCTGGTCCGATCGGCCCGGCGCGCTCTCTGAGTTTCCGCTGACTTCGCCGATCGCCGGCACCGTGGTCAGGCGCAACCTGACCGTCGGCGAAGCCGTCGACAGCACCAAAATTCTTCTCACGATAATAGATCTCCGCGAGGTGTGGGTGATTACTAACATCTTTGAGAGTGACCTCGCCGCCATCAAGCTCGGCGACCAGGTGTCGATCGCGGTCGACGCCTATCCGGACCGCACCTTTTCCGGCCGGCTCTCATACATCGGCGACGAAGTCGACCGCGCCACGCGCACCGTGCAGGCCCGCAGCTCGGTTCCCAATCCCGACGCGCTGCTGAAGCCGGGGATGTTCGCGCGCGCCAGGATCGAGAGCTTCAACGGGGGTTCGCGCGAAGTGATCGCAGTGCCGGAGACCGCCGTCTTCAGCTACCAGGGTGGTCCGATCGTGTTCGTTACGGCGGGACCCAACCGCTACATTGCGCGATCGATCGTGCTCGGCGAGCGCGCCGGCGATGAAGTCGAAGTGCGCACCGGCCTGAGCGTCGGCGATCAGATCGTCGCCCGCGGTGGACTCGCGCTCAAGGCGCTGCTGATGCAGCAGGCCGGGTGATCTGGTGGCCCGCAGAATTTTCGAAGCGGCCCTCAACAACCGCCTGATGACGATCATGCTGGTGATCGTCTTCGCCGCGATCGGTATCCGCGCGATGCTGATGCTGCCGATCGATGCATCGCCCGACGTCACTCCCAACGTCGTTCAGATCGTCACCAACGCGTCCGGGCTCGGTGCCGTCGAAGTCGAGAAGCTGATCACCTTCCCGGTCGAGGTCTCGATGCGCGGGCTGCCGGGAATCAAGGAGATCCGTTCGATTTCGCGCTTCGGCCTCTCCTCGGTCTCCGTCTACTTCGACGAGACGTTCGATATCTACTTCGTGCGTCGCCTGGTCATGGAACGGCTGCCGCAGGCGACATCGATGTTGCCACCCGGCTACGGACCGCCCGAAATGACGCCGGTCTCCACCACGCTCGGCGAAATTTTTCAGTTTGAAGTGGTCGATCCAAACCGCTCGCTGATGGATCTCCGATCGATTCTCGACTGGCAGATTGTACCGCGCCTGAAGGAGGTGCCCGGCGTCGTCGAGGTCAACAGCTACGGCGGCGAGCTCAAGACCTATGAGGTTCAGATTCGCCCCGACTCGCTGGTCGGCTATGGAATCTCGCTGGAGAATGTTTTCAACGCGCTCCAGCGCAACAATCTGAGCGCCGGCGGCGGCTATATCGTGCGCAACGGCGAGCAGGACGTTATTCGGGGTTCCGGCCTTATCCGCAACCTTAACGATGTCGCCGATATCGTCGTGGGCAGCCGCGCGGGAGTTCCAATCTACATCCGCAATCTCGGCACGGTCACCTTTGCTCCGATGCTCCGCCAGGGCGCGGTCACCCATGATGGCAAGGGCGAGACGGTCGCCGGCGTCGTAATGCTGCTTATCGGGCAGAACTCGCGCACGGTGGTCGATCAGGTCAAGGCCAAGCTCGTGCAGATCGAGCCGACGCTGCCGCCCGGCGTGAAAATCATCCCTTACTATGATCGCTCCGATCTGATCCGCCGCACGATCGACACCGTGATGAAGAATCTGATCGAGGGCGCGGTCCTGGTTACGGTGCTGCTCTATCTATTCCTTGGCGATATCCGCGCGAGCCTGATCGTGGCGGTCGTAATTCCGCTCTCGATGCTGGCGGCATTCATCGGCATGAACTGGATGGGCGTATCCGGCAACCTGATGAGCCTCGGCGCGATCGACTTCGGCCTGATCGTCGACGGATCGGTGGTCATGATCGAAAACATCGCGCGACGGTTCGCCAAAACCCCCGCCGGCGGCTCGACGGTGCATTTCGTATTCGAGGCGGGGCGCGAAGTGCTGCGGCCGATCGTATTCGCGATCGGAATCATCATCATCGTGTACCTGCCAATCCTGACGTTCCAGGAAGTCGAAGGAAAAATGTTCCGGCCAATGGCGCTGACGGTAATCTTCGCGCTGGCCGGATCGCTGATCTTCGCGCTGACGATCGTGCCGGTGCTGGCGTCGATTTTTATGCGGCCGGGAGTCCATCGCGATCCCTGGCTTGGCCGGATGGCCGACCGGCTTCACGCGCGCCTGGAGCGGGTCACGATGGGCCGGCCGCGCCTTGTCGTCGCAATTGCAGCCCTCGTCCTGGTCGGGAGCTTCGCCGCCGCGCCGTTTCTCGGCACCGAATTCATTCCGACTCTCGATGAAGGAACGATCAATCTCGACGTGATGCAGATTCCCAGCATCTCGCTGGAGGACGCCATTCGTAATGCGACCGAAGCCGAGAAGGCGATGCTCGAGATTCCCGAGGTGACCCGTGTCGTCAGCCGTATCGGCCGCCCGGAGATCGCGACGGACACGATCGGCCCCGACGAGGCCGACGTCTACGTCTTTCTGAAGCCGCGCAGCGAGTGGACGGTTAGCAGCCGTGCCGAGCTGATCGACGAGATATCGAAAAAGCTGCATACCCGCGTACCCGAGATGCAGTTCGGTTTCTCGCAGCCGATCGAGTCGCGCGTCAACGACATGATCGCGGGCGTCAAGGGCGATGTAGCGGTTCAGCTCTACGGCGACGATCTCGACAAGATGTTCGCAGTCGGCGCCAGGATCGAAAACGTGATCGGCGCGCTGCCCGGCGCCGCCGACCTCAAGATGATTCCGCGCACCGGCCTGCCGTCGATCGATATCGAAGTCGATCGCGACGCGGTGGCCCGCTATGGAATCAACGCCGCCGACGTGCTCGATGCGGTCGAGAGTATCGGCGGCAAGGTGGTTGGGCAGGTCGTCGAAGGGCAGGCGCGCTACCCGCTGCAGGTGCGCTTCGCCAAGTCGGCGCGCTCGACCTTTGAGCAGATCGAGGACATCAAGGTGGCCGCGCCCTCGGGCGCCCTGATTCCGCTCGAGCAGCTCGCCCATTTCAAGCGCACCGACGGGCCGGTTTCGATCTGGCGGCAGGATTTGCAGCGTCGCGTGACGATCGCCGCCAACGTGCGCGGTATCGACCTCGGAAGCTTCGTGTCGGCGGCCAAAGCGGCAGTCGCCAAGGATATCCAGTTGCCGCCCGGATG
>Ga0302325_10008885_pt1 | contig 22052 bp, 19 predicted proteins | sample Palsa_T0_2_FD_201948 | JGI IMG/M metagenome (GOLD analysis project Ga0302325, IMG submission 201948) | Peat permafrost microbial communities from Stordalen Mire near Abisko, Sweden - Palsa_T0_2 | ecosystem: Environmental > Terrestrial > Soil > Palsa > Peat permafrost | place: Sweden: Abisko...
ATTCATGCGCGCGCGCTGGCGCTCGTCGCCGATCAGTATCGCTGCTTGAACGATGTGATCCTGCCGGCGCTCCTGTCCGCCGGCATCGCGATCCTCGGCCACTCGGAGTGGACGCCTGAAGTTGCGACTTGGCTCGAAGAGTATTTCGAGCACGAGATTGAGCCCGTCATGAGTCCCCTGGGACTTGACCCCGCACGGCCATTTCCGCGCATCCAGAACAAAAGCTTGAATTTCATCGTGCGCCTGCGCGGCAAGGACGCATTCGGCCGCGACAGCGAACTTGCCATCGTGCAGGCGCCGCGCTCGCTGCCGCGCGTGGTGCCCGTGCCGCGGGTCAACTCCGGGCAGTCCCTCGTTCTCCTCTCGACGATCGTCAATGCCTTTGTGCAAAAGCTCTTTGCAGGCATCGAGGTATTGGGCTGCTATCAGTTCCGGGTCACGCGCAACAGCGACCTTTTTGTGGACGATGAGGAAATCGACGACCTGCGGCGCGCGCTCGAGGGCGAGCTTGCACACCGCCGCTACGGTGCGGCGGTGCGTCTTGAGACCTCGCCCGACTGCCCGGAGGACATGATCCACTTTCTCCTCGGCCAGTTCGCGCTCAGCGAGCACGACCTCTACCAGATGCCGGGGCCGGTTAACCTCAACCGTCTGTCCGCCGTCTACGATCTCGTGCAGCGTCCCGACCTCAAATATCCGATCTTCACCCCGGGGCTGCCGAAGCGGCTCGTCGGCGCGCCCGATCTCTTCGAAGTCATCCGGCAGAATGATCTGCTCCTCGATCACCCGTTCCAGAGTTTCGCGCCGGTCATGGATTTCGTGCGTCTGGCGGCTGCCGACCCGCACGTGCTCGCGATCAAGCAGACGCTGTATCGCACCGGCCACGACTCTCCCGTTGTCGATGCACTGGTCGCAGCGTCAAACGCCGGCAAGGATGTGACCGTCATCGTCGAGCTGCGCGCGCGCTTTGACGAGGAGGCCAACATTGAACTGTCAAACCGCCTGCAGGAAGCCGGCGCCCACGTCATGTACGGCGTGGTCGGCTACAAGACGCATGCGAAGCTCACTCTCGTCGTGCGGCGTGAAGCCGGCGGCATCCGCCGCTACTGTCACCTGGGCACGGGCAACTACCATCCGCAGACCGCGCGCATCTACACGGACTATGGCCTCTTCACCTGCGATGGCGATATCGGCCAGGACGTGCATGAGCTGTTTCTGCAGCTGACGAGCCTGACGCAAACTCCAAAATTGAATCGCCTGCTGCAGTCGCCATTCGGATTTCACGGCGCGCTGCTTGCAAAACTTGCGCGTGAAACCGAACACGCGGCCGCCGGCCGCCCGGCGCGCGTCATCGCCAAAATGAATGCACTCGTTGATCCGCAAGCGATTGAAGCGCTCTACCGCGCCTCCTCGGCCGGCGTGCAGATCGACCTCATCGTGCGCGGCGTGTGTGCGCTGCGCCCGGGTGTTGCCGGAGTTTCCGATAATATCCGTGTGCGCTCCATTTTGGGGCGTTTCCTCGAGCACTCACGGGTGTTCTATTTTGAGAACGGCGGTACGCCTGAAATGTACTGCTCGAGCGCCGACTGGATGGAGCGCAATTTCTTCCGCCGTGTGGAGGTCGCCTTCCCCGTCACGCGGCCCGAGCATCGCGCGCGGATCCTGCGCGATCTTGATGCCTACCTTAAGGACAACGTGCAAGCGTGGCTGTTGAGCGCCAACGGCGCCTACACGCTCGCCGTGCCGGGCGAAGATGCGCCCTTGAGCGCACAGAGCGATCTGTTGAGCCGTTACGCGGCGGGGTCTGGATTAAGCCTTTAGCGCTGCACATCGATGATGCGTTTTCACGACATCAAGAAGTTGTGAACTAAATCCCGCTACGTGCGTTTCTGTGTACGCCGTCGAACAGACCGGTCGGGTCGGCAACCTTAACCTCCGTGCCGGTACCGGATAGTTGCGTTGCAACAACGGATGCTTTAGAACCTCGCCTGTCGCGAGCCACTACGAAGAGAGGGAGTGATGTTGAAACGAATGGCTTTGCTGTGTCTTCTGGCCGCACCGGCGCTCGCCGCGGCGGACAATGGCGATGAGTGGTATGTGACTCCTCAAATAGGGGGAATCTCGCCGGACACCCATCGAGATCTTACGGATCACGACTGGGATTACGGACTGGCCTTGGGGCGCGAGTTAGGCCCGGTGCTCAATCTTGAGATCAATCTCAACGGGGCACGCATTGGCGACGGTCTTGGCAGAAGTCATCTCTCAACCTACGAGTCCTCGCTCGATCTTCTGGGCATCATGAATCGCGGCGGCACACTGGCGCCGTATTTGAGTATTGGCGCAGGCGCCGTGCGCGATAAGTACAGCCCCTTCGGCATCACCAAGGACGACTTCGCAGCCGAAGCAGGCGCGGGCATGTTCATCAGGATCTGGCAGAATAGCTTAGGTACGAGCCAGCTCCTGCTGCGTCCGGATTTCAAAGCGCGCTTTGACAACCCGGGGCGCGGCGACCATCTCGTCGACTACATCGCAACCCTCGGGCTGCAGTTCGGATTCGGCGGCAAGGCGCCGCCGCCGCCCCCGCCGCCCCCGCCACCGCCGCCGGTCGTCGTCGCTCCGCCGCCACCGCCGCCTCCGGCACCGCCGCCAGCGCCGCTTGAGAGCGACCGCTACAACCTGCAGGCCAAAGGCTCGATCATTCTCGAGGGCGTGAACTTTGAGTTCAATTCCGCGCAGCTGACGGCGGAATCACGTCCGATTCTGGATGACGTTGCGGCAAGTCTGCAGAAGCACCCGCGCATCAAAATCGAGTTGCAGGGGCACACGGACAGCACCGGTCCCGCGGCTTACAACATGGGCCTGTCGCAGCGGCGTGCCGAAGCCGTGCGCGACTACCTCGTTAGCCGTGGCGTCGATGTTGAGCGGATGACGGCCAAAGGCTATGGCATGACCCAACCGGTCGCCGACAACAAGACGAAGGCTGGGCGCGCCCGCAATCGCCGTGTCGTCATGTACGCGACCGAAAATCCCGGCGACGTAAAAGTTGAGGGACAGGGCACGGCGCAGTAGCGGTGCGTCAAACGGCCCCCGCAGCGCGAAAAGCCTGCGGGGGCTTTTTTTTCAGCTGCGTGTGCTGAAGACACGCATCCGAAAGCCGTGGCTCTTCAGGTAGTCGATTTCCTGATGCAGATCGGCGGTCGTGAGAGGGTGCTCCTTCAGCCAGCGGCCGGGAAACCTCAGCACGAGTGAGTTCGGGGTTGCGGAGAGTTCAATATTGGGCAGCGCCGTCGGACTCCTGCCGCGGTGCAGGAGCACTGCCAGGCGCAGCAGCACGATGAGGCGCAACGCGGTGTGATCCCACGGTGGGACGAGATCCTCAAGACCCGCAAGCTGCAGCTTTCTTCTGTGGCTGCCGACCAAGCAGGCGAGCAGGCGCTGCTCCTCACGCGAGAAACCCGGCATGTCGGCGTTCTCAAGCAGATAGGCGCCGTGGCGATGATAGCCGCTGTGCGAGACGTCAAGGCCGGTCTCGTGCAGCCGCGCGGACCACTGCAGCGCAAGATCCGCAAGCGGATCCTCGAGCCGCCACGGTTGACGCACTTGCGCCAGAAACTCGAGCACGGTCGCTTCCGCGCGCTCGGCCTGCGCCAGATCCACGTGATAGCGCTGCTGCATCGCGTGCACGGTGCGCTGGCGCGCATCTTCATCCGTGAACCGTCCGAGCATGTCGTAGAGCAGCCCTTCGCGCATCGCGCCGTCCGCAATGCGCATCTCTCCGATCCCAAGGACCGCGAAGATCTCCGCGAGTATCGCCGCGCCGCCGGGAAAAACCGCGCGCCGATCCTCGGTGATTGCCGTAAGGGCAAGCTCACGCGTGTGACCTTTGTCGATGAGATATTCGAGAACGAGCTGCAGCCCACTGGGCGTAATGGTGGTCGCCTGCGGATCAAGCTCGCGTATCGCCTCGCCGATCGCGCGCACGGTTCCGGAGCTGCCCGCCGCCTGCTCCCAGCCGCGCCGTCGGATCGCAGCCTGCACCGGTTCGAGCTCCAGCCGCGCCGCCACGCGCGCGCGCGCGAGGCGCTTGGCCGAGATCCGGCCGTCATTGAAGAACCGTTCGCTCACACTCACGCATCCCATGCGCAGGCTCTCAAGCTCGAGCGGCGTCAAACCTTCGCCGATCGCAAGCTCCGTGCTGCCGCCGCCGATATCGACCACGAGGCGCTTGCCGGAAAGACTTGGCATCGTGTGCGTGACGCCGGAATAGATGAGGCGCGCCTCCTCCATGCCGGAGATGATTTCGATGGGGTGGCCGAGCGCTTCGCGCGCACGCTCGAGAAAGGCCTGTTTGCGGCGCGCCACGCGCAGCGTGTTGGTGCCCACGACACGCACGCTGTTGGCGTGCATATCGCGCAGGCGCTGTCCAAAGCGCTCCAGGCAGGCGAGAGCGCGCGCCGCCGCCTCTTTGTCGATGCGGCCGTTTTTCTCAACGCCGGAGGCGAGGCGCACCATCTCGCGCAAGCGATCAATGATCGTCAGCTGGCCGTGCGAATAGCGCGCGACCACCATGTGAAAGCTGTTCGACCCCAGATCGACCGCGGCGAGAACCTCTGGGACGGCTCGAGCCGCCGGGCTCTTGCGCGCATCGGGCGTCGCGCGAACCAGAGCGGCGGGGCTCACTCGAAGTGATTCAGGCTCAGACGGAGAAGGATGACCCGCACCCGCAGGTGGTGGACGCCTGGGGATTTCGGATCACGAACTGTGCGCCATCGAGACCCTCGCGATAGTCGATTTCGGCGCCGCTCAGATACTGGACGCTCATCGGATCGACGAGGAGCTTGACGCCGAGATTCTCAACGCAGGTGTCGCCTTCACCGATCACCTCGTCGAACTCGAAGCCGTAGGACAGCCCCGAACAGCCGCCGCCCTGGACGAAGACGCGCAGCATGAGCTTGGGGTTTCCCTCGCCCTGGATGAGATCGCCTACTTTGCGAGCCGCCGCGTCCGTGAGGACGAGCGTCGGTGCTGATGCTTCGACAGTATCCATTTCCATAGCCTTCGCGTAAAAATACGCTTTGCAGACAAGAGTTTAGAACCCGCAGCGGCCCCGGTCAAAGCCTCATCCTGACTTGGCCTCAAGCTTAGCCGCTTGGCGGGCCCCTTCCGCCTCTCCGGCAGGAAGAGGCTGTAGCCTTCCCATTATTTCGGCGCCCAGCGTCATTTCAATGACGCCGTAGTAAACATCCCCCTCGACACGGGACTTCGGCCCCAGCACCACGCGCCCGCGCGCATGGATGTGGCCTCTGACGGTTCCGTCGAGGATAACATTCGGCACCTCAACCGCGCCGTCGATGCAACCGTGCTCGCTGACCGACAAGGTTGAGTCCGAGCTTAGCTGGGCGCTCACATTGCCGGCGATGTGGCCGTCGACGTGCAGGCCGCCCGCAAACGCCATATCGCCCTGCAGACGCGCGGCGCTGCCGATCAGCGTGTCGATCTGGTGCAGGTCACGACGCATCAACGCTCCAGAGAAAGCTTTGCGAGACCGGCGCCACGCCCTTGCGCCGCGAGCGCACTTCGACGCTCAGTCGCTCGGGCTTCACTCCCGCGGGAATCGTGATGTCCTGATCAAGGTTCTGGTAGTAGCGGAAACTGAACGGCAGCTCCTGCTGCTGCCCGGCGGTCAGTGCCGCCAGGCCGAAATTCGCGGTTCCCATCTGGGATTCACCCTCGACCGCGAGGGTCGCTGAACCTGCGACGACGTCATCGGCACGCACCGAGCGCACGAGCGTCAGGTGCACGCGAAATCGCGACGGTTCAGCCGTTGCACCGATGCGCAATTGCTGCACTTTCACGCCGACGTCCGCAGTCGCCGATTGCGCGCCGACGCCACGATAGAACTGCAGATCCTGCGCCTGACGCGCAACCTGCGCCTGCAGATCCCCGATCGCGCGTGAAACCTCCGCCTGCTCGCGCGCCCAGCCGATGCGCTGCGTATCGATCTCGGCGATCTTGAGATTCAAATCGTGATTGTCCTTTTGCAGCTTCTCAATGACGACTTCAAGCTCAGCCTTCTGCTGCGAGACCGCCAGACGGTCGTAACCCGCATCGTAGCGGCCGAGCTCGTATATGACGTACAGGGCAAACGCTGCGAGCAAAGCGACGACCACGATGACTGCGACGCGCCGGACCGGCGCGTAGGTGCGCACAATGACGGGACCGTTGGCGGAGGAAGGTCGCATGGCGGGGAAGTCGGGATTTCAGCCGGCGGGAGCGTTACTTTCAGCGGCATTCGCGCGCGGCCGCCGCGTCACCTCCGCCCACCAGGACGGCAACGGCGGATGCCCTTGGGGAAAGGCGCCGTCGGCCAACTCCTGCAGCGCGCGTGCATAGACGGGGCGTTTGAAGTAGATGACCTCGCGGACCGGTTCCCAGTAATCCACCCAGCGCCAGGAATCGAATTCGGGTTCGGACGTCAGATCCAGAGCAAACTGCACGTCGGGGGATCTCACCCGCAGCAAAAACCAGCGCTGCTTCTGGCCGATGCACAACGGCCTGCTATGGCGCCGGACATAGCGCGCCGGCAGCCGGTAGCGCAGCCATCGCGCCGTACTCGCGGTCAGCTCTACCTGCGTACTTTGCAGGCCCACTTCTTCGTGCAGCTCGCGAAACACGGCCTCTTCAAGACCTTCGCCCTCGCGCACACCGCCTTGGGGAAACTGCCAGCCGCGCCCACCCATGCGGCGGCCCAGAAATACCTCGCCGGCGCCGCGCATCAGAACGATGCCCACGTTGGTTCGGAAGCCGTCCGAGTCGATTACGTCGTTCATGAGGCCTTCAGCGGAAGTCTGCCATAAGGCGGCGCTTGTGGTGAGCAAGCCGAGCCTTTTAGGCTAGCGTGCCTTCGTCCCACAGAGTGTGAACCGGTCGATGTTGAGGAGAGCCGTCTTCGGATCGACCGCGTGGAGGCGCCTGGGCGTCCTTTTGGCGCTGGCCGCGGCGGTGTTTGGCGCCTCGCTCGTGACTGGGAGCTCCGGGATTACGGTAACGCGACTGCTCGGCGTGTTGAGCGGTGCGCACGACGAGGCGGTCCGCAGTGTCTTAATGCAGGTACGCCTGCCGCGCGTGCTCGCAGCCTTCGGCGTGGGCGCTCTCCTGGCGCTCGCCGGAGTACTGCTGCAGGCACTGTTTCGCAATCCGCTCGCCGATCCGTACGTGCTCGGTGTGTCCGGCGGCGCTGCGGTCGGGGCGCTGCTCGCCATGCTCGCCGGCTGCGCAGCGCTCATCGTGCAGTCGGCCGCGGTCGCAGGCGCGCTCGCATCGGTCGCGCTTGTGTATCTGCTCGCGCGCGGCGGTGGCACGGCGCGGCTTCTCTTGACCGGAGTCGTGGTGGCGAGCGCCTGCGGCGCCGTGGTCAGTGTGCTCCTGGCGCTGTCAAGTTCCGTGCAGGTGCGCGGCATGGTGTTCTGGCTTGCAGGCGATTTGAGCTGGGCGCTGTCACCGCGCGCCAGCGTCAGTGCCGCGATCTTTGCGGCGCTCTTAGGCGTCGTGGTGGCGCGGCCGCTGAACGTACTCGCATCCGGTGAGATGCGCGCGCGCGCCGTGGGTTTGGATCTGCCCGCCTGGCGCACGCTCGTCTTCATCGCCTGTGCGCTGCTGACCGCGATCGCGGTGGTGAGCGCCGGAACGGTCGGATTTGTCGGTCTCATCACGCCACACGCCGTACGGCTCATCTTCAAGACCAGCGATCATCGTGTGGTGGCGCCCGCCTCGGCGCTCGCGGGCGGCACGGTGCTCGCGGCAGCCGATCTCATCGCGCGCACGATCGCAAGCCCTCGTCAGCTGCCGGTCGGCGCCATCATGGCGATCGTGGGCGCGCCTATATTCCTGGCGCTGCTGCGCGCGCGGAACCGCAACACGCATTAAAAAGCGCGCGCCCCAGCTCAGGCCCTGCGCTCGGTCACGCTTTTTCGGTCCGCGAGATACTCACGTCCACGGCGCATCAGTGCAACGAACGTATCATGGTCCTGCGAGAGAACCGCCGTGCGAATGCGCTCCACCGCCTGCGCGAGCGCCTCCAAGGATTCGGCGCCGTAGTCGTTCAGGCTCTGGATCTCGTAATAAAGCTCCGGGTTATCGCGCGCGACGCGGCTGGCGACGTCAAGCTGCGCATCGAATGTCGTGCTCGACAAGAGCGCCAGGCGCGGCGCAGCTTCACCACTGCCGGCGAGAGCTGTGAAGAATGCAATGTTGAGGGCGTGCGACAGACCCAGCACATAGGCGATCAGGCGATCGTGATCATCGAGACTCATGACCACCTGCTCGGCCATCGTCGGTGCAAAGAGCGCGCGCACCGCTTCGAGCGCCTCGGCGCAACCTAAGTCAACAAAGATCACGTGCCGCCCGGAGAGGAGCTCCGTGTCCGGGCCGAACATCGGATGCGCGGAGGCGACCTTGCAGCCATGCGAGCGCAACGCCATCAGGCCTGCGCGCAGTGGTGACTTGAGCGAGCCGATGTCAAAGATGACCCCCGGCGGCCGGCGCAGCGCAAGATCGCGCAAGATGGCGTCGGTGGCTGCCAGCGGTGTGGCGAGCACGATGAAATCGTGCAGGAGATCCGTCTTCCTCCAGTCATCCACACGTGTGCCGGCCAGATGCACGCCCGCCGGATCCGCCACCTCCACGGCAAAGCCCTGCGAGCTTAAGAAATCCACGAACCAGCGTCCCATGAGCCCGGCGCCGCCAATCACGAGTACGCGCCTGCCCGAGCCTGCGCCACCGGCGGCGACGCTCGCCTGTTCCTGGGTGGTGAGAGATGAACGGATGAGAAGCCGCAGCAAATCCTCCGCCAGCGCCGGCGACACCCCCAGTTCCTGCGCGGCCGCGCGCACGCCCAGAATGACCTCGCGCTCGCGTTCGTAGTCGCGCGTCGCCCGCCCGGTTGCGCGCTTCACCCGCGCGACCTCGCGGCTAACTTCCTTGCGCTCGGCGACTGCAGCGAGGAGCCGCCGATCGATCTCATTCAAGCGGCGCCGGAGGTCCTCAAGCGTGGTGTCATCGCCCGACATGAAAAAAATATCTCTTATGACAAACGGATACCCTCTTGTAGCGGCCCTGCGCGCTCGCCGCAAGTGCACAGGCGGCGCGGAGGCTCTACCATTCGTGGCCCATGACGACCGCCACCGATCCCCTTGCCGATCCTGCGCATGCAGAACCACTGGTCATCGTGAGCCGCTGGCTCGCCGAGGCCACCGAGCGCCGCCAGCAAGCGAATCCGAATTCCATGGTGCTCGCAACCACGTCGGCAGACGGTCAGCCCTCCGCGCGCGTCGTCCTGTGCAAGAGCCTTGTCGTGGAGCCCGGGTATCTCGTTTTCTACACGAACTACGAGTCGCGCAAAGGCCGGGAACTTGCGCTATCCGTGCGCGCGGCCGCGGTTATGCATTGGGATTATCTGCAGCGTCAGGTGCGCATCACAGGCCCCGTACAGCGCTCGCCGGCGGCGGAAAGCGATGCCTATTTCGCATCCCGTCCCTGGCCGAGTCGCATCGCCGCCTGGGCAAGCGAGCAAAGCCGGCCGATCGGCTCGCGCGCTGAACTCATCGCGGCAGTCGCCGCCGCCGCCCACCGCTTTGGCACGCCGGTGCCTGATGCCGCGGCGAAGACTAGCGGCGATTATAAAATCCCGCGCCCGGCTCATTGGGGTGGCTATCGGCTCTGGGCGGAAGAGGTCGAACTCTGGCAGGAAGGCAAGTCCCGTATCCATGATCGAGTCTCCTGGTCGCGTGCACTGACCCTCGGCAAGGCCGGCGCGTTCGAGCCGGGTCCCTGGTCCGTCACGCGATTGCAGCCCTGATCCATGCTGAACGGCGTCATGGCAGGAGCTCAGCTTGGCGTGGCATCGCTTGGTGTCACCGCCGGGTCGCGGGAACTCGTCACGGCACTCTCGGCGACTTTTTCACCGCGTGAATTCATCGCGATCCTGGGTCGCAATGGTTCAGGCAAGACGCTCACCCTGCATACGCTCGCAGGATTGCGTCCGGCGCAAGCCGGCGTCGTGAGTCTTGACGGTCAGCCGATCGCGCGCCTTGCGCGCCGCGCACTCGCGCGGCGCATCGGCGTACTGCTGCAGGATCTTGAAGAGGGCTTCACCATGACGGCCCTCGAAAGCGTTCTCATCGGGCGCCATCCGCACCTGTCGGCCTGGCAATGGGAAGGGCATGAGGACGAGCGGATCGCGATGCAGGCGCTCGCACAGATGGATCTCGCCGATTGCGCCAATCGCGGCACCGACACTTTATCCGGCGGCGAGCAGCGCCGCGTGGCCATTGCAGGTCTTCTCGCGCAGGAGCCCGAAGTGTTTCTCGTGGATGAGCCTACCAATCATCTGGATCCCCATCATCAGCTTGCAGTGCTCGCGCTGCTGCGCACGCTCGCCTCAAGCGGCGCGACGATCATCGCCTCCCTGCACGACCCGACGCTTGCGGCGCGCTTTGCGGATCGCGTGCTCCTGTTGTTCGGCGACGGGCGCTGGCGCCTCGGGCCCGCGGCCGAAGTGCTGACGGGGGAGTCATTGAGCGAGTTGTATTCCACTCCGATGGTGGAACTGGCCGCGGGCGGCCGGCGCATATTTGCAAGCGCGTAAGCGCGAGTCGCGCCAGCCGCTGCAGGTGAGCTACGGCCGTGGCTGAGCCCTGCAGTGTGCGAGAGCATCGGCGAACTCGATCCACGCGATAGTCCCCGCCTGATAGTCGGTCAGCCATGACAGCATCTAACGGCAATAGGAGCGCCTGACATGCCAAAGCGACGGATGCCCAGAACCGTTGACGAATATATTGCAGCGTCCTTACCTGAAGTTCAGCCACTACTGAAAAGGATCAGGAAAACAGTGAGAGCAGCGGCACCGCAGGCGGAAGAAACCATCAGCTACGGGATGCCGGCGTTCAAACAGAGCGGCATCGTGGTGTACTTTGCCGCCTTTAAGAAACATATCGGGCTGTACCCACCCGTGCGAGGCGACCGCAAGCTCATGCGGGATGCCGCGGCCTTTGCCGGCGACAAGGGCAATTTGAAGTTCCCGCTCGGGAAGCCTGTTCCTTATGAGCTGATCCGCCGGGTCGTCAAACATCGGCTGTTGGCGCAGCAATCGAAGGCGTCCGCCCGGCAATGATGCAGGCGCGTGCGCCTGAAGCGAAACCATCGTTCGCGCATGCCCTCAATGTCGAGTGGGTCGATTTAATACCCGGATGTGCGCGATCCAATCAGGACTTTTGTTTCGCCAACGCCTCATGCGCATCGATGAGCTGCTTCCAGTTCGGCGCGTATTTGAGCGCCTGGTCGTATTTGACGAGCGCCTCCTTCATGCGTCCCTGCTTTACGAGTACATCGCCCCAGGCTTTGAGCGGATCGGCCCAGTGTGGCCCCTTCTGATTGGCGTCTTTAAGCTTCGCCACGGCAGCGTCGAAGTCCCGATGCTTCGCGAGCGCGACACCCCAGGAGTAGTAGGCTGAAGGCAGATCCGGGGCGAGTGCGACCGCGTCAGCATAGGCTTTCTGTGCGCCCGGCCAGTCGCCGCGGCCGTCGAGGATGTCAGCGCGAAACCGATAGCAGTCGACGAATGTGCCGCCGGTCCTCAGAACCGCATCGGCCTTGTCGGGGTGCCCTGCCGCCTCTTCGACCGGGGCGATCCAGCAGTTGTAGCCGGGGTACTGCGAGGATACGACCGGATCGGCGTAGGCCGCGCCGAACGCCGCCATCTCGATCGTCGCTGTGGCTGCATCGCCGGCCTCGGCCGCCAGGCGACCACGCACATGGTGGGTCATCGCGGCAATTGTAGGATCGTGCGGGTCTTCCTTGGTTGTCTTGAGGGCGAGGTTGGCGGATTCGGGATAGTGCAAGCGGGCCTGAATGTCAGCAACTATCGGCCCATCGGCACTGGCTCCCGTGCCTGCTCCGCCGTTGGCGCTAGCGTCAACCAGGATTGCTGCCAACCACGCCTGAAGATTCCAGGTAAGGGCATCCCAGTTGAGATAGTCATCCTCTCGCGCGCGTCCCGGGCGGCCGCCGGCAACCTTGCGCATTTCCTCACCGGCCCGCCATGCGCCCTCCTCGTCGCCTAGCAAGATGAGATCGTTCTGCAGGTTCGCATGGGCGGACCAGAGGTCGGGTTTGAGCCTTACGGCCGCACGTTGCAGTGCCAGCGCCTCGCGAGTCGAACCGCCGGTAGCATCGATCGAGATCGCCCAGGTGCTGAGAAGTCTCGGCCGAACGTCGGGATCGGCGCTCGCGACCGTTGTCCGGCAGAATTCAATCGACTCCTGGTAGCGCCCCATATCGTTGAGATAACTCGCCCAGCGCTCGGGTTGGGATTGTGAGTAGACGTACTCGGCCGCCTGCACCGTGAGCTTCTCAAGCTCCGTCGCCGAACCGCTGAAGCCCTTGGGCGGTACGTTGTTACCACGCACCGTGAGCACAAGGCTACCCGTCAGGGTCTCGACCAAATCCCCGTCGATATGCACGTCATGCCCGAATCGCTCCTTGAGGAGCCGCGAAATTTCGCCGATGGAGATGCCGGTCTCCGGCACTTCGAGTTTGATGTTGCCCGTCCAGGCGCCAGACAGGCCGCGCGCCACAGCGCTGCTACGGGTGGCATCCTGCAGACGGCTGAGTTCATCAAGGAGCCCGCTGGCAACGACGGTACCATCGATACCTCGCGCCGCAAGACCAGGGGGCGCATGAAAGGGCTCGATGACCACGCGCCGTGAGGTGACGGCGTCGCGGATCATGATGGCGATGCCAATCCCTATGACGGTCGCGAATAACGCGATGAAAATCTGGAAGCCGGTACGCAGCCGGGTGCCCAGAAGGCGCGGCCCCCATTCTGCTTTAAAGTACTCGTGTTCGGTCTCCACGGACTTTCGCTGCGCTTTGACGAGCTCAGTCTGCTGCTCGAAAAAGACTGCCGTCTTGGCCGCCACTTCCGCGCTTTGGTTCGCAATGTGGGTGGCTGCCGCCGCCGCAAACGCCTCGGTTCCGGCACGCGCCGGTGCGGCTTCTTTACCGTCCTCGCCGCCGAGTACTCCGCCGAGCAAGCCTTCCGCCACGAGCGCCCTCCTGAATTTCGGACATGTTCCTTGACGCCCGCCCTATTGGCAACCAAGGCGGCGCGACGGACACAGTGGCCAGCGTTCAGCAGGCAAGAGCGGTACTTCGGCGGCCGGCCGCATGCGCCCTGATCGCCGGACGACGCCTTTTTCACCGCGCTGCCGCGTACGCACGGCCGTTTTGCACGCTTCGCACCGAAGCTATAACCTCGTTGCAGCGCTTGTATCAAGCCGCCGGATTTTCGCCAGCAGCATGACGCTACACAGTTATCTTCTCTTCGCGGGAGCCAGTGTGGTCTTGGCGATCGTCCCGGGACCCGACATGGTTTACATGTTGGGTCGATGTGTTGCACAAGGCCGCAAGGCAGGGATAATGGCCGTGATCGGGTTCAATCTCGGCGGGTACGCTCATCTAACCGCCGCGATTCTGGGACTGTCTGCCGTGATCGCGACCTCGGTTGCCGCGTTTACCGCCGTCAAATGGCTGGGCGCCGGCTACCTTATCTATCTTGGGATCAGTACCCTGCGGGGCAACAACAGACACATCAGCCTCGATACGCGCAAAGTCGCAAGCCCAGCTGCGAAAACCATTGTGTGGCAGGCCTTCGTAAGCGATGTTCTGAATCCCAAGGTCGCGATGTTCTTTATTGCCCTGCTACCGCAATTCGTGGACCCGAAAGGGCCACATCCGACTCTGCAGATACTGCTGCTGGGCGTCACTCTTAACGTGATTGCGCTCGCCTGCAACGTTATGGTGGTCACACTGTCAGCTTCCGTAACGGCGTCCTTGCGCCGCAATACGTCGGTTTCCGCGTGGCTCCAAAAGGCGTTGGGCGCAACGTTCTTCGCGCTGGGAATTCGGCTCGCGGTTGAAAAACGCTGAGGAGCCGCCGCAGTGGCGGCGGCCGAAGCCGCTTTCGCGACCCCTGCTATTACTACAGCGGCGTGATGGCGGTGGGGCTCGTCACGAACGGCTTCACGGTTGTAACACCACCGTCCTGATCACACGCCCCACCTGCGGCATCCCCGGGGCCATTCGGCTGCGGGCCCTGCGCCGATCCCCAGTAATTGTTCTCGGCCAGAAGGGGTGTGGTTACTGCTGGAAGAGAAGGCAGCACGATGAAGACCTCGTTGCTTGGAACGACTTCTCCTACGTTGAGCACCCCGCAGTGCGCACTGGGGCCAGGGTTAAACGGGGATGGGGTGCCGGCATAAAACCAACCCAGACTCAAGGGCGGCCTGTTCCGGTCATTACTGAAGAAATTGTTCTGCGTCATGTTTACGGGCGCGGGTGGCTGGGGACCGCCAACAAACTCATTTGGGATCAAAAACTCAACTATCGCCCCCGGTCCTGCATTGCCAATAGCCGAGTTTCCCAAGAACGTCGCAACGTTTAGGATCATGAAACCCGCCGTCGAATTGTTGGTTGCGAGGTTATACGAGACTTTGCCGGTACCGAATAAATAAAAACCCACACCCGAGTTTGCGGCGACGTTACTCAATATTGTGGCGCTTTGCGCGTCGGTGGGTGCATCGTCGCAATCGTCGCAATCGCCGTAGAGCCCCTGCATGACGGTGAATCCGGTGCCCGCTCCGAGCGCGAGGTTATCCTGCAATATGAATTGCATATCCCCACCACGTTGGTTCGCGCCCAGCGTCTGGACAGCGAATCCTGTTCCATTGCCGATCGCCTGGTTTCCAGACAACAGTACGGTTCCCAATGTGGGAGGACACGCGAGCGGAAATCCGGGCGGCAACACGGGGCACGAAAGGCCGTTCAGCGGGTTTGGGCCTACGGCGGTGAATCCTGTGCCGTCCTTGATATCGGTGTTGCCGCTGACGGTGGCGCCGCCGTTGGTCAGGCTATCCACGACCACTCCGTTCCCGTTCCCGCCGGTGATGGTGAAGCCGTGACCCGCCTCGCCAAAGATCACATTGTTTGCCCCAATGTAGACCGTCGTCGGGGATATGGCATTCGGTCCGACCTGGATGGTCGTAACCGCGGCGCCATTGTAAGAATAGATTTTGACGGCCTTCGTGATGCAGATGGCGCATGCTGAGTAGCTCGTAGCTGACTGGAACGTGGTCGCGTGCTCAGAACCGGGGGCGTCGAAGTTGCCATCGCCACTCAAATCGCCAGAGTGCCCGGCGCCCACCCAGATCGTGTCTCCGGAGGTGGCATTTTCGATCGCTTGACTGATCGAGCGGCACGGGCTCGTTGTCGAGCCGCAACTGCTGCTGTCGGTTCCGTAGTTGGTTACTGCCAGACTCGCGCCGGCCACCGGCGCATATCCGATTATTCCGGCCGCGGCGAGAAGCAGGGGCATTAAGCGAACCCGCAAGGACGCATTACTTTTCATTGAAGAGTCCCCCAAGAGTTGTCCTTCACTGTCGGCCATAGTCGCGTAGCTCGCCGACTGGCATTGACGTTATATGTTTCTACAACAGAGACGATTCTTACGCGCGCTGCATTGCAGCAGACCTGTTTCAGCAGTGTCAAATATTCCTCAATTCTCGCTGGGCCGTGGCTGTCTCCCGTCGACTCAAGCGAACGCTCACACCAACGAACTCGCATGCCATGAGCAGTGCATTATGTCCATGCAACTTGCGCGCCATGCAAACAGGTATCGAGAAGGATCAAGGCCTTGCGGTACGACTGCGCCAGGAAGTCGCGAACGCCCACCTCAATCATGTAAAGAACCGCGACACATTCAGCGCGTAACGAGCGCACGCTGACGCGACACCAGTTTGCAGATTGAGGCTCACCAGCGTGAGCATCGGCAACTGCAGCAAGAATGGCGGCTGCGGGGAAACATGCGGATGCGCACGACTGGTGTGAGGATGAACGACCAGCAAGACGATGAGCAGAGCAGCGACGAATAAAGTGACGGCGGTTCCAAAATGGGACACCCAGCGTCCGATGCGCAGGCCCGGGATGTTCGCGAGCAGAATCAAAGCGAACAGTCCCACATTCAAACCGTAGATTACCGCATGGTTTTCCGCAATCCACGCCGCACGCGGTCCGAGCACTTAACTGATCGCGCTTGCCGTTTGGACACCCAGAATCGACATGACCAGGAGACCCCAGGCGCCCAGAATCCACGCGCTCAGAAATCCGGCGAACGGGCCGAACGCATGTTTGGCCCATTGATAGGCACCTCCTCCGTACGGCCAGATCTGTACGCAGTACTGCACGACTGCTGCAAGCGGCACAATTAGCAATGCCGCGCCGATCAGCCAGAAGCTGACCTGTGTGCCGGCCTGATGGGCAGCAGTACCGGTCCAGGCAGCGCCGAAAACGAGCAGGATCTGCATCGGGATCAGATCGCGCAGACCCAGCACTTTGTGCAGGCGATGGGCCGCGTTATTGCTGGACGGCGCCGAATCGGCAGATTTCATCAACGCTCCCTCCGGTGCCGCGCGGGGCTGACAGCGCGTGCGCGGCGCCTAATGCGCAGCCCAGGCCCAACCGGTGATACGCCAACCCGATGTGCCCTTTTGCAGAGCTAACGTGAACGTAGACCCCGTATCCTTCATCTCCTTTCCGGCCTGCTTGAACGAGAGGTTGACCGGAACAACCACATAGGCACGATCGGCTGTGATATCGACATGCCGCGGCTTCAAGACCGAGGCCGTCATATCAGTAACTTCGCTTTTCTTCGTGTAAGCGTCGAAGTCATTCTTCCACTTGGCGCAAGCCCCGGCACCGTGCCACTCGTGTGGGGGAATGTCGTCGATGATGGAGGTTTCATCAGCGCAAGTCGCAAGCAGCATCTTCGAATCGCCTGCATTTAAGCTGGTTACCCATTGATGCACGACCGCCATCACGTCCTGCTTATCAGTCGCCGCCGCGGGTGTGGCCACCACGGCGGCGATCGCGAGCGCAACAAACATCTTGAGCACGGTTCGTTCCCCTTCCTTTCTTAATTGGATCGAGCTGACAGGACAGCGCCTAGCCTAATCGACATAGCGGTGAGATGGCATCGGTGCTCGTCTGGCACGCCGCGCCCGGCGAGCTTTTCAAGTTCCACATGACGTGTGCTTGGGCCTGCCTCAACTTCGGCTGCCCTACTCCGGGAGTCGCATTTTGCGAAGCAGCGCCTTAAACCGCGGATCTTGCCGCAGGTTCTTAAGCATGGGGTCGGTTTTCATGTCCGCGAGGCCGCCGTCCTTTTGCTGGTAGGCACGTTCGAGCCAGTGGAAGGCGCGGTCGAGATCCTTGCGGGATGCGTACAAATATGCGATCTGATAGGCCATGCCGATGCCGTATTTCTGCTCCGCAATTGCCATGGCCTGATCGGCCTCGCTGTGCCGCCCCAACGCGTCGAGCGCGAGTGGCCCGCCCACCGCGCGAAAAGTTGTAGCAGTTTCGCGCTCAAACTCGGCAAGCGCGGACTCGGGTTCGCCCAGAGCGAGCAATATGAGCGCCATGCGGTAGTGGGCGCCGGACGCCTTGGGATACAGTTCGATCGACCTGCGTTGGGTGACCTGCGCATCACTCAGGGACCCAGTCACAAACTGGGCCCAGCAGATCGCACGCGAAGCATGTCCCAGGGGGTCGAGCGCCTCCGCGCGCCGGGCGAGATCCAGACCTTCCGATACGTGCCCAAGATCAACAGCCAGATCTGAAGCAAACAGCATGATGCGCGTGTTGCCGGGTTCCAGTTCGAGTGCCGTCTTCACTTGCGCGTCGGCTGCAACCCAGTCCCAGTCAAGCCACGCGAGCACCTGGGCCATGGCCGCGTGGCTTTCGGCGAGGTTTGGCCCGAGTTGGATGGCCTGCTCAGCCGCGGCATGGGCCGCGGCCCGGGCTTGCGCCCAGACCGCGCCCCAATCCTGAAGATTGATTTCACCACCGGGCGGGGTCGGATCGCTTTGACTGAAGACGCGCGTCCAGTCGACGTTGTCTCTCGTCAAAACCTCTGCGAGAGCCGCCCACGCGAGCGCGAATTTCGGGTCGAGCACCACCGCCTGGCGCAGATCCGCATAGCCTTTCAGGGTGCCATCCGAGTCGCTGCGATCGGTCAGCGCGCGCGCCTGCAGGTACAGCGCGTAGGCTTCGCTGTTCGTCGTACGCGCCGTCCGCGGCGTCTCGCCCGCGAGCAGTGACACTTTGAGTGCCTTGACGACGGCCTCGGCAATTTCGTCCTGTGTCTTGAACACATCTTCCAGCTGTCGGTCGTAGGTTTCCGACCACAGGTGATAGCCGTTGTCTGCGCGCACCAGCTGCGCTGTCACACGCAGATGATTGCCGGACTTGCGCACGCTGCCTTCCAGAACATGGGCAACGCCCAGTTCGCGTGCGATGTCGGGAATCTTGGTCGACTTGCCCTTGAAGTAGAAAGAAGACGTGCGGGCGGGCACCTTGAGCTCAGGGACCTTGACGAGCAAGTCAATGATCTCCTCCGCCATACCGTCCGAGAAGTACTCCTGGTCCTTCTTCTCGCTCATATCGGTAAACGGCAGCACCGCGATCGACTTGTCGTTCGCGGGCGCCATCGACGCGGCGCCTTCAGCGCCGACTGGCGTACTGGACTTTCTCTGCTCCATCCGTTCGATGAGGTAGTAGGAGCCGAACGCCAACACGACCAACGCGCCTACTGTGATTAATGTGCGCTTCGCTCCTGACCCGAGCGGCTGCCGTGCAGAAGATCGCGCGGACGCCACCGATCCGGACGGAGCACCGCGGGCACCGTCCGCGCCAACCGGGCTCGCGCGCGGCGCGGCGGCACCCGCAATGGCCGATCGGCCGCGCGCCGCTTCGATCAGTGCCGGCAGAATCTGCTCGAGCGGGCCGCGCGAAGCATCGAGCCAATGATTCGAGCTCAGGAAGTATTCAAGCTCCGGCGGCAGCTCGGTGTCATCCAGACGGATCGACAGCACCGCTCGCTGCTTCGAACTTGCGCGCTCGACCTCGCGGCGCACGTGCGAGGAGTCAATCGCGCTTTTGGTGAGCACGAGCACGAGAAGCCGGCAGGCGTTGATTGCCCCGACGATCGCGGCGGCATAAGGCTCGCCCGCCCGCACGTCACGCGGCGCGATCCAGCACGCAATGCCAGCGCTCTCAAGTGCCGCGCACACCTTGTCGGCGACCGCAACGTCCTGCGATGCGTAGCTGATGAATACCGTTCTGCCCGCACCGGCAAGCGGCGTGGCAGAAGGCGCCCGTGGATCGGGCATTTCTGGCTCATCTCTTTCGGTCATTCGTGGGACTCTGCGCTGGCTGAGAGCATGTTGCGGTAAGGACCGAGGCTTGGCAATTGAGCGCACATCCCCTGCATCTTGCATGTCGGGTTTTCAGGCCGACCATATAATTTGTTGATTTGCAGCCAACCGCGACTTCCTGGAGCTTCTGCGAACCTGCGGGCTTAGACTTGAGGGCATGCGTGAGAGCGTAACCTTGAACTCCATGAAAATCATATGCGGCGCATGGCTCCTGATCTGCTCGACAGCACTCGTGGGCCAGCCCAAGAGCTCGCAGGATTTCGGGGAAGTCCGTTTCGCGAACTCAGGAGCCGCCGCCGCCCAGCCTGAATTCATTCGTGGACTCGCCCAGCTGCACAACTTCGAGTACGAGGATGCCGCACAGCATTTTCAGGCGGCACAAAAAATCGACCCGGACTTTGCAATGGCCTATTGGGGCGAGGCCATGACCCAGAACCATGCCATCTGGCACGAGCAGGATCTGGCCGCGGCGCGCGCGGTGCTGTCGCGGTTGGGCGCAACCCCGCAAGCTCGTCAGGCGAAGGCTCCGAGCGAGCGTGAAAAGGATTATCTCGGCTGCATCGAAATTCTTTACGGTGACGGTTCAAAGGGCGAGCGGGACCAGAAGTACATGAGCGCCATGGCGCGTCTGCATCAGAAATATCCGGACGATGTCGACGCCACAGCATTTTATGCGCTTGCGATTCTAGGATCTGCGGAAGAGGGACGCGATTTCGCAACCTACATGCGTGCAGCCGCGGTACTCGAAGAAGTCTTTCCGCTGCACCCACGGCATCCGGGCGTCGTGCATTACCTCATTCATAGTTACGATGATCCCATTCATGCTCCGCTCGGATTGCGCGCCGCGCGCATCTACGCCCGGATCGCACCGGACGCGGGCCACGCGCAGCACATGACCTCGCATATTTTTCTGGCCCTTGGGATGTGGGATGAAGTCGTCGCGGCAAACGAGTCGGCAATGGCGGTCGTCAATCGACACCGCGAACTGGCCGGCAAGCCCCCGGGCCAATGCGGCCACTACAACGAGTGGCTGCAATACGGCTACTTGCAGCTGGGCCGCATTGAGGATGCCCGGCGTGTCCTTGCCGGCTGCCGTCAGCAGGCCGAGCATCAGGCAGAACACCTGGCGAGCCACGCAAAAAGCGCCGGCTATGCCGATACGAGCGCCATCGATTCGTACGCCGGCATGCGGGCTCATTTCATTATCAACTCCGAACTCTGGCAGGACGAAGTCGCGCATTGGTCTGTGCCGGCCGGAGAATTCCCGGCAGCGCAGCTGACGTTCGACTATACGGACGCGCTCGCGGCTTATAAGAGTTCCGAAATCAGCGCTGCGCGCGCTGCGCTCGCGCGCATGCAGGCCGACGCGAAACTTGACATGGCTTCATTCGATCATAGAAAAAACGACGAGCCAGGTGAGCGTGAATACATTGCTCTGCTTGTTGAGCAATTGCGCGCGCTGCTGCCCGCGCCGAAACCAAACGCAGCTGCGACAATTGCTGCGTTGAAAAGCATGTCGACAAAAGAGCGCGCGCTGCCGATGGAATTCGGTCCCCCATCCATCTACAAGCCGACGGAGGAGCTGCTCGGCGAACTGTATCTGCAAACGCGCCAGCCGGACGAGGCGCGCAAGGCATTCGCAGCGGATCTGGCGCGTGCGCCGGGTCGCCTGCTCGGCACGCGCGGACTAAAGCGTGCGGACGACGCATTGCGCTGATAAACCGCGAGCCGCTGCAGCGTACAAGCGAAATCTGGATTTCTGCTTCTTCAACGTCTCGTGGGCGTCCTGCAACGCCTTGCCGTCAGGCGCGTATTGATCGCCTCGTCGTATTGATCACGCAGTCAGACACTGCGGGTCGAACGCGTATTCCCCGCGTAACCAAGCGGCGATCTCCTGCGCGCAGGGGTTGGATTCCCCGGCATACCGATCCAGAAGACTGCGGCGTGTATCAGCGTCGAGTCCGGCGATCCCAGAATTTTGCAGGACGTCAATGTCTGCGAGAAGCCGCTCCGCAATTAACGACCCGCAGAGATTCCGGCAGGCTCCGCGAAGAAATTGCTGGCGCTGCGCCACTCTGCCTTCCGCCAGTAACCGCCGATACTCGCACAGCGCGATTCGCGACAGATGCGGTTGATTCATCGGATTGATCGCAAGTCCTGCCACGTGGGTGAGCGGTAGGTCCCACGAGTCTGTCGACGGATCGAGAAACAGATGATTGGCGCGCAGCCGGGAATCATTGGAGATATGGTTGTCCCAAATGAAGGGCTTACGCCCGATATCGACTGCGACCTCCGCCAGATGCTCGGCGGAGTGGCCATCGGAGATGACTTGCTCGCCGGTCCAGAAGAAATCGATGCGCGAATCGACGCTTCTCCCAAGATCTCGCAGGTACGCCCTGGGTGGCGGACCGAATTCACGTGAGAGCCTCGAATCATGGGAGTAATAAGTGGGACAAACGATGAATTGAGCGGCGTTGCTCCACGCGCAGATGTCCGCGATGATTCCTGCCTGTAACTGCGCGAGTCCGGCAACGTCGCCGCGCATGTCGTCGAACAGGATGCAGAGCGTGTGCGCACCGATTTCGTTGATCTGCAGTACCTTGGAGCGCAGCGACGATTGCGCGAGCGCATCGTAATTCAGGTAAATTTCAAACGGCGTAAGTCCAATGCCGAAGGACACGGCCTCCTGCCGGCAACGCTCACTGAGTTTCGATAGACACTGCA
>Ga0302325_10008886_pt1 | contig 22051 bp, 15 predicted proteins | sample Palsa_T0_2_FD_201948 | JGI IMG/M metagenome (GOLD analysis project Ga0302325, IMG submission 201948) | Peat permafrost microbial communities from Stordalen Mire near Abisko, Sweden - Palsa_T0_2 | ecosystem: Environmental > Terrestrial > Soil > Palsa > Peat permafrost | place: Sweden: Abisko...
TTCGCGGCGTAGTCGCACTCAGGACAGTGGATGACGAGGTCTTCGCCGGTCGGGGACGGGCAGACGAACTCGATGGAGTCCGAGCCGCCCATCGTGCCGTTGGACGCCTGCGCCTGCAGGGCCGGGATGCCGAGGCGGTCGAACGCCCGGGCGTAGGCGTCACGGTGGGCGCGGAAGGACACGTCGAGCCCGTCCGGTCCGAGGTCGAAGCTGTAGGAGTCCTTCATGGTGAACTCGCGGGTGCGCATCAGGCCCGCCTTGGGCCGCGGCTCGTCACGCAGCTTGGTCTGGAACTGGTACCACAGCTGCGGCAGCTGGCGGTAGGAGTCGAGCTCGGTGGCGAGGGTCGAGACGATCTCCTCGTGGGTCATGCCCAGCGCCAGGTCGGAGCCTTTGCGGTCCTTGAGCCGGAACATCTCCTCGCCCATCACCTCCCAGCGGCCGCTGGTCTGCCACAGCTCGGCGGGGTGCATGACCGGCATCAGGATCTCCTGCGCGCCGATCCCGTCCATCTCCTCGCGGATGACCTGGATGACCTTGAGCCGGACCCGCTGGGCGAGCGGGAGCAGCGAGTAGTGCCCGGCCATCAGCTGGCGGATGTAGCCGCCCCGCAGCAGCAGGCGGTGGCTCGGCGCACCGGCGTCGGCCGGGTCATCACGCAGCGTCGGGATGTACATCTTGGACCAGCGCATGGTTTAAGGATTCTCACTCTCAGGCATCGCCGTCGAAAGCCCGTAGTCTATCCCCGCCGGACAGTAAGCGCCGAGCAGTTAAGGGCCGGGTTAGCCGCCGGCCAGCGCCGGCAGGTCGGCCAGGCGGCGGATGTGCGGGTGATCATCCGGTGCCGGGCAGAAGCCGAAGGGGTCCATGTGGACCGGCTGCAGACCCGCGGCCAGGGCGCCGGCCACGTCGTACCGCAGGCTGTCCCCGACGTGCAGGACGGTCTGGCCCGGCGGCACGCCCAGGGCGCTGAGCGCGATGGCGAAGATGGCCGGGTCGGGCTTGGCCACGCCGACCACCGCGGAATCGATGATGACGCCCACCGGGACCGCGCCGGGCACGGGCTCGGCCGGGTGGGGCGCGTAGCACATGCCGATGCTGCGCAGGTCGGCCTCGACCGTGCCGTCCGAGTTGGAGACCACGCCGATGGGGACGCCGAGTGCGGCCACCGCACGCAGGCCGTCGAGCGCGCCCAGGCCGGCCTGCGCCCAGCTGCGTCCCAGGATCCGGCTGGCCATCTGATCGGCGAGGGCCTCGCACCGGTCCTGGGCCACGCCGCAGGCCGCCACGTAGGTGATCAGGTAGTCACGCCACCAGGTCTGGCTGACCGGCGGCACTTCGGCCGCGTCCTGGACCGCCATCGCGTGGTAGTGGGCTCGTTCCAGGGTGACGAGGTCGGGGTCGAGGCCCGCTTCGCGAAGCGGCGGCAGCACGTGGGCGGGTGCGGGGAAGACCAGCACCCCGCCCGCGTCGAGCAGAATCGCACTTGGAGCCACCCTCGCACTATATGCAGCGGCCGGGGGCGGCCGGATGCGTCAGGCCATCCGGTCCAGGATCTCCCGTACCAGGTCCAGCGGGGTGTGCGGGTGCAGGAAGGCGAACCTGGCCACGGTCTCGCCTTCCCAGGCCGACGGCGGGATGAACGCCACCTGGTCCTGCAGCAGCTGCTCCGCCCACCGGGTGTACTGCGCGGAGGTCCAGCCGCGGCGGCGGAAGAGCACCACGCCGAGTTCGGGCTCGCGGATCAGTTCCAGGTGGTCCCGGGCCTTGATCTCCACCGCGGCCTGGCGGGCCAGCGCGATCGCCGCCTCGATGGCCTCGGAGTACGCAGTCACCCCGTAGACCGCGAGCGAGAACCACAGCGGCAGGCCGCGGGCCCGCCTGGTCAGGTGGTACGCATAGTCGGTCGGGTTCCACTCCCCCGGCGTGTCGTGGATGACGTCGAGGTACGAGGCGTCCTGCTTGTGCACCGACTTAGCGATCGACGGGTCCCGGTACAGCAGGGCCGCGCAGTCGAACGGGGCGAACAGCCACTTGTGCGGGTCCAGGATGAACGAGTCAGCGTGCTCGATGCCGTCGTAGCAGGCCCGGATGCTCGGCGCGAAGAGGCCTGCCCCGCCGTAGGCGCCGTCCACGTGGAACCACAGCCGGTACTCGCGCGCGACCGCGGCGACCCCGGCCAGGTCATCGATGATGCCGGCGTTGGTCGTGCCCGAGGTGGCCACGACCGCGGCGACCGACTCGGGGTGGCCGTCGGCGCCGATCGCGGCCCGCAGGCCGGCGCCGGTCAGCCGGTGATCCGGGGCGGGCACGAGCAGCGAGTCCATCTCCAGCATCCGCAGCGCGTTGACGATGGAGGAGTGGGCGTCCTCGCTGACCGCCACCCGCCAGCGGCGGCCCGCGGCCGCGGACCCGGCCTTGCGCTTGGCCACCTCGCGCGCCACCACCAGCGCGGACAGGTTGCCGGCTGAGCCGCCGGAGACGAAGCAACCGCCCGCCGCGGGCGGCATCCCGGCCGCATCGGCGATCAGCCGCAGCACCTGGTTCTCGGCAGCGATCGCGCCGGCCGCCTCCAGCCAGGAGATGCCCTGGATCGAGGCGCAGGAGACCAGCATGTCGAACAGCAGCGCAGCCTTGGTCGGCGCGGCCGGGATGAAGCCGAGGAAACGCGGGCTGTCGGCCGAGATCACCGTGGGCGCCACGACCGAGGCGTACACGCCGAGCACCTGGTCGGGGTGGTGCGGCCCGGGGCCGAGCAGTCCGTTCAGCGCCGTGGCCAGCTCGGCCGCGTCCTTGGGGCCCTTGTCTAGCGGGACCGGGTCCAGCCGCAGCCGGTTCTCCGCGTAGGCGAGCACCGACCTGATCATCGACTCCGTCGTCGGATCCACACTGTGCATGGCCGCAACGTAGGGCCTGAACAGGCAGCACCGCAAGCCGCGGCGGGTGCCTAGGCCGTGTCTAGGCCGGCATCGGGGCGGCCGACGGGGTCTTCTGGTCCGCCGGGTCCAGGTCGGCGGCGCGGTCGAGGAGCGGCTGGCAGCGCAGCCGGGCGGCGATGTCGCGGGCTTCCTCCACGGCCAGCGCGGCGGCCTCGGCGTCCTCGTGGCCCAGCAGGTACTCGGCGTGGTCGAGCAGGCCGTGGGCCAGGTGGTAGGGGGTGCTCTGCTCGCGCAGGCGGGTGATCGCGGCGGTGAAGGCGGCCGCGGCGTCCTGGCCGCCGTCGGTCGCGGCCAGACGGGCGCGAGCCAGGTTCCGCTCGGCCCGCAACATGGGGGCCAGGTGCCCGGGCTGGTAGGAATCGAGCAGCGCGAGCAGTTCCCCGACGGCGGCGGTGTCCCCCAGTTCGTGCGCGGCCCGCACGGCCAGCGGCCACGCCCAGCGCGGGCCCTCGAAGCTGATCCCCAGGGCGCCCGCGTAGGCGAGCACCGCGCGGGCGTAGCGCAGCGCGTCCTGCGGCTGCCCGCGGGCAGCGGCGGTGAAGCCCTCCGCCACGCTGATCATCGCCTGGTCTTGAGCATCTTCGCTGGCTCGCAAGTCGTGCAGAGCGGCGAGCCTGGCCTCGGCCGTCTCAGCATCGCCGCGCAATGCGGCGAGCCAGCCCCGATAGCACGCTATGTAACCGTCGTCGGCCCGCCCGTCAGAGTCCACCGCCCGGGTGAGTTCAGCCTCGGCGGCGTCCCAGTCACCGAGCTGCAGCAGCGCCTCGGCCAGGTTCAGGATCGTCACCGCCAGGAAGGTCCAGGCTCCAGCCCGCCGCAGATGCCCGGCGGCGGTCCGCGCGGTGTCCGCGGCGGCCGCGGGGTCGGTAGCGGCCAGTGCGTCCGCCAGGTTGAGCAGCGCGCGACCCACAATGAAGCCATCGCCAGTCTGAGTGGCGAGCCGGGCGCTCTCGCGCAAGTAGGCGACCGCCTGCGGCCGCCGCTCGGCGGCGGCGTGGTACATGCCGCGGTTGAGCAGCAAGGCGCTGAGCTGCTCGTTGCTGACATCGAGAGCCTGGCCGAGGGTAAGGGCCTCGGCCGATAGTCGATCGGCGTCGGGTGAGCCGGCCACCGTCTCCAGCACCGCAAGTTGATGCAAGGCCTGGACGGTGTCGAGGTCGGGATCCGTCCGCAGGACCTCCATCGCGGCGGTGAGCTGTTCGCGGGCCTCGGCGTGCCGTCCCCAGGTGCGCAGGGCCTGCCCGACTACAGCCTGCGCTCGGGCCGCGGCCCGGTCCTGGCCATGCTGAAGGTAGTGCTTCCTGGCGAGTCCGGCGTGTCCGACCGCCGCGGCGTTTTCCGCGGCGGCGCTGGCGGTTTGCGCGGCGCGCTCCCAGAGCGCACCCGCGGCGGAATGGTCGTCCGCGTCCTCGGCCGCGATGAGCTGGGCGGCGGTGGCGTAGCTGGTGGCGGCGCGGGCCGGGGCGCCGGTGCGCTCGGCGCGCTCGCCCGCCCGGACCAGCGCGGTGGCCGCCTGACCGCGGATCTCGGCGGCGTCGGGATCCTCAGGGAGGGCGTTCAGCGCGTCCAGGTAGTGACGCGCGATGACGTCGGCCATCTCCTCGCCGTCGCCGGCGAACGAGGCGCGCAGATGCGCGGCCACCTTGAGGTGCCTGGTCTTGCGGTCCCGGCGGGACAGCGTGTCGTAGGCGACCTGGCGCAGCATCTGCTGGGCGAACTGGTAACTGCCCCGCTCCGGAGACAAGGGATCGGCGGACACGGTCAGCACCTCGCGGCGGACCAGGTCGGCCAGCGCGGCGCGTACGGACGACGCGTCCTGCCCGGAGACCGCGGTGAGCGCGTCGGCGGGAAACGTGGTCCCCAGCACCGCGGCGTCGGCCACCAGCTGCCGCACCTCGGGATCCAGGGCATCCAGGCGGGCGGCCAGCAGCGCGTGCAAGCTGTCCGGCACGGCCAGCTCGCCGATATCGCCGACGAGACGGTAGACGCCCTCGACCGGCCGGACGATGTCCCGGTCGATCAGGGCTCGGACCGTCTCCACCGCGAACAGCGGGATGCCCTGCGCATGATCGGTCAGGGCCGACCGCGCCAGCTGCGGCATCCCCGGCACCAGCGCGTTCACCAGCTGATCCATCGACGCCGGATCCAGTGGATCCAGGGTCAGCATGCTCCGGTTCCGCCCGGCCCCGAATCCCGGCCGGGCCTGACTGAGCTCGGGACGCGCGAACACCAGGACGTAGATCGGCAGGCCCTGGGCCCAGTCGATGAGATGATCCAGGAAGTCAAGCAGCCCCGTGTCGGCGTACTGGGCGTCCTCGACCAGCAGGACCACCGGCTGGACCGCCGCGAGGCGCTCGAAAAACAATCGCCAGCCCGCGAACAGTTCCTCCCGGGACAAGGCAGTCCCGCTGTCCCCCGCGGCCGCCACGCCCAGCAGGCGACCGAGCCGGGCGCCGACGTAGGCCCGTTCCGTGATGTCGGGGACGAACCGGTCGAGTCCGGCGGCGAGCTTGCGCGCGGCGACTTCGGCGGTGTCCTCTTCCGCGATGCCCAGGCGCTGCCGGACGATCTCGGCCAACGCCCAGAACGCCACGCCCTGGCCGTAGGACAGGCAACGGCCGCGATGCCACCACATCTCCGCCGCCAGCCCGTCGGCGTACTTCTCGAACTCCCAGCCCAGCCGGGACTTGCCTACCCCGGCCGGCCCGGAGACCAGCACCAGCCGCGGCACCCGCCGCTCGGCGGCGGCGTGGAACAGGTCCTTGATCGTGCGCAGCTCAGTGTCCCGCCCGGTCAGCGGCGCCTCAAGCCCGTCGACCCGCTGGACACCGCCGACCGCGGACAGCACCCGGGTGGCCCGCCACAGCCGGGCCGGCTCGGCCTTGCCCTTGAGCCGGTGCTCCCCGGCATCGGCGAACCCAATCGCGCTGCCCGCCAGCCGCTGCGTCGGCGTGTCGGCCAGCACGGTGCCGGGTTCCGCGGCCGACTGGACCCGGGCCGCGGTGTTGACCGAGTCCCCGGCGACCATTCCCTCGCCGGCCGCGCCCAGGTTCACCGCGACCTCGCCGGTCACCACCCCGGCCCGCGCGGCCAGGCCGGGGACCCCGGACTCGGCCCCGAGTTCGGTGACGGCGGCCACCAGGTCAAGCGCGGCCCGCACCGCCCGTTCCGCGTCCTCCTCGGTTGCCACCGGGGTACCCCAGACCGCCATCACCGCATCGCCGATGAACTTCTCGACCGCTCCCCCGTACCGGCCGATGACCGTCCGCGCCACCTCGAAGTAGCGCGAAAGCAATTCCCGCACCGCCTCGGGATCCCGGGACTCCGACAACGGAGTGAACCCCACCACGTCGCAGAACAGCACCGAGCAGACCCGGCGTTCGGTCATCGACTCAGGTACCGCCGCGCCAGCCGGGACGGGAATGGCCGCGCGGACCGGCTCAGCCGCGAAGAGCGTCGAACCGCAGACACGACAAAAGCGCTTGCCGGGAGTAAGCGGCTCACCACACGCAGGGCAAGCTCCCGACGGAGCGCCGCAATCCCCGCAGAACCGGTCGTCCTCTCCCAGAGACGCACCGCACTGCCCGCACCTCACGCAACACTGCCTACGCTAGGCCCATCAACCATGTCAAGTCCGCATGCACCCGACATCGCGTCCCCCTGGCTGCCGATCCGGAATAGTGCTATGGGTTGACTGCCCCAGCGCGGATCTGGCCACACCGCCGGTCATCGGCCAAGATGGGCCTTGCCCACGGGAATGGAGGGACGATTGTGACGAACTCAGCTCAGCCGTCCGGGATCGTGTCGCAGGCCCCGGAGCATCCGCTTGACCCGCTGACGGCGGAGGAGATCCGGCAGGTGGCGGCCATCCTGCGGCGGGACCGCGGGGTTCGTGACAGCTGGCGGATCGCCTCGATCGAGCTCAGGGAGCCGGCCAAGGACGCGCTGGGCGCGGGCGAGGTGGCCGGCCGGGAGTCGCTCGCGGTGTGCTGGGACCGGACCGACGGGCAGGCGTACCGGGCGGTGGTATCGCTGACCGGGGACGCGGTCACGAACTGGGAGCACCTGCCGGGCCAGCAGCCGAATATGACGGTGGACGAGTGGCACGAGTGCGACCAGATGCTGCAGCGGCAGCCGGCTCTGGTCGAGGCGCTGGCCCGCCGCGGGATCACCGACATGTCCCTGGTGCTGACCGACATGTGGGCCTACGGGGCCGCGCTGGTACCCGGACCCTACCGGGGCCTGCGGCTGGGCTGGTGCGACGTCTGGTACCGGGACAGCGAGGATAGTAATCCGTACGCCCATCACGTCACCGGGCTACACCCGATCGTCGACCTGAACCGGATGACGCTGCTCGAACTCGAGGACAGCGGCGAGGTCTCGGCGGGACCGGACGTGCGCGGCGAGTACCTGCCCAGGCTCATCGGCCAGCCGCTGCGCGAGGTCGCTCCGCTGGAAATCAGCCAGCCCGCCGGGGCCGGCTTCAGCCTGGAGGGTCACCTGCTGCGCTGGCAGGACTGGGAGCTGCGGCTGGGATTCAACCACCGCGAGGGCCTGGTGCTGCACCAGGTGGGGTTCCGCGACGCGGGGCGGCTGCGGCCGGTGGCGCACCGGCTCTCGTTCGCCGAGATGGTCGTGCCGTACCGCGACGCCAGCCCGGACCACTACCGCCGGACCGCGTTCGACATCGGCGAGTGGGGCCTGGGCTTCATGACCACCTCGCTGGCCCTGGGCTGCGACTGCCTGGGCGAGATCAGCTACCTGGACGCGGTGGTGCACGACTCGCGCGGCGAGCCGCGGACGATTCCCAACGCGATCTGCGTGCACGAGGAGGACAGCGGCGTGCTGTGGAAGCACGTCGACGAGCGGGCCGGGGCGGAGGTCCGGCGGGCCCGGCGGCTAGTGGTGTCTTTCCACGTCACCGTGGCCAATTACGAATACCTGGTGTACTGGCGCTTCTACCAGGACGGGAACATCGAGTGCGAGGTCCGCGCCACCGGGATCCTGGTGACCTCGCATACCGGCGCTTCTGGCTCCGCGCCCAGTTCGGGGACGCTGGTCGACCAGGGCACGTACGCGCCGTTCCACCAGCACTTCATCGTGGCGCGGCTCGACCTCGACGTCGACGGCACCGGCAACACCGTCTACGCCGTCGACTCGGTGCCGGCCCGGGCGGGCGGCAACGATCCCTACGGGCTGGGCCTGGCCCTGTCCAGCACCCCGCTGCGCACCGAGACCGAGGGCAAGCAGGACTACGACTGGGGCACCCAGCGCGGCTGGAAGATCGTAAACGACAACATCCGGAACGGCCTGGGTACCCCCGTCGGGTACAAGCTGGTGCCGTCCGGGATGTTCCCGCCGCTGCTCGATCAGTCCTCGCCGGCCTTCCGGCGGGCCGAGGTGATCGGGCACACGCTGTGGGTGACGCCCTATCACCCGGACGAGCGCTGGCCGTGCGGCGACTTCCCCACCCAGAGTGAGCAGGACGCGGGCCTGCCGGTGTGGACCGCGCAGGACCGGTCCATCGAGAACACCGACGTCGTGCTGTGGTACGTGTTCGGCCTGCACCACATCCCCCGCCCGGAGGACTGGCCGGTGATGCCCGTCGACATCGTCTCGTTCTGGCTCAAGCCGTTCGGCTTCTTCGACCGCAACCCCGCCCTGGACCTGCCCCCCAGCCACTAGCGCCTCGAAACTATTTTCATGATCGTGGCCAGATTTGGGCAAATAGCGCCCGTTTCTGGCCACGATCACGGTGTCGCCGCACCTATCAGCTGAGCCTGGAAATCGTCGCGGCCCGTTCCCACGGCAAGTGTTCATCAACCAAGCCACCCGTAGCCCAGCAGGAACTGCTCCGCCTGTCCGTTCCGGTCCGGTTGTGACGACAGAGACGGGAGTCGGTGGTCCCCCGTACACGTAAGAGCGTGTACGGGGGACCACCGACTCAATTGGGGGTGGGGCGGGAGCGGGGGGAAGGCGGGTGGGGCCCTATACGGGTAAGAGGGGAGGGGCGACGTCCGGTACGTAGTGGCGGCTCTCGTCTGACGGGTCGATCCAGACCCGCATGATCACGCCGCTGGACGGATCGCGGAACCGCTCGGCCGTCGGCACCCAGCCCGGCTCGGGTTTGCGCGTCTGCGCGTGCCGCCCGCGGGAACCCCCGGTGCGCCCGGCGCCCGGCGTATCGGGCACACCGGCGGGCGGGAGGTCAGCGGGCGGGAGGTCGGCCAGGGCCACCGTGGCCTCCTCGGCATAGGCGGCGGTCAGCACGACACCGACCCGGTGGCGTAGGTCGTCCAGTTCCAGCCGACCTGCGGCGTAGTGCTCGCGCAGCAGCGCGACCAGGCGCTCGCGGTCGGCGTCCCCGAGCAGCGGGCGCCGGCCGGCCGGCGCACCGCCCCCGGGCTCGCTCATGCCGACGGCGCGACGACCACCGCGCTGCCGTAGGCGACGACTTCGGCGCGTGCCTTGCCGATCTCGGCGGAGTCGAAGCGCATCGCGATCACGGCGTTGGCGCCGAGCAGTTTCGCGTTCTCGATCATTCGGTCGATCGCATGCCTGCGGGCGTCTTCGAGAACATGGGTGAACTGCGAAACCTCGCCCTGGCGCAGCGACGAAATCCCGCCGGCGACGGTATTGCTGAAGCCCATCGCCCGCACCACCAGGCCAAACGTGACGCCGAGATTTCGTTTCACCACCATGCCCGGCAGCTCGAACGCCGTGGTGACAGGAAAAGCAGCAGCCGCGGACTCCGGGGTGCCTGCCCTATTCGTCGTATCCGTCATGCAGGGCAGTACACCGCCGCCGCGCACGCCGTGTCAACGAGCCGCGCCCCCGGACGTGAGGTGGGTGGGGTGGGGGTTACTCGCCGGCGGCGCCGGACGAGCATCCCGGCGATCGCGCCGTTGGAGGGGCCCTCGGCCATCAGGCCGAGCACGTCGCGCTCCCGCGCTGTGAGTGTGCCGAGCCCGTCGGTGCGGCGGCTGGCGCCCAGCAGTTGCGTAACGACCTCCGGATCGAGGGCGGCGCCCCGGCCGCCACCCGGCTCAGCGGCTCAGCGCCTCGACGAACTCGCCGACGTCGGCGACCCGGTCCTTGAGCAGGTACCCGACGCCCGCCGCGCCACCGCCGGACGCCGCGCCGAGCAGGTCGGCCGCATACCGGGTCTCGATGTACTGGGAGAACACCAGCGCCCCCGTGTCCGGATGGTCGCGGCGGATGGTGATCGCGGCGCGCAGTCCCTCGTCGGTGTATCCGGGGCATCCGCACGTCCACCACGGTCACGTCCGGCTGGTGCTCGCTCACGGCGGCCAGCAGGTCCTCGGCGTTGCCGCGCAGAAGTAGGCGATGGTCTCGATCGCGGTCGACGGGCGCTCGGGCAGGTCGACGACGAGCTCGGCAGGAAGGCCGCTGCGCGCGGCGAGGGTGGTGAGCGCGACGCCGAGGCCCTGGTCAAGCTCCGGCGGGTGGATCCCGCGGGCCAGGTCGCGCACGGCGATGGCCTCCTTAGCGCCGCGGTGGGCGGCCTCGACCAGCTCCAGGACCGCTCCAGGTCGGGGGCACGGTCCCGTTGAGCGTGCCGCCGAGTTTCTCCCTGGCCAGGCCCAGCTTCACCGCGACCGCGACCATCTGCGCCTGCGCTCCGTCGTGCAGGTCCCGCTCGATCCGGCGCAGCCTTGCCGCCGCATCCTCTACCAAGTGGGCCCGGGACTGCTCCAGCTCACCCACCCGCTGGACGCTGTCCTGCTGCAGGCGGTAAACGGTCCAGAAGATCAGCGCCGCTCCTGCTAGCGGCAGCACCGCCAGCCAGGTCAGCGGCCCCAGCTGGGGGGCGGCAGCGAGCAGAACGACACCCACGACGACGTTGAAGATGCCACAGGCAACACGCACGCCCACCCAGAGACGGGGACGGCGGTATTCCCATGACCTGACCAGAAATCTCATCAGGACGGACTGCGAGCGAGGTGCGTTGTCAGCTGGTGCGTGCATCGGGATGCCTCCTATGGCCTGCGGTACCGGCCACTCCGGTCACCTACATCTCAATGCTTGCCGCGCGCGAGGAGCAGATCCACCGTGCGGCCACCCGAACTTGAGGTATGGCTAGCACGGTCTCCCGGCTCAGCCGGCGCGCTCCCTGGCCCGGGGCGGAGGCGGGTGGGGAAGATGGGTGGGGGTTTATTCGCCGGTGGAGCCGTCTAGGCGTTCGCGGAGGAGGTCGGCGTGGCCGTTGTGGCGGGCGTACTCCTCGATCATGTGGGTCAGGACCCAGCGCACCGAGAACCAGTGACCGGTCCGGCCGCGGTGACCTCCGGTGTCCAGGGTGGGAGCGGCGGCGACCAGGGCGCGGGCGTGGTCACATTCTGCCTGCCAGGTGCGGAATGCCTCGGGCACGCTGGCCGTGGCCACATCGCGGAACGCGGCCTCCCAGTCCATGTCCGGCGCGAAGATCGTCGCCATCTCCTGGCCGCCGAGAACGGGCCGGAACCAGTTACGTTCGACTTCGGCCATGTGCCTGACGATGCCGAGCAGGGACAAGTCAGAGGGTGGCACCGCGCGCTCGCGGAGCTGGTCGTCGGTCAGGCCGTCGCATTTGACGGCCAAGGTGGCACGAAGAAAATCCAGGAACGCGGTGAGCGTCGTGCGCTCGTCCGCGTCGACGGGGGGATGGTCGCGGGTGGGGGGCACCCGGGCATCCTCCCACCGCCTGAGCCGGCGCCGCCAGGGGTTACGACGCGGCTGGGTCGGTGGCAGGACGGGTCTAGGCCGACGTCCCGGAGCTGGCCGCGGATACCGGGCTCTTCGGCTCCGCCGGATCCAGGGCCGCGGCGCGGTCGAGGAGCGGCTGGCAGCGCAGGCGGCCCGCGACGTCGCGGGCTTCGGCGATGGCTCGGGCCGCGGCCTCGGCCTCATCTTGACGCAGCAGGTACTGGGCGTGATCGAGCAGGCCGTGGGCGAGATGGTAGGGGGTGGACCGCTCGCGCAGGTGAGCGATCGCGGTGGCGAAGGCGGGCCCAGCGGCGGCTTGGTTATTGTCCGTCGCCGCCAGGCGGGCACGGGCCAGGTCCCGCTCGGCCTGCAGCATGGGGGCTAGGTGCCCGGGCTGGTGGGAGTCCAGCAGCGCGAGCAGTTCGCCGCCGGCGGCGGCATCCGCCAGTTCGTAGGCGGTCCGCGCGGCCAGCGGCCACGCCCAGCGCATGTTTTCTGAGCTGATCCCGAGGGCATCCGCATGCGTCAGGACCAGACGGGCGTGACGCAAGGCGTCCTGCGGCTGGTGGCGGGCCACGGCGATGAACGCGTCCACGGAGCTGATCTGCGCCATATCCTGGGGATCTTCGCTTACGTGCAGGTCTTGCAGCGCCGCCAGCGTGGTCCGCGCCGTCCCGTCGTCGCCGCGCAGCGCGGCCAGCCAGGCGCGGGCACAGGTGACATGGTCGATACCGGCCATCCCGTCAGCGTTCATGGCCTGGGCGAGCTCCGCCTCAGCGGCGTCCCAGTCGCCGAGCTCCTGAAGCGCCCCGGCCAGGTTCTTGATCGCACCGGCCAGCGGACTGTGATACCCGACCCGGCGCAGGTGCCCGGCGGCCTCCCGCGCGGCCTCGGCGGCGGCGGAGACGTCGGTGGCGGCCAGAGTGTCCGACAGGTTGAGCAGCGCGCGTCCCAGTTTGTAGCTGTCGTCGATCTGGGCGGCGAGCCGCGCGCTCTCGCGCATGTATGCGGTCGCCTGTGGCCTGCGCTCAACCGAGGCGAGGTAGAGCCCGCGGATCAGCAGCAGCTCAGCGAGCTGGCCGGGGCCGACGTCGAGGGCTTGACCGAGAACAAGCGCCTCAGCCGAGAGCCGGTCGGCATCCGGCGACCCGGCGAATACCTCAAGCGCCGCGAGCTGATTCAGGGCCTGGACCGTGTCGGTGTCGGGATCCGCTCGCAGGACCCCTACGGCGGCGGTGAGCTGCTCGCGTGCTTCGCCCTGCCGGCCGCTCCTCATCAGGGCATGACCCCCGATGGTCTGGGCCCGGGCCGCGGCCCGGGCCTCGCCGCCCTGAAGGTAATGACGGCGGGCCCGCTCGGCGTAGTCGAAGGCGGTAGCGTGGCCGGCGTCGTCGTACGCTGCCTTCGCGGCGCGTTCCCAGAGCATGGCCGCGGCCAGGCCGGCCTCGCCGGCCGGGCGAGCGTCGCCGGCCGGGCTTGCCTCGCCGGGCAGGCTTGCCTCGCCGGGCTGGCGGGTCAGGCTCAGCTCAGCGGCGGTGGCGTAGCTGACGGCGGCGCGAGCGGGGGCACCGGTCCGCTCGGCGCGCTCACCTGCGCGGACCAGGGCGGTGATGGCCTCGCCGCGGATCTGCGCCGCATCGGGATCATCCGGGACGGCGTGCAGCGCGTCCAGGTAGTGCCGCGCGATCACGTCGGCCATCTCCTCGCCGTCGCCGGGAAAGGCGGCGCGCAGGTGCGCGGCGACCGCGAGGTGGCGGGTCTTGCGGTCCCGGCGGGACAGCGTGTCGTAGGCGACCTGCCGGAGCATCTGCTGGGCGAACTGGTAGCTGCCCCGCTCGGGCGACAGCGGGTCGGCGGATATGGCCAGGACCTCGCGTCGCACCAGATCGGCCAGCGCCGCCCGCACGGCGCCTTCGTCCTGCGCACAGACCGCGACCAGCGCCTCGACGGGGAACGTGCTGCCCAGCACGGCGGCGTCGGCGACCAGCCGCCGGACACCGGGGTCCAGGGCATCGAGCCGGGCCGCCAGCAGCGCGTGCAGGCTGTCCGGGACGGTCAGCTCGCCGATCTCGCCGACCAGGCGGTAGACCCCCTCGGCGGGCTGGACGATATCCCGGTCGATCAGCGACCGCACCGTTTCCACCGCGAACAGCGGCACGCCCTGGGCCTGGCCGGTGATCCTCGACCGCGCGGCAGGCGGCATGCCCGGCACCAGCGCGTCCACCAGTTGGTCCATCGACACCGCGTCCAGCGGGTCCAGGGTGAGCGTGATCCGGTTCCGCCCGGTGCCGAACCCGGGCCTGGCCTGGCCAAGCTCGGGACGGGCGAACACCAGCACGTAGATCGGCAGGTCCCGCACCCAGTCGATCAGGTGATCAAGGAAATCCAGCAGTCCGGCGTCGGCGTACTGAACATCTTCGATCAGCAGCACCACCGGCTGGACGGCCGCGAGGCGCTCGAAGAACAGCCGCCACCCGGCGAAAAGCTCCTCCCGGGACAGTCCGGTCCCGCCGTTCTCCGCGGCCGCGACGCCCAGCAGCCGGCCGAGCCGCGGCGCGATATAACCGCGCTCGGCCGGGTCGGGAATGAACCGGTCCAGCCCTCCGGCCAGTTTGGCCGCGGCGACGCCGGCGGGATCTTCCTCGGCGATGCCGAGGCGCTGCCGGACGATCTCGGCCAGCGCCCAGAACGCCACGCCCTCTCCGTAGGACAGGCACCGGCCCCGGTGCCACCAGACGTCCGCCGCCAGCCCGTCGATGTACTTCTCGAACTCCCAGCCCAGCCGCGACTTGCCCACCCCGGCCGGCCCGGACACCAGCACCAGCCGGGGCACCTGCCGCTCGGCGGTGGCGTGGAACAGCTCCCTGACCGTCCGCAGCTCCGCGTCCCGGCCGGTCAGCGGCGCCTCCAGGCCGTCGACCCGCTGGATACCGCCCACGGCCGACAGGACCCGGGTGGCCCGCCACAGCCGCTGCGGCTCCGCCTTCCCCTTCAGCCGGTGCTCCCCGGCGTCGGCGAAGCCGATCCCGCTGCCCGCCAGCCGCTGCGTCGCCCCGTCCGCAAGCACCTGCCCCGGCCGCGCGGCCGCCTGCACCCGGGCCGCGGTGTTGACCGCGTCCCCGGCGACCATGCCCTCGCCGACCGCGCCCAGGTTCACCGCGACCTCGCCGGTCACCACCCCGGCTCGCGCGGCCAGACCCGGAACTCCGGCCTCGGTGCCTAGCTCGGCGACGGCGGCCACCAGGTCAAGCGCGGCGCGCACCGCCCGTTCCGCGTCACCCTCGGTCGCCACCGGGGTGCCCCAGACCGCCATCACCGCGTCGCCGATGAACTTCTCGACCACTCCCCCGTACCGGCCGATCACCGTCCGCGCCACGGCGAAGTAGCCCGACAGCAATTCGCGGACGACTTCCGGGTCGCGGGACTCCGACAAGGGCGTGAACCCGACCACATCGCAGAACAGCAACGAGCAGACCCGGCGCTCCGCCACCGGAGCCCGGCCCGGCTCGGCCGACCCGGCGGCCGCCGGGGCCGGACTAGCCGCCGGCGGCGGCAGAACGTCGAAGAGCGCCACGCCGCAGGTACGGCAAAACCGCTTGCCAGGAGTCAGCGGATGACCGCACGCCGGGCAAGCTCCCAGCGGTGCGCCGCAATCCCCGCAGAACCGGTCGTCCTCTCCCAAAGACGCACCGCACTGCCCGCACCTCACTCGATGTCTCCTACGGTCAGCACCTCAACTGTGTCAAGCCTGCATGTAAGCGACATGGTAGGCCCCTGCCGCTGACCGGCTGACCAGCGGCGGGAAGCTAGCGCAGCCGGTAGGTGGCGGCGCGGGCGAGCCACAGGGCGACCACGGCCTGCAGGATGCCGACCAGCAGGGTCGCGGCGACGCCGACGGCGGCGTGCGGGGGAAGGCCGGCCAGGGCGGCCAGGACCCGCGCGGTCGCGCCGGCCGGGGCGCCGGACAGGGCCGGCCACCACAAGGCCGCGCCCCAGCCCACCAGCACGGCCAGCACCACCAGGGCCAGGGCGTGGCGGGCCCGCCACGGCGCGATCCCGGCCGCTATCCCGGCCACGAACGGCAGGAACCACAGGCCGAGCGCGGCCCCGAAGCCGAGGATGACGGCGGCCAGGGCGCACGCGGCCAGCCACGCCACCGCGGACCCGCGCGATCGCCCGGCCCGGAAGGACGGGCTGCGGGGCACCGCAGCGGACCCGGACCGCGGACCGCTGACCCGCGGTGCGCCGAGGCGGTACGCACCCCGCTTACCGAGCCGGCGCGGGTCAGCCACGGCCGGCCGCCTCGGCCTGCGCACCGGCCTGCGCACCGGTCAGCGAGCCGGTCGCCTCGGTCTGCGCACCGGTCAAGGTCCAGGTCAGCGAGCCCGCCGCTCGCCCCGGTACCGGCACCGGCAGGTACCGGCCGTCCCACCACAGCGGGACCTGGTCGTCGTACCAAGGTGAGGCGGGGTTTTCGCTCTGGCCGCCGGGGTACACGCCCTCGGCGCTGACGCCCGCCCCGGACAGCGTGACGATCATCCGCCAGCTCGGGCCGGTGTTCGCGGTCAGGCCGCCGTCGGCGGCATCGGGCGTGAACGGGTCGCCGCCGGCCGCGCGCGGGCCGTAGCCCAGGCCTTCGGCGCCGCTCAGCGCCGGGAACTCCCGGGCGTGCAGCCGCCCCCACGTCCAGGACGACGGCGCGCCGCCCAGCGTGGCGGCCAGGTGCGCCACCGCGGTGGCGAACGCCTTCCGCATGACCTGCGGCGCGGTCCGCGGCTGGCCCGAGGGCAGTGAGAACGCGGGGTTGGCGGGGTCGCCCAGCGTCCACGCCTCCAGGTCCTCGTCCAGGCTGACCGGGTCGACCGAGACCGCGAGCCCGGCGCCGTCTTTGTGCACCGGGACCTTGGCCCGGTTCCACCAGGGCTGGAATACGTCGGTCACGTAGTCGCCCCAGAATGTCCACCAGACCGAGGCCGCCGCGGAGTTTTGCGCCATGGTGGCGTTCCAGGTGGCGAGGAGGGGGACCACCGCTCGTTCGGGAGAAGAAAGAGACGCACCGCCCAGGGCGGTCAGGAGTCTCGGAACGATACGGGCCGCGAGTTGGTCGGTCAGGCTCGTCTGCACGGCGGCGAAGGCGGCGGTGGTCAGCGGGGCGGTGCGCCCGCGCAGCGCGGCGTAGATGGTGGCGGCGCGGTAGCCGGGGTCGAAGAAGTTGGCGCTGGTGCCGATGTACCAGGGGTAGGCGGCGGTGACCGGGCGCTGGTTGGCGGTGGCCAGCACGTGCCCGGGCGGGTCGTAGGCCTGCGGCTCGGCGGCGTAAGGGATGACGCCGGTCAGGTCGCACCCGCCGGTGCCGCTCATCGGCAGCCACGGCTGGCAGCCCGCGCCGACCTGGGGGTAGTAGCCCGCCGAGATCGCGCCGATGTTCCCGTTCGCGTCGGCGTAGACGAAGTTCTGGGTCGGGGCGTACCAGCCGGCCAGGGCGGCCTTGAACTGGCTGAAGCTGCCGGCCTGGTTGACCGTGAGCATCGCCTGCAGGTCGGGGGATGGCACGTTGCCCATCCAGTCGACCGACGTCGTCTGCCCGGCCTGGGTCATGATCGGCCCGTGCACGGTGAGGTCCACGGTCAGGTGCCGGGTCGCGGCGCCGCGCACCGGGATGGTGTAGTGCACCACCTGCATCTTGCGCCAGGCTCCGTCCCAGTAGTACTCGCCGGGACGCGTTTTCTCGGTGTAGAACAGCGTGGCCTGGTTCTGCGTGTCGGTGAGCGACCAGCCGATGCGGGCGTTGTGCCCGATCAGGATCCCGGGCAGGCCGGGCACGCTGACCCCGGCCACGTCGAAGCCGGGCGCGGACAGGGCGACCTCGTACCAGACCGACGGCAGCGTCTGCGGCAGGTGCGGGTCGCCAGCCAGCAGCGCGCCGCCGCTGGCAACGGCGGGGCCGTTGGCGGCCCAGGCGTTGCTGTCCGGGTATTCGTGCAGCTGACCCGGCGGCAGCTGGCTGAGCTGGGCGAGCAACGTCCCCGCCGCCTCGGCTTGCGACCCGGTTATGGCCGAACGGGCGGTGCTGCCTGCCTGGGGCGAACTGCTCGCCGCGGCCGGCGGGTCGGTCATGGTGCTGGCCAGGCTGGGGGCGACCGGGGTCAGCGCGGGCTTGGCGTAGGGGCCCGGGTCGTAGGGGGTCTGCGCGTTCTTCGCGATGACCGGGAACCAGCCCATGGTGCGGGCGGCGCCGAGGGATCGCTCGAGCAGCGCGTAGTCCAGCGGGGTCGCGGTCAAGTCGAGCTCCTGGGTGAGCACGCCCTGAACGACGAGGCTGTCGACCGGGGCCCACGGGGACGGGTACACGCCGGGGAGGGAGAAGACGGCAGGCCACTGACCGCTGGCGCGGACCTGGGCGATGTCGTCGTTGACCCCTTGCGCGTAGGCGGTCAGCGCCTGAGCGGCCAGGCTGGCCTTCGGCATCTGGGCCCACTCCTGCTGCGCGGTGCGGAGCAGGCCCAGGCGCAGCTCGAACTCATCCGAGGCCAGGTCCGTCGGACCGCCGAGCTGAGCGAGCCGGCCCTCCCCCAGGCGGCGTTCCTCGTCCATCTCCGACAGCCGGAACTGGGCGTGCACGTAGCCCAGGGCCAGGAACATGTCGTGGTCGCTGGCGGCGCTGATCGAGGCGACACCCTGCGTGGTGAACGTGACCGTGACCGCGTCCTGCAGGCCTTTGAGGCCGAGCGTCTCCGAGCGCACCGGCTTGCCGCCGGCCGCCGAGGTCCACGCGCCGCGGCCCGGGTCCAGCGCGGGGCCGAGTGCGGGGATCGTGCCGTAGCCGAAGCCGAGCACGCCGAGCAGCACGACCGACACGACGAGCGCGGCGAGCAGGTTGATGGCGCGCGGGTACCGGCGGTGCGGGCGCTTCGGGCCGATTCGCCGCTGCTGTGCCCGCATGGCACCAGTTGTATCACCAGACCGGCGGGTGCCTGTGGGCCCACGGGCGGGCCTGCTCGAGCTGGGCGGACAGGGAGATCAGGGTCCCCTCCTCACCCATCCGGCCGGCCAGCATGACGCCGATCGGCAGGCCCTGGGCGTTCCAGTGCAGCGGAACGTTGACGGCCGGCTGGCCGGACACGTTGTAGACCGCGGTGAACGGGGTGAAGCGCTTCTGCCGCTCGAAGTTCTCGGCCGGTTCCACCTCATCGAAGTAGCCGACGGGCACCGGAGGCATGGCCAGCGTCGGGGACAAGATGGCGTCGTAGCCGTTCAGCGTGGTGAGCGCCAGGCGGGTCACGGCCTGCAGGTAGGCCTGGGCGAAGATGAGCTCGCTGGCGCTGACGGCCTGACCGCGGCCGCGCAGGTAGCGGGTCAGCGGCAACAGCACCTCTTCGCTTTGCGGGGCCACCGGGGCCAGCGTGGCGTGGGTGTACCACAGGACCTCGAAGAACGGCACTATGTCCGGGCCGACCGGTGAGGTGATGTCCTCGACGTCGTGGCCCAGGCTGGCCAGCAGGGTGCTGGCTTCCTCGTAGGCCAGCTGGCAATCGGGGTGGACGTCGGCGCCCGCGACCGGGTTCACCAGGGTCCGGCCGATCCGCAGCCGGCCCGGCTCACGGCGGGCGTAGCCCAGGAAGGACTCGCCGGGCGGCAGCGGCGGCAGGGTGTACATGTCGCCAGGGAAGTTCCCGGCCATCACGTCGAGCAGCAGCGCGGCGTCGGCGACGGTGCGGGCGATGGGCCCGTTCACGCCCAGGCCGTCCAGGTCGGGCACCAGCGGGCCGCCGGAAATCCGGCCGCGGGTCGGCTTGATCCCGAACAGACCGCACACGCTGGACGGGATGCGGATCGACCCGCCGCCGTCGCTGCCCTGGGCGGCAGGCGCCAGGCCCGCCGCCACCGCGGCGGCCGCGCCGCCGCTGGACCCGCCCGCGGAGCGCGACAGGTCCCACGGCGTCCGGGCCGGCGGCCCGATCTTGGTCTCGGTGTAGCAGGGCAGCCCGAACTCCGGCGTCGCCGTCTTGCCGGTGATGACCGCGCCGGCCTGCCTGATCGCGGCCACCACGTAGTCGTCGGCGTCGGGCACGTTGTCGGCGTAGGCGAGCGAGCCGAGGGTCTGGCGGACTCCCGCGACCATGTTCAGGTCCTTGATCGGGATCGGCACGCCGGTCAGCGGCGGCAGCTGTCCGGGGTCATCGGCCGCTGCGACGGTCTTGGAAGCGGCGAGGGCTTGCTCGGCCGCGAGTTCGGCGGTGACGGTGTAGAAGGCTCCGACCCGGTCGTTGAGCTCGTCCGTCCGGCGCAGGTAGTGATCGGTGACGGCGACGGGCGACAGCTCGCGGGCCCGGATCGCCGCGGCCAGCTCGATCATGGTGAGCTCGTGAATCTGGGTCATGCTACCCCATAGTAGCCAGGAAAAGTCTAGACGTTTGGCGGGTTTTCCCACTGTTCGGGAGCAATGTCTTGCTATAAAACCGAGCGTAGTAGGGCACAATCTTGGTGATGACGGCGCTTGGCGCTGAGCCCTAAGGCAGTTACGCTGAGTTGGTGGGTGAGTACCGAATGGCGTGGTCGAAGCTGAGAAGTCGCAAGTCGCCAGGTCGGATGGTGACGCTGAGCAGTCACAGCGGGGCAGCATCGGACGGTGCGCGGCCGTACGGCGCGGCGCCCAACAGTGCTGGCAGCGCCCGGGGACCGGGCGAAGGGGGCGCCGGCACTCAGGCGACCGGTACCCCGGCCGCTGGCACGCCGGCCGCTGGCACCACGTCCTCCGATACCTCCGCCGCCGGTCGCCCGGCGGTGTGGCCGGGTGCCGGGGTGACGGGACAGAGGCTTACTGCTGTGCCCGAGGCTTCGGCCGAGGCTGATGAGCCGGAGGATCCGGATGAGGGGCCCTCGTTCCTGGACTGGGCGCCGGCTGAGGATCCGGTCGATCTGGACGACCCCGAGGGCCCCGAGAACGCGCGGGACGACGTCGTGGCCTCATCCTGGCAGGCCGCGACGGCCGCCGATCCGCCCAGGCCTACATGGAAGCTCGTGGTCGCGCCGGCGCCGGACGAGCCGCGGCAGCCGGGCATCGGCCAGCGCCGGGGCAACCTGGCCCATCTTTCCGCCAACCCGAGGATCCGGGCCTGGCAGCGGCGCGCCCTCATCGCGATCATCGTCGGGGTGGTGTTCACGGTCGTGGTCTCCTGGCGGCTCGGGCTGACGCTCGCCGTCGTCGCGGCCATCGCCGACACCATCTACCAGTCCAGGAGAGGGCTGCCAGGCCGGCGGGTCAAGATGACCGGGGCGCAGCGCCACACCCGCAGGCAGCTGGCCAAGCTCGCGCGAGCGGGTTACCGTGCCATGCACGGCAACCTGATCCCGGACAGCGAGGAGCAGATCGACCATCTCGTGGTCGGGCCGGCTGGCGTGTTCGCCATCGACTCAGAGTCCTGGGACAAACACCTGGTGGTGCGGACGAAGAATGCCAGGCAGCTGTGGCACGGCCCGTTCAGTATGAAAGAACGTCTGGAACACGCCAGGTGGGAATCCGAGCGCGCGGCCGAACTGCTGTCCGGCGAGGTCGGCAGCCCGGTCAGCGTCCGCCCGGCGATGGCCGTCTACGGGCCGAGGATCCCCTGGGACGTGGCCACCATCAGGGAGGTCGACGTCTTCAGCGGGCCCAGGCTGCGCAAGTACCTGCGGCGCCGGGCCAAGCAGGAAGGCCAGCGCCCGCTGGACGACGCCGAGGTCGAGCGGATATACCTGGCCGCGAACAAGGCCTTCCCGCACCTGAGCGCCGGCGCCCGGCGAGCTGACATTTCCGGCTGACGCGGGCTGATCTTCCGCCGGGCGCGGGCTGATCTTTCCGCCGGGCGCGGGCTGACCTTTTCCGCCGGGCGCGGGCTGCTACCCCGGTAGGGTGATGTTTCTGGCCCACGCTGAGGGGAGTTCGGTATGCCGCCGCTTCGGTCCCGGACGGTTACGCACGGCAGGAACATGGCGGGCGCCCGCGCCCTGCTGCGGGCCACCGGGGTAGCCAGGGAAGACATCGGCAAGCCGATCATCGCGGTGGCTAACAGCTTCACCGAGTTCGTCCCCGGGCACGTGCACCTGCGCGAGGTCGGCCAGGTGGTGGCCGACGCCATCCGCGCGGCCGGCGCGATCCCGCGCGAATTCAACACGATCGCGGTGGACGACGGCATCGCCATGGGGCACGGCGGCATGCTGTACTCGCTGCCGAGCCGGGAACTGATCGCCGACTCCGTCGAGTACATGGTGAACGCGCACTGCGCCGACGCCATGATCTGCATCTCGAACTGCGACAAGATCACGCCGGGCATGCTGATCGCCACCATGCGGCTGAACATCCCGACCGTGTTCGTCTCCGGCGGCCCGATGGAAGCCGGCACTGTTGAAGCAAGCACAGGTGCCGG
>Ga0302325_10008888_pt1 | contig 22050 bp, 22 predicted proteins | sample Palsa_T0_2_FD_201948 | JGI IMG/M metagenome (GOLD analysis project Ga0302325, IMG submission 201948) | Peat permafrost microbial communities from Stordalen Mire near Abisko, Sweden - Palsa_T0_2 | ecosystem: Environmental > Terrestrial > Soil > Palsa > Peat permafrost | place: Sweden: Abisko...
CATGCTTCTTTCAGACTCCACCTCGCGGCGGTAGCCCTTGCATTATCACTAGGCCTTCACCTCCATCAGGTTGGCCGGAGGACTTGCACCTCCAAACTGCTGAACATGCCCAGCACACGACTAAACCGCTTCGCGGTAGACTGCGGCCGTGGTACGATTTGTCAGGACAATTGCGATGACGCCTGCGGGGCTCTGCATCGGGCATTCCGCCTGCCTGTCAGCCTTGAACGGCGGGCGCGGATTCTCCCGTGAGCTCTTCAAAAGCGACGGGCGGGTTGCAGTAGAGGATGCGGGCGCAGCTTTCGCAGTACATCACCTGGTCCCCCTTCTTTAAGTCCTGGTAGAACTGCAGGCGCAGGGCTATTTGGCAGGCGCTGCAACGGCCGTCAATGGCCTCGGCAATGGCCACACCGCGGCGGCCTTTGCGAATGCGTTCATATTGGCGATAGACATTGGGGTGCAGGCCGGCGACGATCTGGGCGCGTTCCTGGTTGATCTGGTCGAGAGCCTTCTGGTCCTCCGCCGTGCGCGCTCTGGCCTGCTGCTTTTCCGCCTCCACCTGGGCCTTCTCCTCTTTGAGCGCGACTTCGGCGGCCTTCACGTTCTTGTCCAACGGCTCGGATTCGCCCATCAACTCCAAAATATGATCCTCGGCGCGGCGAATCTCCTTCTCGCAGAACTCGATCTCATTCTGAAAGGCGCGGTACTGTTCGTTGGTCTTGGCGCCGAGCATCTGATCGCGCAATTTCGAGATCTTCTGCTCCTGAAGCTGGATATCGCTCTCGTTCTTTTTGCGATCCTTCTGGTTCGCGCTGAGAGCGGCGCGATCTGCTTCCAGCTTGCGTGTGTGGCTCTCTAATTTCTTTTCGATTTCGGCGATGTGTTTGGGCAGCGCGGAGATTTCGCGGGTTAACTCGGTCACCCGATTGTCAAGCTCCTGCAACCGAACCGCCAACTGCAGATCGGGAAGCATTTCTTATGGCAGTTTAACACGGATGTGGCGCACGCACTTATGCGTGCCGTGTCGAGACTCGTCTCGACACCTGCATCAGCGCCGCAGCAGGCCCAATCTGCGCGCCAGTGGCGCGGCCAGCGCACTCCATGCGGCTTCCAGCTCCGCCACCCGCATGGCGCGGCATAGCGCGTAGTACACCAGCACGCCGAGCGGGATGGAGATGGCCACATCCGCGATCTGCGCGATCTTGCGCGCGCCCAGCCAGCTATGCACGCCGCGGCTCGACAGGTAGCACGCCAAGCCCATGGCGGCCGACGCGCACAGAATCTTCACCACGCTGACGGCCAGTGCCCTCCCGTGGATGCCGCCGATGCGTCTGCGCAGCAGCAGAAAGAGCGCCGCCGATCCGAACAGCGCGACAGCGGAAGTCGACAGCGCCAAGCCCAGATGCCCGAGTCCCGCAAGCTTCACCATGGTGGAAGCCACGGCCAAGTTCACTAGAATGGAAACCAGACTCACCAGCATGGGCGTGCGCGCATCGTTCAGCGCATAGAACGCCGGCGCCAGGATCTTGATGGCGGAGTAGCCCGCCAACCCCACGGCGTAGCAGGCCAGGGCGTCGGCCGTCTGGTGCGTATCGGCGGCGCGAAAGCGGCCCCACTGGTAGACCGCGCCGATCATGCTGGGGCCGAGCACGGCCAGGCCCACCGACGAAGGAATAGTCAGCAGTAAAACCATGCCCAGCGAGCGGGAGAGGGTCAGGCGGAATTCGTCCATCCGTTCGAGCGCGGCGCTGCGGGAGATGGCGGGCAGCGTGGCGGAGGCGATGGCCACGCCGAACAAGCCCAGGGGCAATTGCATGAAGCGGAACGCGTAGCTCAGCCAGCTCACCGGACCGTTGATGACATGCCCGGCGGCGTCCGTGATGCTGGAAGCGAAGTTGGTATTCACTAGCACGTTGATCTGCACCGCCGCGTTGCCCAGTATCGCCGGCCCCATCAGCCGCAAAATGTTGCGCAGGCCGGGATGCGCGAAGTCGATGCGCGGCCGGTAAGAGATGCCGGCGCGGTACAGGCTGGGCGCTTGAAACAGCCATTGCACGGCCCCGCCCACCACCACGCCCCAAGCCATCGACATGATCAGGCTCAGGCCCATCCAGCGGCCCACGGTGTAACCGAAACCCAGGCCGAACGCCACCGAGCCGATGTTGAAGAAGGTCGAGGAAAGCGCCGGGATGCCAAACTGATTCAGCGCATTCAGGATGCCCATGGCCTGCGCGGCCAGCGCCACCAGCAGCAGAAACGGAAACATGATGCGCGTCAGCGCGACGGCCAATTCGAATTTGCCGGGCACGCGCGCGAATCCCGACGCCAGCAGCCACACCAGTTGCGGGCTGAAGATAATGCCGAGCACGCAAATGCCGCCCACCACCATCGCCAGTGCGGTGGCCACCAGGTTCGACAACTCGGCGGCTTCGCGCTTGCCCTTGGTGGCCAGGTACTTTGAGAAGACGGGGACGAAGGCGGAAGAGAGCGCGCCCTCGGCGAAGAGATCGCGCGCCAGATTGGGGATGCGAAACCCGAGCAGGAATGCGTCGTAAGCCACACCCGCGCCGAACAGGCGGGCCATGACCATTTCGCGGACCAGTCCGGAGATGCGGCTCAGGAATACGGCGGCGGAAACCACGCCCGCCGAGCGCATCACGTTTTCGCTTTTCCCGCTATTGGAAGGCTCGCCCGTGCGGGCCACTCCGCGGGATCGAGTGTAGGCCACCGTTTTCCTATTCGATGCGGCGCACTTCCACCTGCCGGTAGACCTCTGTAGCCTGGTCGAGCGAGGCTAGGCGCAGTCCGGGCAACGTGGCGGAGGCCGTGCCGGTGGCCACGCCCCAGCGCAGCGCATCCGTAAAATCTCCGCTGCGTTCCATAGACCACGTGAAAGCCGCGGCCAGGGCGTCGCCCGCTCCGATGGGGCAGAGCACCTCCGAGCGAGGCGGGAGGGCCTCGACGATGGCCCCTTCAATGGCTCCCATGGCGCCGCGGCTGCCGAGCGAGAGCACCACCGTCTCGGGTCCCATGGCGCGTATGCGGGCCACGGCCTCCAGGAAGTGATTGCGTGTGACCAATGCCCGGTTCAGCAGGCGCTCGGCTTCGTGCTGATTGGGCGAGACTACCGTGGGCGCGGCTTCGATGCCCTCGCGCAGGGCGTCGCCATCGGTGTCGAGCATGGTCTTCACCTTCTTGCGGGCCGCCATGCCGATCAGGCGGGCATAAAAATTGGACGGCACGCCGGGGGGCAGGCTGCCACACAGCATCAGCCAGGCGGCGCCATCCAGATTCTTTTGCACCGCCTTCTCCAGCCGGTCGACCTCGGCCTTCGCAAGTTGTGGGCCGCGTTCGTTCACGCTGACGGTGAGACCCTGCCGGTCGGTGATGGTGAGATTGGTGCGGATCTCGTGGCCGGCGGGCACGGCCACCGTGGCGTATCCGTAGGCGCACAGCAACTCTTCGAACGATTTGCCGTTGTTTCCGCCGCTGGGAAAGATGGCCAGCGGCTTTCCGCCGAACGAATGGATCACGCAAGCTGCGTTGATGCCGCGTCCGCCGGGCGATTCGTGCCGGGACTCGATATACGAACGGTCTTCGAACGCCAGCCGGTCCACGGAGAGAGTGCGGTCCAGCGCGGGATTGACTGTGAGGGTGACGATCAAGGAACCATTGTAGCGGCGCGGGGCGTGCGGCTGGGAAGTGGTTGCGCCGAACTACACAACGCGAAGCATGTCGTACGGCAAAATGTGCCAGTCTTCCGTTCTCTAGGCCGCGGGCGCGCCAAGGATACGAATCTCTTTGCCGAGCGCTTGGAACGCGGCTTCGATCCGATCGAGCCGGGACCGATGGCCGAGATCGAAGACCCGGTCCACGTTGGCCTTGGGGATTCCCAACCGGCGCGCCAATTCAGCCTTCCGCACGCCTGACGCGAGAGAGAGCCGATACAGCTCCGCCTTGGCGGACTGGAGCGCTGGCAATCGGACCATGCGGACCTTGCGTCCCCGGGGCTTCCCGGACAGCGGGAGCGGCTCCCCATTGCGAATGTGCTCCTGCGCGAGCGTTTGCAAGAGGGCAGTCGCCATAATGTGCGCTTCGGCCTCCGTGTCGGCCTGGGACATGCCCCAGCCGAAATCCGGAAAAGTGATGATGAAGCCGCCCTCCTCGGCCGGCTCGAACAGCGCTGGATATTCCATATTGAGGCTCACTTTCGTTCTATCCCCAACTGCTTGAGGATTCCCTAATACGTGCCGGTCTTGATCTCCTTACTGGGATGGCGTGGAATCGTCGTCCGGCTGCCCCGGTAGTAGACGATCCAATGCTTCGTGCCCTGTTCGACTCTACAGCCCTGCGCCTCCAGCCGCCGCTTCAGCTCGTTGGCCGTCACACCCACATGTTATCAAGTCTGATAACCGATGTGGCCCGGCGCAAATACGCCAAACGGGATCGTTGACCATAGAGAGGCCGTCGGCTCTGAAGGACGTATTTTAGCGATTGCTGTGCGTGCACGAGGGCGCGCGCAGCAGCTCTCCCCGCCGCAGCGATTGGCTGGTGGTGGCCCCGGCATCGTGATAGATTTGATAAGTTCGGTCTAGCAAGGCAGGAGCCCGCACTCACGACCTGCTAAGTACGAGGTATCCGGATCGCTTTTTCAGAATTAGAGTCCGGGCAATAGCTGGAGCTTGAACTGTCGCTGCTGTAACGATTGCTCACGCTCATTAGGCATGTTCCGCCATTTTGAACTTTGGAACTGAGGTCCCTGTAGTGGTCGTTGTTGTGACTCCCCCTGTCTTCCGCGGCGGGACTTGGACGGAGACCATACTCTACATTCTCACCGACGGTCCATCCGGTCTAGCCATCGACAAGAACGGCGTGTTGAACGGCGCTTCTGGCGCGGACGGTGTTCTCGTTGACTCCCCCAGCGTCTGCGGGCGGCTCGTGGGTACAGACCGTGCTTTACAACTTCACCGCCGGCAGCGACGGAGGTTACTCCTCGGGCGGTGTGGTAATCGGCAGCGGCGGGGTCTATCGGTCATCGGGCAGACTGGTGCTTTATGGCGTGACCGACGGCGGGACTCCCGGGTTGGGCACGGTGTTCGCTTTAGAACCGTGAGCAGCCACGGCGAAAGAACCGGGCGCGGTCCACTGCGATCTAATAACGAAAGTGGTCTAGAGTGAGACGGAGTCCTCTTCCATTGACAGCGGCTTACCGCCGAACGAATGGATCACGCAAGCCGCGTTAATGCCGCGTCCGCCGGGCGATTCGTGCCGGGACTCGATGTAGGCGCGGTCTTCGAACGCCAGCCGGTCCACGGAGAGAGTACGGTCGAGCGCGGGATTGACTGTGAGAGTGACGATCAAGGAACCATTCTAGCGGCGCAGGGCGTGCGGCTGGGAAGTGGTTGCGCGGATGCACACGAGCACGCTCTGGTGAAGGCGCATTTGAAATCCGGGGGAGGCCACCCTGTAGGGGTGAGCTTCGCTCGCCTGGCAGCCGAAACCGCCTGCCTCACCAAAGCATCCGGAGTGCCCGCGGTGCTCTCTTCCCGGTTCTTGGAAAATTCATACAGTCGAAAGGCCCCCTGAAAGGTGGCCCGCAGCCAAGATTGGCTGCCCCATGGAAAAATACTAGAATGCCAGCGTTTGGTCCAGGTTCAAGCCCAATCGCCGGGCCTCGCCGCCGCCCAGCTCCAGCACAAATTGGGCGGTCTGGTGGCCGCCGTAGTTTCCGCACAGGCTCGCCTTCGTCTTGCACGGTGGCGTGTCCGGGGAGATCTCCACGATGCGATGATGGGTGTCCATCCAGACGATGTCCAGCGGAATCCTGGTCTGGTACATCCAATACGGGTGCAACCCAGGCGCCTGGTGGATGAACAGCATGCCACGGCCGCGCGCCAAAGAATCGCGAAACATCATGCCCTTCTGCATGTCGATGTCGCTCATTTCGACTTCGGCGCGAATCTGCTGCCCATTGGGCAGTGTGACCTTGCGCGTGAGGAGCACGTCGGGACCCTCGGTTTCCGGTCCGCCGCAACCGCCTGCCGCGAGAGCCAGCAGCATTAACAACGGCATCAATCCGCAGGGTGTCGAGACGAGTCTCGACGCGGCACGCAGGAGGGCGCAATGCCGGATACTGTTCCCAAATTTGGACAATGCCCCGCTCATCGCCTGAAAAATCAAGCTTTTCGCCGGTCGTGACAGACCGACGAGGGCGTCGGCCGCGGTCCAGGGGGACCGCCCCGCAGCCACGGCATCGAGCCTCGTGTGAGAAATACGCATGCGATAAAATGGTAACGCGCTTGAGGCCATCTTGAAACCATTTTGAAAATATGTGGAAACGCATCCGGCTCACGCTGGAGATGATCAAGTTCGAGCATTCCGTCTTCGCCCTGCCATTCGCGCTGACGGGGGCGCTGCTGGCGGTGCGCCATTCCGGCCTTAGCTGGCCGGCGGCATGCGGAAAGATAGGCTGGATCGTAGTGGCCATGGTGGGGGCGCGCTCGGCGGCCATGGCCTTCAACCGGCTGATCGACGCGGGTATCGACGCGCGCAATCCCCGCACGCGCATGCGCCACCTGCCCGCCGGCATGCTGTCGCGCGGCTTTACATGGGGCTTCACGGCAGTCTCCGCCCTGGTGTTCGTGTTCGCGGCGGGCGAGTTGAATCCGCTGTGCTTTCGCCTTGCGCCGGCGGCTCTGGCGATCGTATTCTTTTACTCATTCACTAAGCGCTTCACCTCGTTCTCGCACTTGGTGCTGGGATTTGCGCTGGGCGTAGCGCCGGCGGCGGCCTGGATCGCGATCCGTGGCGCGCTCGATCCCCGCATCCTGTGGCTCACCGCGGCGGTGACCTTCTGGACCGCCGGCTTCGACGTAATCTACGCCTGCCAGGATTACGAATTCGATTCCGTGGAGGGACTCTTCAGCTTGCCGCGCCGTCTGGGCATCGCGGGCGCGTTGGGCGTGGCGCGGCTGTTGCACGTGATGATGATCGCGTGCCTGCTGGCCCTGGTTTACAGTCTCGGCCTGGGCGCCCTGAGCCTTGCGGGGGTGGCGGCCGTCACCGGCCTGCTGATCTACGAACACAGCCTGGTAAAAGCCACGGACCTCTCGCGCGTGGACGCCGCCTTCTTCACCATGAACGGCTACGTCAGCATGCTATTCTTTGTATTCTGGGCTGCCGATGTTCTATGGAAATCGTAATTGACGACCCGCGCCTGAGGCCTATTCTGGAGAAAGTCGAGACGGGCCAACGTCTGTCTTATGACGATGGCGTGACGCTTTACCAGAGCTCCGACATTTTGTCTGTCGGTTACATGGCGAACCTGGTGCGGGAGCGGCTGCACGGCTCTATCACTTACTTCAACGTGAATCGGCACATCAACCCGACGGATGTGTGCGTGGCTAGTTGCCGCTTGTGCGCGTTCGGCAAGCACGCGAAGGACCCCAAGGCCTACACCATGTCGCTCGAAGAGGTGTGGCACCGCGCCGGCGAAGGCTGGAGCGAGGCGGTCACGGAGTTCCACATCGTGGGCGGGTTGCATCCGGAGCTGACGTTGGATTGGTATTGCGAGATGCTGCGCGGGCTGAAGTACCGCTTCCCGCAGGTGCATCTGAAAGCTTTCACCATGGTGGAGATAGGGTACTTGGCGCAGCGCGCGAAGACCTCCGCGCGCGACGTGCTCGAGCGCTTGCGCGGCGCGGGCATGGATTCGCTGCCGGGCGGCGGCGCGGAGATTTTCTGCGACCGCGTGCGGCGCATCATTTGCGACCACAAGATCACCGGCGAGCAGTGGATCGACACCGCGCGCACGGCGCATTCGCTGGGGTTGCATTCCAACTGCACTATGCTTTACGGCCACATCGAGAACGCCGAGGATCGCGCGGACCACTTGGTGAAGTTGCGCGCGTTGCAGGACGAAACCGGCGGATTCGTGACCTTCATTCCGCTGGCGTTTCATCCGGATAACACGGCGCTGCAGCATATTGGGAAGACCACCGGGTTCGCGGACATCAAGAATATCGCCGTGGCGCGCCTGATGCTGGACAATATTCCGCACATCAAGGCTTACTGGATCATGATGACGCCGCGCATCGCGCAGATCGCGCTGCGGTTTGGCGCGGACGATATCGATGGGACGGTGGTGGAGGAGAAGATCTACCACGACGCCGGGGCTACTACCAGCCAGTCGCTGCGGCGCGGGGAGTTGTTGCAATTGATACGGAAGGCGGGCCGCGATCCGGTGGAGCGGGATACGTTGTACCGGCCGGTCAAGCGGACGGAGACGGCGTTTACGGTGCTGGTGTAAGAGCAGCAGTCAGGAGACAGCGACTGTTTCCGAGCCGCGACCATCAGGGAGCGGTTTGAGCCGGAAATCCCCGAAACGGCTAACTCCAAGCGCCCGTCAGTTCAATCCGGAAATCTCTTCCGGAAGTCGGCCTCCACGTCTTCCTGTGATTTCCAGTGTCCTTTCCGATACTCCGCGTCGGATTGAGACAGCATCTTCAGAAGAATCAATGCATCCTGCATCTGCGCATAGCTGGCGGCATCCATGGCCACGGCGCGCGCCTGCCCGTTTTGGGTGATTACAACCGGGTTGCGGCTCTCGTTCACGGCCTTGACGACTTCCGCGGAATGCGTTTTCATGTACGTGATCGGTCTGACATGGGTTGCTTTCACGGGGCCTAAAATAGCACTAAATTCGACCCGGTGCGCACGTTACTGACGCTCGAGTTGATCGAGCACCTCTTGCACGAAGGCCGGAGAGCCGTTGGCCTCATTGGAATTGATCTTTTCCAGGTGGACGGCGCCAGTCTTGCCGGCAATCCAGGTGCGCGGGACGCTGAGGGCCGGTTGGATCTGCGCGAAGTATCCTTCAGCGATCAGGACCGTTGTATAGTTCCACCGCTTCACGAATAGATCCGCCATTCCGGGGTTCTCATCGACATCCAGAGTGACCAGTTGAACATCCGTTCGCGTCTTAATCTTATCGTAGAGTTCCTGGATGTGCGGAAGGTTCGGTTGCAAATTGGCGTACACGTCCATCAGCGCGAGATATGGCCATGGATAGTGGGAGTCCTTTGCAACGGCCAGGTCGAAATCGCGCACGGCCTCCGTGAGGTCTTTGGAGAGCAGAGAGACGCCCACAAGAAAAAGGGTGGTAGGGTCGTTCGGCGAGTCGTGCAATTTGGCGCGGTAGCCCGCCGCGAGATCACCGGTCCAATCCGTGACCAGCGCGCGGGCTTCCTCCGGGTAATGGCAGGCCACGTCCGCCGCCTCGCCGGTACAGGCGCAGGCGATGCCGGCGAATAGCAGGATGTCTAACCGTAAGTGGGGCATTCACGTAACCACTTGGTGAAGCCTAATCATATGACGGACAGGTCTTGCATTGCGTTGACCATTTTCCGTTTCGCGTCGCACCGGACGCGCAGGCAACCGCTTCAATCCGGCGAACCTTCTCCTGAAAATCGGCTCCGCCTTCTCCTTTTTGCCGGCACCCACACCTTAAGGCGGGGAATTCCGCAACAGAGATAGCGCGCCGGCCAGGAAGCCGGCCGCGGCCTGATACTCGCGGTTCTTCATTTAGAGCGCCGGTTGGAACACGCGAGGCTTTCCCGCGGGGGGTCATGCGCGGCAACAGCGCGGGCACACGCGAGGCGTACTCGCCATATTCCGGAAACAGGCTGCGCAAGTGCTGCTGCTCGAGCTGAATCGCCCTCAGGCAATGTTACGGTGCTGGGGTAAGGGTAAGGCCGTCCCAATTGCGGACACACAATCCTCAAAATAGACAGTGTCTGCCGGATTGAGTAAGCCATCGAAGCGCATCGCACGATCACTGCAAAGTCTCTGCGAAAGTCTCGGCACGATTGGGTGGAGGTAGAATTGCATAAGTCGATGTTTCGGCGGGATGCTCGATGACAGCCTTTATCCAAGACCTTCGCTACGGCTTCCGTGTGCTAAGGAAGAATCCGGGCTTTACCACGGTCGCGGTGTTGACGCTCGCGCTCGGCATCGGGGCTAATACGGCAATCTTCAGCGTCATCAATGGGGTATTGCTGAAGCCCCTGCCTTATCCCGATCCTGGCCGGCTGGTGACGTTGTGGGAACGCAGGCCGGCCGGAGGCTTCGAGCAGGAGAAGGCAACGGGCCCGGATTTCATCGATTGGCGGCAGCGAAATCACGTCTTCGAGGGCATGGCGTTCTGGTTCGGTGGCGGCGCACTCAATCTGGTCGGTGCGGAAGGTACCGAGAAGGTGGAGGTGGTTTACGCTTCCTCGGGCCTCTTCCCAGTGCTTGGGGTGAAGCCGTTGCTGGGCCGCACATTTCTTCCCGAGGAAGACCAATGGCAGGGGAATCGCGTAGCCCTGATAAGCCACGAACTATGGCAAAGCCGGTTCGGCGCAGCCCCCAACGTCTTGGGGCGCACTATTACCGTCGATACCGACGGCCGCGGAGGTTACACCATTGTAGGGGTGATGCCCCGCGGCTTCCGGTTTCCAAGTAAATGCGAGCTTTGGTTGCCCGCGGGTTGGATGGGCGTTCGACTCGACGAGCGGCGTTCGGCGCACTGGCATGCGGTGATCGCACGGTTGAAGCCGGGCGTGACGCTGGATCGGGTGCAGTTAGAAATGACCGCCATCCAGGCGCGTATTGCGCAAGAACATCCGCACGATCTCGTCGGCTCGCAGGTCGCGGTGGTACCCTTGCTGGAGCAAATCCTGGGGCGGCGCCTGCGACCGGTTCTGCTGATTTTGTGGGCCTCCGTTGCATGCGTGCTGTTGATTGCCTGCGCGAACCTGGCTAACCTGCTGCTTGCCCGTGGGTTTGGGCGGCAAAAGGAGGTCGCCGTACGCCTCGCGGTTGGCGCAAGCCGTTGGCGCGTAGCTCGTCAACTCCTCACCGAAAGTATCCTACTGGCCCTGGCGGGGGGAGCAATCGGCGTGGCGTGGGCGTCTTGGGGCCTCGGTCTGTTCATAGCCATCGCCGCCAGCCACATCCCGCGACTCCAGGAAGTAACGGTGGATGGCAGGGCGCTCGCCTTCACGCTGGGACTGTCCTTGATGACGGGCCTGCTCTTCGGTTTCGCGCCAGCTTGGCAAATCTCCAAGCCCGATCTGAACGAAACCTTGAAGGAAGGCGGCAGAAGCGGAAGCGGCGTTCAAGGGAGCCGTCTCCGTCCCTTACTAGTGATTTTTGAAATCGCACTGTCGTTGGTTTTACTAATTGGCGCTGGATTGATCGCCAAGAGCTTTGTAAACCTCTTGCGAATCAATCGCGGATTTCAACCCGGCCATCTGCTGACGGCGGATTTGGATTTCTCCATGTCCGGATTCACAACATGGGTTGAGCCGACTGCGACCCGCCCTCAGGTGGCCTTGCAGCAGATCATGGCGCGAATCAAGAGTTATCCGGCCATCGAATCCGTGGCTGCCGTGAGCAGGCTCCCGCGTGACATAGGCAACGCACTAACTCAAGCCGTGGTAATCGAAAACCGCCCTCCCATGGCTAGAGGGATGGCTAGAGGAATGGCTAGAGGCGAGTACGCCACCGCCAACTTTCAGGGCATTACACCGGACTACTTCCGCACCATGGGCATTCCGATCCTTGAAGGCCGATCATTTACCGAAGAAGACGTGTATGAGGCGCCGCGGGTCGTGATCATTAACCAGACGATGGCGAACCGGTTTTTCCCTAATGAGAGTCCGATTGGCAAGCGCCTGGCTTTGGGGGGACGGAAGAACCCCGGGCAACCCGATACGGACCCAACGGGACGGCCCTTGTGGATGGAGATTGCCGGCGTGGTTGCCGATACCAAGAACTTGAGTTTGAATGCTGAGACTGTGCCGGATGTTTATGTCCCTTACTGGCAATGGCCAATGCAAAGCCCAACCCTCGTCGTGCGTACCGCCGCCAGCCGTGCAGTGGTCGCGGCGGTAATCCGTAGCGGGGCGAAGGGGGTGAACAAAAACGTACCCCCGCCAATAATACGAAGCATGGACGAGATTCTGGCAGACTCTGTGGCCGAACCCCGCGATCAAACCGTGCTGGTTGGCCTGTTTGGAATCGCTGGGCTGGTTCTGGCAGCAGTTGGGATTTATGGCGTGACCTCGTACGCGGTTTCGCAGCGCACGCATGAAATCGGCATTCGCATGGTGCTGGGAGCGACCCGAAACGACGTGCTCAGACTCGTCGTCGGTCAGGGATTCAAGTTGACGCTCATGGGCATCGGGATTGGCATCGTCTGTGCGCTCGGACTTACCGGCTTTCTGTCCAGCTCGCTTTACGGCGTCAAACCGATCGACCCGACGATGTTCACTCTCCTTTCCTTGGTTTTGGCGAGTGTTGCGCTCATCGCAAGTTACATCCCCGCGCGCCGCGTGACGAAGGTCGACCCGATGATGGCTTTGCGGTATGAATGAGACTTCCGCCCCGCGAGAGGCGCCTGCCCCAGCTCACCGCAGCGCCTTCCACAGCAGGAAGAGCGCGCCGGCCAGGAAGCCTGCGGCTGCCTGATACTCTCGGTTCTTTGTGTAGAGCCTCCATTGGAACGCGCGCGGTCGACCCGCGGGAGTCATGCGCGGCAACAGCGCCGGCACCTGCGCGGCGTAGGCGGCGTATTCCGGAAACAGGCTGCGCAAGTGCTGCTGCTCAAGCTGAATCGCGGGCAGATAGATGCACAGAAACACCGCAGCGAACAGCGCACCCAAGCCGGCGCTACGCGAGGCTATCGCCAGACCCGCAGCCACCAGCATCGTCCCCATATAGAGCGGATTGCGCGTATAGCGGTAGGGTCCGCCGGTGGCCAGGGTCCGGTCCTTCGCCAAGTGTCCGGCGGCCCACACGCGCAATCCCAGCCCCAGCAGCGAAACCGGCAGCCCATAAGCGAGCGACCGCGCATCCGGATGCGAAAAACACGCGAACGCGGCCACCAGCGCGAAGCCGACGGGCACGCGCAGGCGCGCCACGAAATCCGCGTAGGGCTTGGGAAAAAACAGTTTCAAGCCAGACAATCCGCCGGGTGGTTGCGCTGCGCAAGCCGCGGCTGGAGCGCCTCGAAGACCGCGTCGGGCGTCACCGCGCGCATACTGGCATCGATCTCGTTCCCGCGCTTGTACGACGTGACCGCCTGGGGACCGCGCAGCACCGTGAAGGTCCCGCCGTACGGGCCGGTCTGCGCCGGATCGGTGGGACCAAAAATCGCCACGCCCGGCCGCCCCAGTGCGGCTGCCACATGCAAAGGTCCGCTATCCACTCCTACTACCGCGGCGGCCCGGCGGGTAGCGTCGATGAGGCCTTCGATGGACGACAAATGCAGCATCGTATCCGCTACACCGGCCAGCGCTTCCCGCTCGGCCAGCGGACCGTTCAGCACCAGCGGAACGCCCATCTCGCGGCGCAGGCGCTTGGCCAGCCGCGCATAGTAATCGAGCGGCCACTGTTTCGAACGCCAGCCGCTCAGCGGACTGGCCAGCACAAACGTACCCGCCGGCAACTCGCCTTCCGCACGGCCCGGCGGCAGTGGGAACGAATGCAGCGCGGTCGACGCGCCCGCGGCTGCGGCCAGATCCAGATTCCGATCCACGCGATGGACCGATCGCGCCGCCACTTTATCGGAATAGAACAGCGCGGCCAGCGATTCCCGCACCACGGATCGATCAAAGCCATAAATGCGCTCCGTGCGCGCCGCGCAGGCCACCAACGCGGACTTGACCAACCCCTGGAAATCCACCGCGAAATCGAATCGCTCGTCGCGCAACTCGCGCCAGAAGCGCGCCAGGCCTGCTACCGTGCGGCGATCCGGAAGCACCACGCGATCCACGAAGGGATTGCCTTCGAGCAGCGGTGCCCAGCGCGGTTCCACAACCCAGGTCACCTGGCATCCCGGAAAGCCATGCTTCAGCGAAGCCGCGGCGGGCAGGGCGTGGATAATATCCCCCATTGCGCCCAGCCGCACCACCAGGATCCGGCCGCCGCTATGGGGACTGCCGCTGGAGTACATGTTCAACTTGCGAGTCTAGCATCATGCCGGCGAGGCGGAGCGCGGCCAGGGCGTCGCGCGGACAAGAGCATCCGCCCCACTTCGTCAATCGCCCTCCTACCACAGCTTAAGGGCCACGGCGGCCACGCGCTGGGCGGTGATACGCGTCATGCAGCGGTGATCGATCGGACAGGCGCGCAGCAGGCACGGGCTGCACTCCACCTGTTCGCGCACCACGCGCGCCCATGCGCCCGTAGGACCCGTGGTGGTATCGTCGGTGGCGCCGAATATCGCCACCGTGGGCACGCCCAGAGCGGACGCGATGTGCATGGCCCCGGAATCGTTGCTCAGAAACAAACGGCACGCGGCGGCCAGGTCGATGAACTGGCGCAGCGTTGTCTGACCGGCAAAGTTGCGCACCGCGATGCCATCGGCGCGGATCGCCGCGGCTACCGACTCGCATAGCTCACGCTCCGCCGCCGCGCCGAACAGCGCCACCGAGGCGGCATGGGCACGCGCCACCAGCGCCGCCGTTTCCGCGAAGCGCTCCGGAAGCCAGCGCTTGGCATCGCCGTAGGCCGCGCCGGGGCTGACTCCCACAACCGGCCCGGCCAAGCCGGCGTCGCGCAACCCATCCAAACCGGCCGCGCGCGCCGCCTCGGGGCCATCCAGCCGGATATCCGCGCATGCCGGATATTCGTGAATGATGCCCGCGCGGCGCAGCAGTTCCAGATAATAGAAACGCTCATGCCGCGGGATCTCGCCTGGTTCGGGCGGCCGAATAGCCTCCGTGAGCAGCCAGCCGCGCCCATCGCGGCTGTAGCCGATGCGGCGCGGGATGCGGGCCATCCAAGCGATCAGCGCGGCGTCGAAGGAATTGGGCAGCAGGATGGCGCAATCGAAACTCTCGCGGCGCAGCTCGGTGGCTGCCTGGCGCCGGTCGCCCGCGCACAACATCACGGCGTCGATAGCCCCTTCGCGCGCGTACAGATCGGCGACCGCGGCGCGCGCCAGCACCGTAAGCTGCGCCCCCGGTAATGCCTCGCGCACGGCGCGGATGGCCGGCAGCGACATCACCGCGTCGCCCACCCAGTTGGTTACCCGGATCAGGACTTTGGTCTGGTTTCGCGGCAGACCGTCATTTTACCAGCAAGATCCGGGTAGTGTTCGCCAACGGTCCCGCGCTATGCTGGCTGAGTCGTGCTGGCGGATCTGGCGAATCTTAAATGGAACGAAATCGAGGCCTCACTGTGGCAGTGCGGTTACGCCAGGCTGCCACCCTTGCTGACGGCTGCCGAATGCGCGGCGCTGGCCGCCCTATACCCACGGCGCGAATTGTTTCGCAGCCGCATCGAGATGGCCCGCTACCGCTTCGGCGTGGGCGATTACCAATACTTCGATTACCCTCTGCCGGAGATCGTGCGAGAGTTGCGCGAGCGCTCCTACGCGCCGCTGGCAGCCATCGCCAATCGTTGGATGGAGGAGCTGGGCGACAAAACCCGCTATCCGGCCGGGTTGCCCGAGTTTACGGCCGAGTGCCAGGCTGCCGGGCAGACCAAGGCCACGCCTCTGCTGCTGCACTACGAAGCGGGCGGCTACAACTGCCTGCATCAGGACCTTTACGGCGACCTGGCGTTCCAGTTGCAGCTTGTCTGTTTCCTGAGCGAGCCCCAAGCCGATTATACCGGCGGCGATTTCCTGCTGGTAGAGCAACGCCCGCGCGCGCAATCCGTGGGTCACGCCATGCATGCGCGGCGCGGCGAGGCGGTGGTCTTCACTACGCGCTACCGGCCGGTGAAAGGCGCGCGTGGATTTTATCGCGCGAATATCAAGCACGGCGTGAGCCCACTACTGTCCGGTACGCGCTACACGCTGGGCGTCGTTTATCACGACGCGCGTTAGCGGTTACTTCTTCTTCTCCACCTCCACTTGCGGGAAGTCGAAGTGTTTGCCAAGTTCGCTCAAGCTATCCAGATCCACGGCGCCGACGATGTTGACCAGGGTCAGTTCCTTGGGCGCGGTGGAGATGATAACCAGGCCGCCGATGCCCTTGCTATCGTTCTTGATGTAGACTTCTACGGATTCGCCGTCTTCATTGCTGTGCGTGCCTACAATCCGTTGCCATTCCGGGTTGTGCAAGGGGGCCCGGAAGGGTTCCACGTCGGAAGCCGAGTATTCTCCGGGTTTCTTGAACTCGAAGGTCTTGATGTAGATGCCTTTCAATCCGCCGACCAGCTTCTTGATCTTGGCTTGGTCTTTGTCGTCGTCGGAGAGGAATTTGGCGCCCAATTGCAGGAGTGCCCCATCCAGGGAGACTTCCGTCGAGTCGCTGGCGCGCGCGGCCAGCTTGTCGAAATTCCACTTAACCTGTTGGGCCGGGAGGATACCCGCGAGCAGCAGCAATGTGATCGGCAATCGCGCCGGTTTCATGAATTGCTCCGATGCGCCAGCATATGCACTTTCCTCTGCGCCTTGTTGAGCTTACTGCCTGCTATCCGCACGGCCAGCAGGACCTGGTCCTTGGCGCGCTCACCCCGATAATCGCGATATTCCAGGCCCCCCGCGGCCAGCAACAGAGCGGCGGCCACGGCGGCCACCCAGCGAATCCACGGCTGGGACACGCGGGGCGCGCGGCGCACGGGCGCGGCGGCAACGCGCGCCAGCACCCGCTCCGTGAAATCCGGCGAGGCCTCCTGGCGCCGCAATGCCGACCTAAGTTCGTCTTCCAAATTCATATACCGATCTCCCCAAGGCTGCGGGACAATTTCTCGCGCAACAGCGCCAGCGCCCGCTGCAATTGACTCTTCACCGTGCCCACCGGGATGCCCAGGACCCTGGCGATTTCCGCCGGGTCCAGATCCTCCTGGTAGCGCAAAACCACGATAGCGCGCGACTTTTCAGGCAGCGCGGCCACCAATTTCTTCAGCGCCGTGCCCAGCAGCGGATCGCCCGTGGGCGTCAACGCTACCGGCTCCGGGGCGTTTTCCAGGCTCACCATGGGCCGGCGCTGGCGGCGGCGCGCTACATCCAATGCCCGATTGCTGGTTACCCTACGCAGCCAGAATTGCACGTGCTCCGGCGATTCCATCTCCGCCAGGTGCTGGTGCAGCGACAGAAACACGTCCTGCGCCAGTTCTTCGGCCACCGCCCGGTCGCGCAACATGTGCCAGGCGATACTGAAGACCATGGCCTGATGTTGGCGCACCAAGCCCGCGAAATCAAATCCGGCCGCCGGCGCGCTCGCCCTCCGGGGCATTTCGAGTACGGTCACTTCCCACTCATATCGTACGCGATCTTGCTCGATACTTTCGCGCGTGTAAAGCCGCTGTTGACCATGGAGATCGACATGTTCCGCGCGTAAAAGAACACGGCCCGGATGTGGAATTCGCCGCCGTAGCTGACCGGGAACCATAGCCCGTCGTCGAACTTATCGTAAGTCACCGTGAATCCAAGGCCCTTGATATCGGTGCCCAAGAGCACCTTAACGGCCATCGGGATGTGCGTGGCGAACTTGGTGTTGACCATGACTGGCTGGCATTCCGCGGCGTCGATCAGCGCGTCCCCTTTCCAGTCGGCGTCCTCTTCGTGCGCCTTGGGACGGAAGCTGACGCGGTAGATCAGCCTGCCGCGATAAACTTCCTTGCCTTCCAGGGTAAATATGTATTTTGCCTGCTCGGCGGCGGTCAGGGGGAACAGGTCGTGGCCGATACCGTCTTTGGAATCCTTGTCACCGGTCATGTCGTTGACCATGTCCCGCATGAGGTCGCCATCGATGTCCAGATCCTTTATTTCCTTGCCTGGATCGTCATAGGAGACGAACCGGCCATTGCGGTCGACCTTGCCCTCGAAATGTGTCAACTTCTTTTCGAGGCCGGCGGGGCTGGGGGTGACCAGGTAATCCAGCTTTTCCTCGCGCGCCAGCTTGCCATTGGTGCGATGGAAGCGCGCCAGGACTTTCTGATTGTAGACATAGGCGCGGCGCATTTCCTGGGCGCGGGCCTGGTTTTCGGCCACGTGCGCCATGATCTGGTCGACGGTTGGTTCTTCCGCCAGCCCGGGCAGAATTGCAAACGATAGGAGGATGACCGGCAGAATACGCATAAAAGGTCCGCTCACAGAGTATTACGCGCGAGGAGGCGGGGAGAACGCAGAGATTTCGACGGTAACCGGCCGTATCGTAATCAAAACAGGAGTTTACACTTCTCTTCGCCCCCTCCCGTGGCGGCACAGGTCGCGGATCATGCCGCGTATACCTCCGATAGTCCGCGCCAAAATCCTTCAGGCCGCGTCGCGGACTTCTACGGTCATCTGCTTGCCGAGCGCCGCGAGGCCAGCCTGGATTCGTGCTGCCTTGGTAGCATGCTCGGGATCGAGCATACGGCGGATCACTCGCTCGTGGACCCCAAGGCGGCGTGCCAGTTCGGAGTTGTTGACCTGCCGGTCGCGCATCGCCAGATAGAGCGCCAGTTTCGGCGCGAGCCACAACGGCACGGGCACCAGGCGGCGGCCACGCTTCGCGGCCGAAGGAGTGGGGATCTCTTCCCGGCGGGACAAGCGGATCGAAAGATCCGACGCGAGGGCATCCATGGCTTCTTCCATTGCCTCATGTTCGTCTTTGCCGTCGGTGGCGACACGTGGAAGATCGACGAACTCGACCAGTACGCGGCCGTCGCTGGCAGCCGTGAATTTTGCGGGATACGTAAACGCGGACATACAGTTCACCTCTCACAGGTCATGCGGATCGATCTTCAGATCCCGGCACATCTTCGCCAACAAGTCGCGGCCGATTTCCTTCTTCCGATCCTTGTGGGCCGTAAATTCCTCGCCGAGGTACAAGCGGCCATGACTGCCCTTTCCCGTGCCGGCTACGAACTGGCAGGCGAGCTTCTTGCGACGCGCCAGCTTCTGTATTCGGCGCTCGAACTCCGCGCCCTTCACGATTCTATTCTCGGACAGATGTGTCCGCACGTCAAGATGAAAATGGGTGCGCGGAAGGCCTTCACACCCTCATTGACCGGAAAATCTGCCATACTAGCGCGTGGAGCATCTTCTGCCGTTGTACGGCAACGCGTGCCACTCTTGACCTGGACCAGTCTTTGCCAGCTCTTGGTCTTCCTAGGCCTGCTGCTGGCGATCACCAAGCCGCTAGGCTCGTACATGGCGAGCGTTTTCGAAGGAAAGCGGAGTTTCCTTTCGAAACCCCTGCTGCCACTGGAACGCCTGATCTATCGCCTCGGCGGCGTGGACGCGGAAAAAGAACAGACCTGGAGAACGTATGCCGGATGTTTTCTGGCGTTCGGACTCGCGAATTTCCTGCTCTTTTACGTGCTCTTGCGATGCCAGCGCTACCTGCCCGGGCATCCTGCCGACGGCACTCCCCTTACGCCAGACCTGGCCTTCAACACCGCGGTCAGCTTCCTCTCGAACACAAGCTGGCAAGCATACTCCGGCGAGACGACCCTCAGCTATTTGTCGCAAATGGTGGGCGTCACCGTCCAAAGCTTCACTTCGGCGGCTGCGGGGATGGCCGTGGCCATAACGCTCATTCGGGCCTTCGTCCGCGAGCGGTCCGCACGGCTGGGCAATTTCTGGGTGGACCTGACGCGCGCGGTCCTCTACGTCCTGTTGCCCCTCTCGCTTCCCGCCGCGCTGATTCTGTGCTCGCAAGGGGTGCTGCAAACGTTCCATCCCTACAGACAGATCACTACGCTGGAAGGCGCCATGCAGACTATGGCGCTCGGGCCGGTAGCTTCCCAGGAATCCATCAAGCTGCTCAGCTCGGATGGCGGAGGCTTCTTCAACGCCAACTCGGCGCATCCGTTCGAGAACCCTTCGCCGGTCGCGAACCTGCTGGAGATGCTCCTGGTCCTGGCCATTCCGGCCGCCTTCACTTACACCTTCGGGCAGGCGGTGAACGATCGCCGCCAGGGCTGGACCCTATTCGCCGTCATGCTGCTGCTCTTCGCCGGCGGCAGCCTGATCTCGACGGCCAGTGAGCAGCAGGGCAATCCCGCGCTCCATCGCCTCGGGATAGGTGGCGGCAACATGGAGGGCAAGGAAGTCCGCTTCGGAGTGGCGGGATCCGCATTGTTCTCGGTGGTGAGCACCGCCTCCAGCGACGGCGCGGTGAACAGCGCCCACGATAGTTTTACGCCGCTGGCCGGGCTGATTCAGTTGCTGAACATGAAGACCGGCGAAGTGATCTTTGGCGGGACCGGCTCGGGGATTCTCTCGATGATCCTGATGGTGCTGCTGGCCGTCTTCATTGCGGGACTGATGGTGGGCCGGTCGCCGGAATACCTGGGCAAGCGCATCGCAGCCAAAGATATCAAGATGGTGATGCTGGCGTTGGTGGTGGCGGCCGCGGCCAATTTGATCATTTCGTGCGCGACCTTTCTGGTCCACTTTCCGGCGCACTCGTATTGGAACCCGCTCGGCGCGCCGGTGGCCAACCTGGGCAACGCCGGTCCGCACAGATTGAGCGAGATTCTTTACGCCAACGCGAGCGCCGTGGGGACGAATGGGAGCGCCATGGCCGGGCTGAACGCCAACACTCCCTTTTTCAATCTGACGCTGGGACTGGAAATGTTGATCGGACGTTTTCTGGTGATTGTGCCGGCGTTGGCCCTGGCTGGGAACCTGGCGCGCAAGAAGCGCGTGCCAGTGACCGCTGGGACCATGCCGACGCATGGCGTTCTGTTTGTGGTTCTGCTGACGGGGACCATACTGATTGTCACCGCACTGACCTTTTTTCCCGCGCTGTCGCTGGGGCCTATCGCGGAGCACTTTCTGATGCATTCGGGGGTGCTGTTCCGGTAGCATGTGGCGCACGCACTCGTGCACGCTGTTGGATCGGTGCTGAAGTAGACCTTGTATAACTGCAAGGAGGCGAGCACCTGTCCGCCATTTCCTGCAGATCTGGATAGCGTCCACTGCGGGCCGCATAATGACCATTCCTGAAACGAGGCGGCGAAACAGGGCTTCCAAGTCCTGTTCGGCTCGCGGACAGAACTTAGCGCGTAATGCCATGCTTGGCGCGGAGTTGGGCGAAAGCTTGTTCCGCGGGCCGCCCCTCGCCCCGATCTCCCCGCTCTAGCGGTCTTCACCAGTCAGGAATCCCCAAGACGGTTAAGCACCCCTGCCGCTGCCCTTAGCAAGTTCACATGCGGTAAAATTACAATATCCCGACCTGTCGTCACTGAATAGCAGGTCCGAATATCGCCACTATGCCGACCGCCTCTGCAACCCGCGCCGAAGAGTTTCGGGAGCAGCTCTTGCGCCGCGCCATGGTGGCCGACGGCGCCATGGGCACCATGCTGTATCCGCGCCGCGTGTTCATCAACCGCTGCTTCGACGAGTTGAACATTTCCACGCCGGACATGGTGCGCCAGATTCGCCAGGAGTATGTGAAGGCCGGCGCCGAAATCCTGGAGACCAACACTTCGGACTCGCCGAGAAGCTGCGCGCCATCAACCAGGCGGGCGTGCGGCTGGCCCGCGATGCAGCGCGCCCGCATGCTCCACAACGGCTGTTGCCACAGCGCGCGTGATTGGGGAGCGTCCGATAGGGCGGCCGTTCGGACCGTGGCTGCTTGCGGTTTAAGAAGCAGTGGTAAGATGATCGAGCCGGAGATCTGCAATGAGCGCACACACAGCGTTGCTTTCCGTTGAAGAATTTCTGAAGCTCCCAGAGCCGCGGGAAGGCCGCATTGAGCTGCATCACGGAGAGGTTGTTGTAATGCCGCCACCGAAGCGAGGCCACCAAAGAATTCAGGACCGAATCACGATGTTGCTGAAGCGGCAGGTTGGTAACACTGGCGTTGTGCAAATGGAAATGGCCTTTCGCCCGACGCCCGAACATGAAGTCTGGCAAGCAGACGTTGCTTGCGTGTCTGTCGAACGGGATGCCGCCACTGGTGATGACGAATATCTGATGGGATCGCCCGAGTTAGTGGTGGAGGTTCTGTCGCCAAGTAACCCTATGGATGAGATCCTGGAGCGCCAAGGCATGTGTCTTGCGAATGGTTGCGTCTCATTTTGGACGGTCGATCCCAAACGAGAGATAGCGATGGT